>Ga0209018_1002373_pt1 | contig 13393 bp, 13 predicted proteins | sample YNPBryBLVA2012_FD_185814 | JGI IMG/M metagenome (GOLD analysis project Ga0209018, IMG submission 185814) | Anoxygenic and chlorotrophic microbial mat microbial communities from Yellowstone National Park, USA - YNP Bryant BLVA 2012 (SPAdes)... ...
AAGCGGATGTCCCTCACCCTGACCCTCTCCCAAGGGGAGAGGGAAATGGATGTACCCTCACCCTAACCCTCTCCCAAGGGGAGAGGGAAATGGATGTACCCTCACCCTAACCCTCTCCCAAAGGGAGAGGGAAGCGGATGTAAAAAGCGGATTTTGTGGCCGAAAACGACGAAAAATCTTCGCGTTTGCTTCCCTCTCCCCTCAGGAGAGGGGATGGGGAGCGGTGCTGGCGCGGCGGGGAGGGGGTTACCCCCTCTCCCCTCGGGAGCCCCCTTCGGGGATGATAAGGGGATGGGGGTGAGGGCGGTAGTAGTTACTGGGATTTTCGATTACAATAACGCTTTGCTCATGCTGTGCAAAGAAAGGAGACACCGACATGCGCAACATTAAAACCCTGGCGTGGATAGCAGCAGCAATTGTGCTGACCTCGAGCGCCTGTGGAGGCGCTTCTGTGGATAGTACCCCTGCCCTGAGCGTAGAACAAATTCAAACCCTGGCGGTTTTTACTTTTCAAGCCGTTTTGACGCAAACTGCCCTTGCTCAGCCTACAGAGACTCCGCTGCCTACCATGACGCCTCCTCCTCCGCCTACATTTGCTCCCCCTACTAGCGGCGCGCCCCTGCCTACCAATACCAGTGGCGCAGGCCCAGCGGGGTGTTATGATTCCGCCTTTGCAGGAGATGTTACCATTTTAGATGGAACCCAGATGGCGCCCGGACAGTCTTTTACCAAAACCTGGCGGATGTTGAACAACGGTTCGTGCGCCTGGGAACCGGGGTTCATTTTCAACATCGTCGGCGGCGAAGCGATGGGCGGCGTGGCCGTGACGTTGAATCAGCGCGTCGAACCCGGCCGTCAAATCGAAATCTCTGTGCCGATGGTGGCGCCCAAAGATAAGACCGGCGAGTTGAAAGGCACCTGGCGCCTGGCCGATGCCAACGGCAACTATTTTGGCGAAACGCCTTGGGTCATCATTGTGGTGGGAAATACGACGGCTACCTCTACCGCTGCCACTTCTGCCGCCACTGCGACGCTAACGGCCACTTCCACCCCGACCCCCTAGACCTGAAAGACAAATAGAGCATATGGCAAAACGAATTGCAGTGTTGACCAGCGGCGGCGATGCGCAAGGCATGAACGCTGCTGTTCGGGCAGTAGTGCGCACCGCTCTGGCGCAGGGAGTAGAAGCCTACGCCGTTTATGAAGGCTATCAAGGTTTGGTGGAGGGCGGCGAACGGATTCGCAAAATGGATTGGGATTCGGTCGGCGGCATCTTGCAATTGGGCGGCACCGTCATTGGCAGCGCCCGTTGCGAAGCCTTTCGGACACGCGATGGCCGATGCTCTGCTGCCCTGCATTTGATTCAGGCGGGCATAGATCGCTTGATTGTCATTGGCGGCGATGGCTCGCTGACCGGCGCCAACATCTTCCGCCAGGAATGGCCTTCGTTAGTAGCCGAACTGGTCGAAGCAGGCCAAATCAGCCAGGAAGAAGCCTCTGCGTTCCCCAACCTCTCTATCGTTGGGCTGGTTGGCTCCATTGACAACGATTTCTCTGGCACCGACATGACCATCGGCGCCGACTCGGCCCTGCACCGCATTACCGAAGCCGTAGATGCTATTTCCAGCACCGCCGCCAGCCATCAACGTACCTTCGTTGTCAAGGTCATGGGGCGCAATTGCGGCTATCTGGCGCTCATGGGAGCGCTGGCTTGTGGGGCCGATTGGGTCTTCATTCCTGAATCCCCGCCAGATGTCGAAAACTGGCAGGAGGTGTTGGCAGAGCGCCTGCGCGCCGGCAGGAAAGCCGGTCGCCGTGACAGCATCGTCATCCTGGCGGAGGGCGCTCGCGACCGCAACGGAAATTACATTGGCAGCAGCGACGTCCAGCGCGCGCTGGAGGAACGGCTGGGCGAGGAAGTGCGCGTCACAGTATTGGGACACGTCCAGCGGGGAGGGCGGCCTAGCGCCTTCGACCGTACCCTCAGCACATTGATGGGATACGAGGCCGTTGATGCCCTCCTGAACGCCTCACCATCGGATGAGCCGGTCGTAATTGGCATCCGCAACAATCGCATAACGCGCCTCTCGTTGACAGAGGCGGTGCAGCAGACCCAGCAGGTTGCCGAAGCAATAGCGGCAAAAGAGTACGAACGCGCCATGTCGTTGCGCAGTTCCTCTTTCAAGGATGCCTTCGATACTTTCAAAACGATGGTGCGCGCCTTGCCTCATCCTCTCGAACCGAGCCGCAAGCGCTTCCGTATTGCCATCATGAACGCCGGCGCCCCTGCTCCTGGCATGAATACGGCTGCGCGCGCCGCCATTCGCCTGGGGTTGGATAAAGGCCATATCATGCTTGGCATCCACAATGGCTTCGAAGGGATGGTAGAGGGCGAAGTAGAGGCCCTGGATTGGATGAGCGTCAGCGGCTGGGCCACGCGCGGTGGCTCGGTGTTGGGAACCACACGCCGTATCCCGCAGGGGCGTGACTTGTATGCCATTGCGCGCGTCATCGAAGACCATCATATAGACGCGCTGCTGCTCATTGGCGGTTGGACGGCCTACGCCTCCGCTTTTACCATGTTGAGCAACCGCCCCAATTTCCCATCGTTCAATATCCCCATGATTTGTTTGCCGGCTTCCATCAACAACAACTTGCCCGGCTCAGAATTCAGCATCGGCGCCGATACGGCCCTCAACAGCATCGTGGACGCGGTGGACAAAATCAAACAATCGGCGGTTGCCACACGCCGCTGCTTCGTCGTCGAAGTGATGGGACATTACTGCGGCTATCTGGCGCTCATGGCCGGCATGGCGACCGGCGCAGAACGAGTCTATCTGCACGAGGAAGGCATCAAATTGCGCGACCTGCAAACGGATGTGGAAAGCCTTTTGCGTGGTTTTCAGGCCGGTAAACGTTTGGGGCTGGTCATCCGCAACGAGTACGCCAATCCCGTCTACGACACTCAATTCATTTGCTCCCTGTTCGAGGAAGAGGGCCGCGATGTGTTCGACGTGCGCCCGGCCATCCTCGGTCACTTGCAGCAGGGCGGCGATCCCTCTCCTTTCGACCGCATCCAGGCCTCGCGGCTGGCGCGCATGTGCCTGGAATACCTCATCGAACAGTGCGAACAAGGCGGTCAGGGCAGCGCTTTCATCGGAATGCAAAATGGCAAGGTCCACTTCCACGATATGCGCGACTTCGACCGCATGATAGACGCCGAGCATCAACGCCCCAAAGAACAGTGGTGGCTGGCTTTGAAAGGGGTTGCCAGTCTACTTGCCAAACAAGACCCAAAGGAATAAACCTCTCATGATTCTCGATTTGCCGCTCATTCTCGAAACCCGCCGCAACCACGCCCTCGAACACGCCACCATCCATATCTTGACGGCCAGGCATCCTGATCGTCACTTTGCTGGACATTCCAACCCGACCGGCTTCTTTTTGTTGGGAAATGTTTCGACAGAGGAGGTCGAAACGGCCGTTACGCAGGCCCTGACCAGGCTGCGCGCCGGCGAAAGTGAACTGGCCATCCATGCTGGCTGCGGGACGAACTTTGCCTCTACTGCGCTTCTGGCTGGAACTTTGGCCTGGTTGCCGTTGAGTGGGGCGCGTTCTTGGCGAAGGCGTTTGTGGCTGTTCCCCTTTGCCATTGCTTTTGGATTGCTTGGTTATGCGCTTAGCCAGCCTTTAGGCCCCTGGTTGCAAGCCCATATCACCACCGAGCCAAACCTGGGCGATTTGCGTATCGAAGCCGTAGTGCCTGTGCGCCGTAGCGGCGTAGCCATCCATCGTGTCGTCACCCGTTGAACGCAAATCGTCTGTGCTTGCCCCGCCGCTGCCTCATTTGCGCCGCTTTCGCCACAGTGTAAGGAGCGCGATGCCGATCCATGCGGCGTTCAGCCCTAGCGACGGGTACGCCCGCCAGTACAGGGTGTTGACAATCAAAAGCGTGCCGGCCACAATGTTCATGCCCTGGTAGAGGCCCGAATCCCCCTCTACTTTTTTCATAGACACCAGCGCATAGGCTACCAGATACAGCAAAGTGCCAATCCACCCCAGGATGTCAATCAGGATTTGCATGATTTCTCTTTCAGAACTTCTACGTTCATTCCCAGCCTCAGCCTGCCCTCGTTCAAGGGAATCACATTTTGCCCAAACATTACTCCGCTCCCCTGTTGGCGGTAAGTCGCCAGCGTTGCGAGCGGTTCCCGGCTTTGAGCCAGAGTCTCCTTGTCTATGGTCGTCACCACACAGCGCGCGCACGGTTTGACGACTGCCAATTCCACCTCGCCGATGCGGATGCGCGTCCAGGTGTCCTCGGCGAACGGTTCGCAGCCGCGCACCACCAGGTTGGGGCGAAAACGGTTCATCGGCACAGGCGCTTCCAGGCGCGCGTTCAGGTCGGCCAGCGAGTCTTCCGATGCCAGCAAAATGGGATAGCCGTCTGCAAAGCCGGTATGGTCGTCAGCGTTGACGGCGTATTTCTCGCTGACGATGCGGCGGTGACCTTCTGCCAGATGGACCAGACGAGCCGGGCGCCCCAGCCAGTCTGAGAACCACTCCGCCGCCGCCTCGCCCTGGTCTACCGCCGGCACGCCGCGGCTCTTCCAGATGTCCACCGGGCGGGTCGGGCCAGAAGCGCAGACTTCGAGGCTGAGCGCAGCCATGCCGGGGGCAGAGAGAATCAGCCGTCGCTGAGAGAGGGCCGGGGTAACGAGGGCCAGCCGCGGGGCGTCTCGCTGCGTGAGGAAGCGTCCATCGGGGGCGATCACCATCAGGCGGCGGTCGTTCGATAGTCCCATGCGTTCCACTTCGATTTCGTCTACCTCGAAGCCGCGGCAAGACTTGATGGGGTAGTAAATCAGCGCCGTCACCGTCGTCATGCCTGTACCATCCTTACGTCGAGCGCTACTGCGCCTTTTCGCAGCACGCGCAAGGGGTTGATTTCGATTTCTGCAATTTCAGGATGTTCTTCGGCCAGTTGCGCCAGGCCGACCAGGGCATGGACGACAGCGGCTTTATCCACCGGCGGCAGGCTGCGGAAGCCGTCTAGTTTTTGGCCGGCCCAGGTGCGCCGCATCAAGGTCTCGGCCTCGGCCGGCGTCAATGGCCCCAGGGCAAAGGCGATGTCTTTCAGGCCTTCCACTTCGACGCCGCCCGAACCGAACATGAGCAGCGGCCCAAACTGCGGGTCGCGCGTCATGCCCACGATGACTTCTTGGCCGGCAGAGACCTGCCTTTGCAGGGAAACACCCTGAATGCGCGCCTGGGAGCGCTTGGCGCGGATGCTCTCGATGAGTTTCGTATAGCCAAGATAGACGGCTTCTTCGTTTGCCAGGTCGAGCAACACGCCGCCCAGGTCCGATTTGTGAGGAATGTCGGGGCTGGCAATTTTCATCACCAGCGGAAAACCCACTTCGCGCGCCATGGAGACGGCTTGTTCGGCGCTGGCGGCCAGTTTCGATGGCGCGGTCGGGATGCCGTATGCGGCGACCAGGTCTTCGGGCGTCGAGCCGCTGGGAAGCGGAGAAGTTGGGAGGCGCGTCTGTTTGTGTGCTTTGTGAGGCGTTGCTTGCCGCATATCCTCGGCCCGGCGCGCCAGAATTCCCAAGGCAGAGGCGGCTTGTTCGGGGAAGGTGTACGTTGGAATACCGGCTTGCTGGAAGCGTTTTTCTGCTTCTTTTGTCAGTTCCGAGCCGGGCAGCGTCATGAGGACAGGTTTGTGGGAGGCTTGGAGAATGGGAATCAAGGCCTCGGCGGCTTCTTCCGCGCGGTACATGGGCGGGGGCGGCAGAATCAACAAAACGGCGTCCACCGCAGAATCGGCCAGCAGGATGGACAGGCAGTCTGCGTATTGGGTGGGCGAGGCCGAGGCCAGCATATCTACCGGGTTCTGTACGCTGGCCGCGGGCGGCAGTTTTGCAGCCAGGCTTTTCTTTGTCCCTGCCGAGAGGTTTGCCATGCGCAGGCCGCAGCGTTCCAGCGCGTCGGCAGCCATGACGCCAGGACCGCCGGCATTGGTCAGCACGGCGGCGTTGCGGCCTTGCGGCAGGGGACAGGCTGCCAGCGCCTGCGCCCAGTCGAACATCTCCTCGGCGCTATTGGCGCGATAGATGCCGCATTTTTCGAAGGCGGCGTCGTAGGCAATGTCGGAGCCGGCCAGCGCGCCGGTGTGTGAGGCGGCCGCGCGGCGTCCGGCTTCGAAGCGTCCCACCTTGAGCGCCAGGACCGGCTTGGTGCGGGTCACTTCTCTAGCCGTTTCCACGAAGCGTTTACCGTTCGATACCCCTTCCAGATAGAGCGTGACGACGCGCGTATGCTCATCGTCTGCGACCACCGGCAGGATGTCCGTTTCGTTTACGTCGGCCTGGTTGCCCAAACTGATGAGTTGCGAGAAGCCGAAGCCGTGATTGCGTGACCAGTCCACGATGGCGGCGCAGAACGCGCCTGAATGAGAAATGAAACCGATATGCCCGCGCGGCGGCAGGGGCGGCGGCAGGAAGGTGGTATCGAGCGGCAGATGGGTGTTCAAACTGCCGATGCAGTTTGGGCCGACGATGCGGATGCCTTGCCTGCGCGCTATTTCCAGGCAGCGGGCTTCGAGGGCCGCTCCCTCTGGCCCGGACTCGCGGAAGCCAGAAGCCACGATGATGACGGCGTGGATGCCGCGTCTTCACAGGCCTCCAGCGCCTGAGGGGTGTCGCCAGCCGGCACGATAAGCACTGCCAGATCAACCGGCTCTGGCACTTGAGACAAAGCAGTGTACAGCGGGCGGCCAAACAACATGCCGCTTTTCTGGCTCACGAAATGAATGGCGCCGCGGTAGCCGCTGACAACCAGGTTACGGGCTACTCCATAGCCAAGTTTTTGTGGAGAGGTAGACGCGCCGACAATCACCACCCCTTTGGGTTGGAAAAACGGGGTCAGGGAGGAGGACATGCGGTAATTATACATACAAAACGGTTGACATATTTGGCGAAAAAGCGTCCCGAGGGTGGCCGAAAATCGCCACATTTGCGCCCGAAAAACCTTCGGGACGTTCTCTTGTAATTCATTAGAATTGCTGGAAAACCATTGACATATTTCATTTGGCTGGTAGAATACCGCCCAACATGCAACACCTTCTCTCCTTTGAACTCAAGTCTAAGCGCAAGCCCACAACCGCACCATTCGGTTGGCGGGCTTGTGGGCGTGTTCGTTGGGTGAGAAGCAAAGAAGAATAAGCGGCTTTCTACCGTTTTATCTGCTTACGCACATCCAGCGCGCTCTCCGTCAACCGGAGGGCGCGTTTTTGTTTCAGATTGGAGAAAACAGGAGAAATTTTTATGCTCGAAATTCTCGATACCACCCTGCGCGAGGGCGAACAAACGCCCTATGTCAACTTCACCCTCGATGAAAAAGTCGAAATCGCCCGCTTGCTCGACCAGGTGGGGGTGGAGATGATTGAGGCGGGCGATCCCTCGGTTTCGCCCAACGTTGCCAAAGCCATTCAGCGCATTGCCGGGCTGGGGCTGAAGGCGGAGATTGTAGCCCATTCGATTGCCTCGCGCAATGGAATCGAAAAGGCCAAAGCCTGCGGCGCGGACCGGGTGGCGATTTTCTATGCCACCTCCAAAATTCACCTGGACGCGAAACTACACAAGACCCAGGAGCAAGCCCTCGACATTATCCGTGAGCATATCGCCTATGCCCGCAGCCTGGGGTTGAAAGTGCGTTACACGCCCGAAGACGCCACCCGTACCGAGTTCGAGTTCCTGGTGAAGGTGTGCAATGCGGCCATCGAAGCCGGGGCCGACCGCATCAGTTTTGCCGATACCCTGGGCATCATGCAGCCGCACACCATGGCCGAGCGCGTGGCGGCTCTGAGGGCGCGGTTGCTGCCCTGCAAAATTGACCTGCACTGCCACAACGATTATGGCCTGGCGCTGGCCAACGCCATGGCGGGAATTCGCGCCGGGGCCGATTGTGTTCACGTCACCGTCAACGGTATGGGCGAGCGGACGGGCATCCCCGATTTGGCCGAAACGATTCTCGCTTTCCACAACCTGGAAGGGGTGCAAAAATACAATCTCGCGCCGCTGATGGAACTTTCGGCAACCCTGGAGCGGGTTTCGGGCTTTTTCCTGGCCCCGAACAAACCCATCACCGGGCTGAACGCCTTTACGCACAAAAGCGGCGTGCATACCAACGGCATTCTGAAAGACCCGCGCACTTATGAACCGTTCGACCCGGCGCTGTTGGGGCGGGAACGCAAAATCGTGATTGACAAGTACACCGGCAAAAGTGCGGTGGCAGCCCGTTTGGAGGAATACGGCATCGAGGTCAGCCCGGCAGAGCTGGAGGTCATCGTCAACCGCATCAAACTCATCGGCGACGAGCGCAAGCAGCTCTTCGACAGCGACATTTTGCAAATTGCCGAGCAGGTCACAGGCCGCGAACTGGACATCATCCCACACAGCCTTCAGGCGATGGTCATGCTGGAGGTCGAGTCGCACGTTTATACCTCGTCGGTCGTGCGTCGGCTGCGCGGTTTTACCAGCGTGAGGAACGTCTATGAAATCACCGGTGATTTCGACGTGAGCGCGTTCGTGGATGCAGAGGACATGATGGCGCTCAATAACCTCATCGAGGAAATCCGCACCGTGCCGGGCGTCAAACGAACCGAGACGCGCATGGTGTTGAAAAAATACAACGGAAAATGATGAATGCAGAATGATGAATGATGAATTGCCGGGCGCAAGGTCATTCGAAATTCTGCATTCTGCATTTCGCATTCACCATTTGGAGGAATATGGGAACACTTATCGAAGAAATCTTCTCCCGCAAAGCCGGGAGGCGTGTGCAGGCGGGAGAAATCGTCCTGCTCGACGTGGACTACATCATGAGTCACGACAATACCACGCCGCTGGCGATTAAGGCCTTTCGGGAGATTGGTAAGCCAATTTACGATAAAAATCGGATTGTGCTGCACCTCGACCACGCCTATCCGGCCCCGAATGTGATGGCCGCAGAGAATCACCGCAAGATTCTGGACTTTGTGAAAGAGCAGGAACTGCCGCACCTGTTCATGCAGGGCGTTTGTCACCAGGTTATGCTGGAGGAGGGCTTTGTCACTCCCGGCGCTATCCTCATCGGCGCGGATTCGCACTCCAACACTTACGGCGTGATGGGCGCGTTTGGCGCGGGACTCGGCTCGACCGAAATTGCCGTCGCCTGGGTGACGGGCAAATGCTGGTTCAGAGTGCCGGAGACCCTCCGCATCGAGTTGAGCGGGCGCACCCAGCCGGGAGTCTATGCCAAAGACGTGATGATAGCCATTGCCGGGCTGCTCGGCATGGACGGCGCAACCTATCGCTCGGTGGAATTCGGCGGCGAGTACATCGAGTCTCTGCCCATGCACGAGCGGGTGATTTTCCCGAACATGTCCACTGAAATTGGGGCCAAATGTGGCCTGATTGCCGCCGACCAGGTGACGATGGCCTACCTCGAAAACGAGACACCCGCAACCGGGCCATTCGAGACTATTCGCCCGGTCAACCCGCGCTATGAGCGAGTTCTCGAACTGGACGTTTCGACCATCACCCCGCAGGTGGCCTGTCACCCAGACGTGGATAACGTTAAACCACTGGAACAGGTGGAAGGACTGGAAATTCACGAGGTGTATATTGGCACTTGCACCAATGCCCGTTACGAAGATTTGGAAATTGTGGCGAATCTGCTCAAGGGCAAACGAGTCAACCCGCTGGTGCGCGTCATCGTCACCCCGGCCAGCCAGCGCATTTACAAGAAAGCCCTGCAAAACGGCCTCATCGAAACGCTGATTGATGCCGGTTGTACTGTCACCGGCACGGGCTGTGGAGCCTGCATTGGGCGGCATGGCGGCATTCTGGCGCCCGGCGAACGCGCCCTGACGACTATGAACCGCAACTTCGTTGGACGCATGGGCAGCCCGCTGGCTGAAATCTACCTTGCCAGCCCGGCCACTGCTGCCGCAACAGCGCTGACGGGAAGAATCACAGACCCAAGAAGAATGCAGAACACAGAATAATGAATGCGGAATGATAAAACCGCCACTCACCACTCATCATTCATCATTTCACAAGGAGTTTTTATGGGAAAAGCCTGGACTTTTGGGGAAAACATGAACACCGACGAAATCATTCCCGGTCGGTTCAACATCACCATTGACCCGCTCGAACTCGCCAAAAATGTTTTTTGCGAGGTCAAGCCGGAATATGCAAAGAACGTCCAACCGGGCGACATCATCGTCGGCGGGCAGAACTTTGGCTGCGGTTCCTCGCGCGAACATGCCCCGATAGCGATTAAAGGCTCGCAGGCCAAATGTATTATCGCGGCCTCGTTTGCGCGCATCTTTTTCCGCAATGCCATCAACATCGGTCTGCCCATTCTGGAATGCCCCCAAGCGGTGGAAGGTATCCGCGAGGGCGACGAGGTGGATGTAGATTTATCCACTGGTCAGATTCGCAATCTGACCACCGGTGCGACCTTTCAGGCGCGCCCCTTGCCCGATTTCGTCCTGAAAATCGCTGAAGCAGGCGGGATTGTGAACTTTCTGAAAGAGCACGACATACAGGAACTCATGCAGAGTGCAGAATGATGAATGCAGAATATTCTGCATCCCGATTTCGCATTCTGCATTCATCATTCTGCATTCAAAACTATGCCCTACCAAATCACTCTTCTCCCTGGCGATGGCATTGGCCCGGAAGTCATTGCCGCTGCTGAAAGCGTTTTGCATGTCTTGCCGCTGGAGTTCGAATTTACCCGCGCCGAAATTGGCTTTGGCGCGTATGAGCGGCTTGGCACGCCCCTGCCCGATTCCACGCTCCAGGCCATTGGCCGCGCCGACGCGGCACTGTTTGGGGCGGTCACCACGCCGCCCGGCCTGCCTGGCTATTTCTCGCCGGTCGTGCGTATGCGCCAAAGCCTGGATTTATACGCCAACCTGCGCCCTATCCGCTCGATACCGCATCCTGGCTCACGCTCGAACATTGATTTCGTCCTGGTGCGCGAGAATACGGAGGGCCTTTATTCTGGCATCGAGCGGCTCGAAGACGGTGGGAATCGCGCCATCAGCGAGCGCGTCATCACGCGGCGCGGCTCGGAGCGGATTCTCCGCAAAGCCTTCGATTTAGCCCGTCAGACCGGACGGACGAAAGTCCACCTCGTCCACAAAGCCAACGTCCTGCGCCAGACCTGCGGCCTGTTCCGGCAGGTGGCGCTTGAAATTGCCCCGCAGTATCCCGAAATCGAAATGCTCGAAATGCTGGTTGATACCTGCGCAATGGAATTGGTGCGCGCGCCGGAGCAGTTTCAGGTCATTGTCACCACCAACCTGTTCGGCGACATCCTGAGCGACGAAGCCTGCATGTTTGTCGGCGGGCTAGGTGTCGCGGCCTCGGCCAACATCGGCGCGGATGCGGCGGTCTTTGAACCTGTTCACGGCTCGGCCCCGCCGCTGGTCGGCACGGGCAAAGCCAACCCGACGGCAACTTTTTTCGCTGCCGCGATGATGCTGGAGCATCTCGGCGAAATTGAATTCGCTGCCCGGCTGCGTCATGCCGTCGAAACCTGCATTGCCGAGGGCCAGGTCACGCCCGATTTGGGCGGGACGCTCACGACAAGCGGGATGACGGAAATGGTCAAATGCAGAGTGCAGAATGATGAATGATGAAGAAAGGCCAAAATCATCCCCTGCCATTCGGTTTTTTTATTCTACATTCATCATTCCTCATTTGGAGTTTCTATGATTAAAGTCGGTTTCCTTTACACCCGTCTGCGCGTGGAGGAGAAATACCTGCTCGAAGAGCTGGAAAAACGCCCCAAAGTCGAGGTCGTGCGCATCAATGATGGTGAGCGGTACTTCGACATTGCTCAGGCTCCAGAACAGGTGGATGTCTTGTTCGAGCGCTCCATCTCCTACTCGCGCGGCTTGTACATCTCGAAAATTTTCCAGGCCAATGGCGTGAAGGTAGTCAACACCCCCGAAGTGGCAGAACGCTGCGGCGACAAATATGTCACCAGCCAGATTCTCGTCAGCGCCGGAATCCCGACTCCAAAAGTGTATCTGGCCTTCGACGAAGAATCGGCGCTGGCGGCGGTGGAGGCGATGGGCTATCCGTGCGTCCTGAAGCCGGTGGTCGGCTCGTGGGGGCGGCTGCTGGCAAAGGTGGAGAATCGCGCCATGGCCGAATCGCTCATCGAGCATAAGGCCAGTTTGGGCGTTCACCATCAGGTGTTTTACATCCAGGAATACATCCACAAACCGGGGCGTGATATTCGCGCCTTCGTGATTGGCGAAGAGCCAATTTGCGCCATTTACCGCGCCTCCGAAAATTGGATTACCAACACCGCGCGCGGCGGTCAGGCCAGCAATTGCCCACTCACCCCCGAATTGCGCGACCTTTGCCGCCGGACGGCGCAGGCCATTGGCGGCGGCCTGCTGGCGATTGACGTATTCGAGACCGAGAACGGTCTAATCGTCAACGAAGTCAATCACACGATGGAGTTTCGCAACAGCATTACCACCACTGGCGTCAATATTCCAGCGTTGATGGTGGATTATGTGATTGGGAATTCGTAATTCGATGCTCGAATATCGAGATTGGTCTTGGAGGACGATAACAGGAGTGATGGATATGAATTTGGCATAAGAATTTACGGTACGGGACGGTTAATTGCGGATTTGGTGGTAAAATTTTTGCCAGAAAGGATCAAAACGATGAATCGCTGGCAAAACATTTTACTGATTGCGTTACTAATGACCCTTTTCTGTTACGCGCCTGCACCAGCGCTTGCCTGGAGCGGAGATGATGCGCCTCCTCCATTACCGGGCTGGCTTCAATTTCTCTTGGAATGGCTGGGTCTGGTCAGTACGCCAACCCCTGCTGCGCCGCCTGCTCCCGCGCTGACGCCAACGCCTGCTATTCAAGAATATCGGGTGACGACGCTGGCGCAATTGGAAGCCCTGCCAGGTCAGTTGACAGCCGGCAAGCGCGTGCGGGTTTGGGCGTCTTCCTCTGACGTGCAAGCCATCATTGCAGACTATTTGAGCAGCCCGGCGGCCAGGAAGAACGGCCTGCAAAGCGGACAGGTCACTTTGCAGAATGGTTTTGTACAGGTCAGCGGCAGTATCGAGCGCGCATTCGTCGAAGAGCAGGGAATTGCCCTGCCGTTTGGCGGCGATGTGCTGCAGGTCGAAGGTCAGGGGACGATGCAGGTTGCCGATTGTCAGCCTGTCGTTCAGTTGCAAAAAGTGACTGTCAACGGTGTTGGCTTGCCGCTCACGGCCTTGTTGAATCAGATGCTGAATGACGCGCTGCGCAAAGAATGGCCTGCCGAAATTTGCCTTGATAGCCTGACGATTTCC
>Ga0209018_1002375_pt1 | contig 13380 bp, 11 predicted proteins | sample YNPBryBLVA2012_FD_185814 | JGI IMG/M metagenome (GOLD analysis project Ga0209018, IMG submission 185814) | Anoxygenic and chlorotrophic microbial mat microbial communities from Yellowstone National Park, USA - YNP Bryant BLVA 2012 (SPAdes)... ...
CTCGACCCCGCCGCGCTGGTCGCGCTCGTGCAGCGCAAGGGATCCCCCTACAAGGCCACCCCCGACATGCGCCTGACCCGCCGGGCCACCGAGCACGACGCCTGGAAGAACGGGATCGACGCCCTGGAAACCGTCGTGGCCGAGTTACAGCCGGTTCTTCGCGGCTGACGCCCCGGGGCGTCGCCGTCACCGGCCCTCTGCCCAGGCGTCGGTCCGTTGCCGACCAGCCTCCCTGCGCGGTCTGGCCGAGGAGCGACTGCTGGGACCTTGCTTCGGTATCCACCGCCTGCGGAGCCGATGCAGGCGCGTCGCCGACGCGCAGTCGCGGACGGACCCGCTTTCGCCCCGTCTGCTGGACGGGCCGTGCTCGCGGTGCGTCGCGACCCGCAGGGGTGAGGCAGGGCCGTGCGATCGCGAGGTCCTGGTTGGAGACGAAGACCTCGCCCGGACGTGGGTGACCTTGCCGACGTAGGCCCCGTCGACGCGGTTCTTCTCGACGCTCGAGAGGGATTCCGCCGCGGCGTCGATCAACGCACTCGCACCGCCGCGATCGTGCACGCTCGCGGACGAGACGAACACTGCCAGCAGCAGTTCGCACGCTTCGGCGAGGATGGGGCGCCTGCGACCCTTGAACTTTTCCTGCGTAGGCCCCTGTCGACTGCGACCTCCGTAGTCTTGGCGCCCTGGAAATTGATGATGCCGAGCGTCGAGGTCGGCTTCCTTGCTTCGGCGGCAAGCGCCGCCACACGCAGTCGATCGGGGATCGGGTCCAGAACCTTCGCCGCCCACGTGTCGCGAGTAACCCGCCACCAGCAACCACTTCGACAAGTCGCGCGGCAGGTGCCGCCACGGGCAGCCCGTTCGCGAGACGTAGCGGACCGCATGGGCGACCTGGCGTCGCGGGTCGATCGCGTTGGGGAAGTTGGGATGCGGCTTCGCCGCCGGGATCGAGTTCGCTATCCGCGCATTGCTCATCCGACAACCGGATCGGACAAGGGATCTTGGATGTCGTGGGGGAGACGGTGTGCCTGCCTGACGGTTACGCGCCGAGCGCAGTTCGGGCCAACGACTTGGCCGAACAGCCTCTAGACGCCCGTCCGCCATCATGACCACGGATTCTGTTGACAGTCATTCACGAACCGGCACCACAGGAATTATGTCCGCCTCGCCTCGCGTACTTTCGTCGAAGCGCCGGCTGCACATGATCATGTGCGGGCTCCCGCTTGCCGGTTCGGCTGCCGGCTGTCACGACGAGCCGCACGGGAGCAACATACCCGAACGCCCCGCGGCATCGCGCACGGACCCATTCAGTGCGACCGGGGCCGAGCGGGTAATCCCCCTGTCCATCTTCCAGATGTGCGACTGCGCGCAAGAGTATGTGCGGGATGTTGGTTTCCGCTGTTGTCTGGACTTGTGATCACGATACGCTCAAGCGCATGTCGAGCACGCAGCTCGCCCCAATTGCGATAGAGTCGGGGTGGTCACGGGAGGTACGTGCGTTTCGACGCCAGGCCTGTTCGATTGGCGGGCACTGAATCACCCAGGCGATCGCCGTCGCTGCCTTGGAATCAACGGGATGCAACAAGGCAGCAAGGGGACTCAATGACGAAGAACGCTACCCGGTCGATCCAAGCGACGCCCCGGCATCGTGGGTTTGCCTTCGCGTTGCTAGTCGTGTGTTGCTGGTTGTCGACAGATCGAGCGAACCACGCTCGACCTCCTGCCGGTCACGACGCCCCGCGCACTGCCACCTGAGCGATGGCCGCTCGCACGAACGCGATGTCGAGCTTCAGCATTGCAGCCGTCTGCTCGACCGTCATGCCCGACGCAACGAGCCGCCGCGCTGCTTCGGCAAGTCCCTTGGCCTCGCCTCTGGCTTCGCCTTCTGCGCGCACCTCGTCGATGCTATGGTATCCCGCTCGCTGCAGCACGTTGCGAAGGGTCGCCTCCATGGCGGCTTCCCTATCGTAGAGCGCCTCGACTCGCACCGGATTGCGAAGTACGCCGGGGGCGTGAAGCTCCTCGCCCGGCAAGGCCACGCGCATGGGCCTGCCGTGCTCGTACACGTCGACACGCGGCGGTCCGGCAAGACGCACGACCCAAAGGTATTTCGTGCCCCCGCGGAGAAGATCGTCAATCTTGGCCCGAAGCTCGGTCTCGTCCTGGCCGGTGTCGGCGTACGCCACAGCAAGAGGAGGCACGCCTTGGAGCCAACCCGGCTCCGGCAGAATGTTGCCTACCGCGATATCGGGGGCGCAGCGTACCCGGTTCCGCCGAGCAGCCGACGTCGATGCCTGCGTGGGTCACGTCGGGGTCGGTCGTGAGCACATGGCGCCGACGGCGTTGGCGCTGCCATGCTGCTTGCCTGCGGGCAAGACGTAGACCGCGTGACCGTCGGACAGCTCGTAGGGGGCGCCGCAGCGGAGCTGGTCTGCGCGAAACAGGCCACGGGACCGCTTCGGTGCGGTGGACACGCAGAGAGTGTAGCGTGGGAGGTGGGCCGAGCAAGAGGGCAATGGGCAAAGGTTCGTTGCGTGATGTGGCGGAGGTTGCGGGCGCCCCGCAGAGGATTCCGCGTCTCCTGCGGACAAGTCCGGACCTGCGAGAGCGAGATGCGAATCGTCTGCGGCTGGTCGAGATCACCCTGCCACAACGGTCAAGCCCGAGGCGCCGCCGTTGTGGGGGCGATATCGCTGTTGGACGTGGGGAGGCGGCGCAGAGTCGCCCGGCCGTCCTTCGATACCGCCACGAGCTGCCGGCGCGCGCTTGAGGCTTTCTTTGCACGTGAGCGACGCGATGTCTTCGAACGCGACGAACGAACGACCGCGAGGTGTGCGGACGTACAAGCCTCCCTGTGCGGCAACGAGCGACAGGAGCCTCTTCTCGACATGCTCGATGAGGATCCCCGCGAAGGCCAGCACCACGTAGGGCGTGCCGCAGAATCCGGATCTGCAGTGCCCAGCGGGCTGCACTGGAGGGAAAGCCAGAGCGATGCACGGACGCGACGAAGAGCCAGGCGGCAAAGATTGCCATGCTCCGCGTGTGGGTGGCGAGCTTCTGCTTGGACCACGTCGCCATGACACCAGCGCGTCCGGCGCGCGACGACTCGTCTCCATCCCGCCCTTTGCGGAGCCTTCGACGCGCAGAGGCCCCACCTCACGGCCGATCGGCCGCCTGCTCCTGCGCTTCGCGCAGCGCATTGCGAGCACGCAGCACGTAGGGACCGGTGTCGTGCGTGTCGACGAAGTTCGCAAGCGGCAACAGGGCGTCGTGCGCGCGGCCCAGGCGCAGCAGAACCACCCCGCGCGCGTAGTCGGCGGGGTAGGTGGGGTCGACCTTGCCCAGCTCCTCAACCTTGCGCAGAAGGTACAGGTTCGCGTTTCGGCACCTCACCGCCTGGTCTGCGATGCCCGGCGCAACGACCGGGTGTGTCAGCAGGAACGAGTAGAACAAGCGGTGCTCTTCGAGCGACACGGCGAACGGCGGAGCATCCAGGCCCGTGATCTCGTTCCACCGTTTCCGGAACATCACTTCCCGCACCAGCGGGTCCGGCAACACGACCCGCCGGCCACCGGCGACGCGGAGCCAACCCGACCGAGAGAGCATCGAGATCAGGCCGCCTCCGACCTCGCGCAGGTCGGCGGACTCTTGCCCGGTCTGCTCGAAGTCACGGATGCCGTCCAGGAACACCTTCTGCTGCACGGCGCGAAGCCGCATCAGCGGCTCTGTCCCTCCAGCCAGTGCGGCCTGCGAACGCTGACGGACCTCGACCAGCGCTTTCGACACCATCTCCCGCTCACCGTCGGCGTCGGCCCTGCCATATGCCCGTATCGCCTCGCCCAGCGATCGCACATCAAAGGAAAGGCGAACCCGCGCGGCCTCCCGCGCCCAGGCGTCGTCTCGCGCGGAAAGCGCCGTCAGCGCCTTGCGGTTCACCGGCGGTAGTGGGATCTCGTCGGGCATCACCGGCCGCGGGACCGCCACCAGCGCTGCCAGCACCGCCGTCACGATCACGACGACCCCCGCCTGCCAACCGTCCAGCAGCCGTGCCACCTTCTCCCGGGCCTTGACATGCCCGGCCTTCGGTCGCGACGATCCCAAGTCCATCGACCGCGAGAGGACCATGTTTCGGACGTCGCGGGAAGTGGCCCAGGAGAAGTCGTGATCGAGAAACGCAAGTTCCCGCGGAAACCCGTCGACCTGACCGCTGCGATCATCCTGCCCGGGAGTCCGGATCCCATCGAGGGACGCGTGCGCGACCTGAGCATCGGCGGCGGCTTCCTTCTCGTCGCGGCCCGTCCGGCCTTCGGCCAGAGAATCGATGTGCGCATCGACTTCCCGGCCCCCGCCGGTCCGATGACGCTGCCCGCGATCGTCCGCTGGACCGACAACGACGGCGTTGGCGTGCAGTTCGGCTTGCTCGGAGCTCGCGAAACGCACGCCATCGCGAACGCGATCAAGGGCAAGTAGCTGCAGATCCAGCGTTCGTCAGAACTGCAGTTCCACCTGAAGCTGGGATTGACGAGCCGCGCGGGGGAACTTCGCGTTCTGCACCACGCCATTCGCGCAGACCTGCGCGTCCGGCTTCAACGGCGGATCGAAGCGCGCGAACACCACGTGACCGTCGGGCGCGACCGTGATGGACAGGGAACTCTGCACGGTGACCTTGACCCCAGGGGCCAGCGTGCTCGCGGCGGACCGGTAGCACTCGTGGATGCTTGCCACCATGGGGCTGATCGTCGGGTCGGCCAGGGCCAGCGTGAGCTGCTCCGGCAAGGAATCCTCCTCCGCAGACGGCTTCGCCGTGTGGGTCGTCGGGTCGTCGTGAGGTCTTGTCGGCTTGGCCACGTTCCCGCTCTCCGCGCTGCTTTCGGCGGCCGCTTCGGCAACTGGTGACGCAACCGGGGACTGCGACGCGACGACAGGCGCCTGCCGCCACGGCGACCACCTCGAGAACGACGCCTGTCGCGCACCATCGAGGGAGAACGTTCCCTGATCGTGCGCGCCAAGGAGCCAGCGGGCGGTGGGGCCGGTTCTCGACATCTCCCCCACGCTCACGACGCCCTCTTCCACTTGGACCAGCACGCAGTCCGCACGGCGGACCACGTGGAACCTGGTGCCGTGGACCGCCACGGCCGTCTTGCCGGCCACGATGACGAACGACCCGGCTGGCTGGCCGGGCGCGACCGCTACCCCCACGGACCCCGACAGGAGCGAAAGCACGACGCGATCGTCGGACCGATCGACCGTCAGGTCGGCGCCAGCGGGCAACGTGAAGGACACCCAACCGCCATGCTCGTACGACGCAGGCTGGGCCGGGTGAAGACGCATGCCGGGGAGCAAGGCGTCTGGCGTCGAACGGGAAGGAAGCCGGGTGACGGACCGCTGGGAAACCACCGCGGTGGGAGGCCGGTACGCCGACGTCGAGAGGGGGTGGGTGATGCGGTGCAAGCCGACGATGGATGCTGCGGCGATCGCCGCCATGGCGACGAGGCGCTGCCAGGGCACCTCAGGAGACAGGGGAGGTCGTGGAGCCGGGCACGACTCGATCTGGTCGAGGACCCGTTGCTCGATGCGGTCCCAAGGCAGCTCGGGCGGCGGGGTGTCCGCCACGATTTTGGCGGTTTCGCGGAGCCACTTGGCCGGGTCGTTCATGGCAGCGTCTCCCGGGAGGAGCCCGGGGCGAGGTCAGCGCTTCCGGGGCGGATCATCACGTCGGCGAGGCCGGCGAGGGCGGGTTGCTCGCGGAGAAGCTGGATCAGCTCCCTGCGTGCGTAGAACAGCCGCGTGCGTACGGTCAGGGCGGGTGCACCCACGATTTCGGCGATCTCACCGGGCGACAGCCCTTCGATCTCGTGCAAGATGAACACGGTCCGCTTCTTCTCGGACATGCGGTCGAGTAGCTCGTAGAAGACCCGGACCCGCTCACGGCGCATGGCGTCGTCGTCGGGCGCAACCGACGGTGACGGGACGTTGGCGGGGAGTTCGTCGGACAGGTTGGGGCGGGCGCGTTTGGCGCGCAGGTTCATCAGGGCCACGTTGACCGTGAGCCGGTGCAGCCATGTGGAGAAGCGCGAGCTGCCGCGAAACTCGCCGATGCTTCGGTACACTTGGATGAAGACGTCCTGCACGACGTCTTCCAAGTCGTTGCCCGGACCCAAGATGCGGTACACGAGGCGTGCGACCTCGGCCCTGTGCTTCTCGAACAGGAGGCGGAATGCTGCCTTGTCGCCCTGCTGGCACCGGGAGACAATCTGGTCGCCTGCGTTGTCGTTGGCAGCCACGATCCCCATGATAGTTGCTGGCAACCATCCGCGCGATCCCCAACACCACGCGGCGAGAGCGACCCGGCGCGGCGAGGGCCGGGGAGTCGGGGCGTGGAGTGTCGCGGTAGAGGTCACGTCGCTTACCGTGTCGGTTGCGACGGCCCTCGGGATTGTTCACCCGATTGGCTATCGCGCGCTTCCAGGGCTCCGGCGGGCGAGATCCTGAACGTCCGAGAAGACCAGGGCGACCGTGAGGGCGAGGGCGAGGATCAGCATGGCCCGCCATGGTCGGCCAGACGCCAGGAATGGCCAACTTTCGTGCAATCCACCCCCCCGGGCAGGCTGGCGGGAGCCGTCGCGAGCGGGTGCCTCTGCGCCTTGTGCTCCGCTATGGTTCGTCGTGACCTTGCACGGAGCCCTTCGGTTCGCTAGATGGCGCGCGCCTACCTCGGGTCGGCTCAGGATCCCCCCGGGACGTGCTTGCTTCTCCCCAGTTCCACCATCGGAGTCGTCGTGATTCGCGAACAGAGTCGCCTACGAAACATCGGCATTAGCGCCCACATCGACTCGGGCAAGACGACGCTGACCGAGCGCATCCTGTTCTACACGCGCCGCATCCACGCCATCCATGAAGTCAAGGGCAAGGACAACGTCGGCGCCAAGATGGACTCGATGGAGCTCGAGCGCGAGCGTGGCATCTCCATCCAGTCGGCAGCCACCCATTGCGAGTGGGGCGGCATGCACATCAACATCATCGATACCCCGGGCCACGTGGACTTCACCATCGAGGTCGAGCGCGCGTTGCGAGTGCTCGACGGAGCGGTCCTCGTGCTGTGCGGCGTGGCCGGGGTGCAATCGCAGTCGCTCACGGTCGACCGCCAGATGCGCCGGTACGCGATCCCACGGCTGGCGTTCATCAACAAGCTCGACCGTGCTGGCGCCAACCCGTTGCGGGTCCACCGGCAGCTTCAGGACAAGCTCGGTCTGAACCCCGTGCTCATGCAGCTCCCCATCGGCGCGGAAGACCGCTTCGAAGGCATCATCGACCTGGTCGGGCAGCAGGCCGTGTACTTCGACGGTCCCAGGGGGGAGACGGTCCGCCGCGAGCCCATCCCGCAATCCCTTGTCGACCAGGCAAGAGAGGCGCGAGAGGCGCTGATCGACACGGTGTCGATGTTCGACGACGAACTGACGGAGGCGGCGCTCGAGGAGCGAGTGACCGACGAGATCATCCGCGCCGCGATTCGCCGGGCGACCTTGGCGCTTCACGTGACGCCGGTGTTCATCGGGTCAGCCTACAAGAACAAGGGTGTTCAGCTCCTGCTGGACGGGGTCAAGGATTACCTCCCCGCGCCTGTCGACATCGACCACCACGCCCTTTCCGTCGGCGAGGCGGAAACGACGGTGCCGTTGACGCATGCTCCGCAGGACCCGCTCGTCATGATGGCCTTCAAGGTGGACGAAGGCAGGTTCGGCCAGCTGACGTACCTGAGGATCTATCAAGGTACACTCCGACGGTCTGACACCATCACCAACATGCGTACCCGCAAGGAGCACCGCGTCGGTCGCCTCGTCCGCATGCACGCCGACGAAATGGAAGACATCGACGCAGCGTGCGCCGGTGACATCGTAGCGATGTTCGGCATCGACTGCGCATCGTCCGACACGTTCACCGACGGTACCCTCGAGGTGACGATGGCGTCGATGCACGTGCCGTCACCGGTGATCTCATTGACGGTGAAGGCATCGTCGCAGACGCAGGCGAACATGTCGAAAGCGCTGCGTCGGTTCACCAAGGAGGACCCGACGTTTCAGGTGACGAGCGACCCGGAGACAGGGGAGACGATGATCTCGGGCATGGGCGAGCTGCACCTCGACGTGTACCTCGAGCGCATGCGTCGTGAGTACAACGTGGTGGTGGAGACGAGCCCGCCGCGGGTTGCGTACCGCGAGACCATCACGCTTCCCGCGAGGTTCGACTACACGCACAAGAAGCAGACCGGCGGCGCGGGCCAGTATGCTCGTGTCGCCGGCCGCGTGGAGCCGGACCCGGGCGGCGAGTTCACGTTCCTCGACGAGACCGTGGGCGGGGTGATTCCCCGCGAGTTCATCCCCTCCTGCGAGAAGGGCTTCAAGTCTGTCATGTCGCGCGGATCCTTGATCGGTGCGCCGATCGTGGGGGTGCGCGTGGTGATCGACGACGGCTCCGCCCACGCGGTGGACTCGTCGGACATCGCGTTCCAGGAAGCGTCGCGGGGCGCCTGGAGGCAGGTGTATCCCCACTGCAGGCCGCAGATTCTGGAGCCCGTGATGCGCGTTGCGGTCGAGTCGCCCTCGGAGTTCCAGGGTGGCGTGGTGGGAACGCTGCTCAAGCGGCGGGGCATCATCATTGGCACCACGGACGACGAGGGGTTCGTGCGCGTCGAGTCGGAGGTGCCGCTCGCGGAGATGTTCGGCTACTCGACCGTGCTGCGGTCCTCCACGCAGGGTAAGGGCGAGTTCACGATGGAGTTTTCGAGATACTGCCCGGTTCCGGAGTCGATCGCGCAGGAACTCGTCAGGCAATACCAGGAACAGCAGCGCAAGGGTGGCAGGGATTAGGACATGATCACCAAGGACGTCATCGACAGGAGCCCTATCCGCGCGCTCGAGCGGTCGATCCACGGGGGGCTCGGCCCTGGCAAGGTGGGCGTGGTGTTGGGCCAGACCGGCGTGGGCAAGACAGCCTGTCTGGTTCAGATCGGGCTCGACGCGCTCCTGCGCGGCAGGGTCGTGCTGCACGTCTCGAACGAGGCGCCGGTGAATCACCTGCGCGCCTGGTACGACGAGCTCTTCCACGAGATCGAGCGATCGACGGGGCTGGAGGATTCCAGCGCGGTGCTGCTCGAGCTGGAGCGGCGGCGGCTGCTGATGTGCCAGCCGGGATCGAGCCTCAAGCTCGCCCGGCTCAACGAGGCGAGCACGCTGGCTCGGGGAGCGCTGGGCCGCGATCCGGATGTCGTGCTCTTCGAAGGGTTCGACTTCGACGATGCCACGGAAGCGCAGCTACGGTCCCTGCACGAGCTCGCTGCCGGTCTGGGCGCCGAGGTATGGCTCAGCCTGCGTGCCCACGGCGTCCAGACGACGTCCATCGACTCCCTGCCACCGGCCGTCGCGAAGCTCGAATCGCAGATCGACGTGATCTTGTCGCTCGAGCCTGCGGGCAGCCATGTGAGCATCCGGGTGCTGAAGGACCACGATAGCAAGAGGACCCAGGCACCGTCGCTGGTGCTCGACGCGGTCACGTTGCAGCTCATCGACCAGGGGCGCGGGCTGTCCGGGCACGACCCGCGTAACCGCGAGCTGTTCGTTCTGCACAGCGGAGGCGCCCGAGGCGCCGAGGCCGCCTTCGGCGAGCTGGCGGAACGCTACGGCATCCGCGAGATCATCTTCTCCTTCGAAGGCCACACGTCGCGTGTCCGCTCGCGCGGACTGCACCTGCTGACCGACGCCGAGCTGCGCATGGGCGACGTGAGTCTTCGCTACGTCTCGCACCGGCTCCGGCGAGTGTTCCCGCAGGCGCCGGTGGTGCGCAAGGTCATCCAGAGCATCTGGCACCAGATTCGTCCGTGCCAGCAGGTGTTCGTGGTGGGCAGGATCCAGGCCGACGATACCGTGCGTGGCGGAACCGGCTGGGGAGCGGAGTTGGCGAGGCGGTGGAAGAAGCAGCTCAACGTGTTCGACGTCGAGCGCAACGCCTGGTTCCGTTGGGATGACACCGCGTGGAAGCAGGTCGACCCCGTGATCGACTCGCCGATGTTCGCAGGCACGGGCACCGCGAACTTGGACGCTGCCGGGCGTGCCGCTATCGAGGCGTTGTTCGAGCGAAGCTTCGGCGCCTAGACCATCCGGCGCACCGGACCCGTCTGCCCTGCGCTGCGGACCGTCGTCCGTTGCCCGCGATGCAAGACGCACTGCTTCGCGGTCCGCGCGGGAACCCCGCGGGTACAGGTGTCCGATCACCCGGCTACTTCACGCGTTTCTGGACGGCGCAGGCAAACTTGTCGCCCATCGTGCAGGCGCGCTGTAGGTCATTGAGGGACATGGACTTGATGCCCTGGGCGAGGTTGAGCACGCCGATGAGGCCGCAGGCGCGGGCATCACCGCTGTCACAGGATCGACGCATCTGCTGAGCACGAGTGATGTTGGGGACGTAGGCCGTCTGTTGGTTGAAGACGCCCTTGAGAATCGCGCAAGAAAGCTCGGACCGGAACATGCATCCGCGCTGGAAGGCGCGCTGGGCTTCCTGATCGGAACCCGCACCAGGCTCCCCTGCGATCTGCCCACGGCCCAGGTTCGTGCAGGCGTCGCCGGAGCCGAACATGCAGCCGCGGCGGTACAACATGCTTGCCATGATCGGATCCTTGCGGGCTTGTTTGCCTGTCTCGTACAGTTCCCCGATGGCGTTGCAAGCGTCGCCCTGCCCGCCGTCGCATGCCCTCTTGAGCAGTTCCGTCGCACGCCCCGGATCCGCCGCGACGCCCTCGCCGGACAGCAGGGCCCTGCCGGCTTGCAGGCAACTCGGCGCGTGCCCTCCTTCGCAGGCCTGCTGGTAGCGTGTCGCTGCCTTGGAAGCGTCCTTGCCAATACCGCTGCCCTGCGCGTAGGCATCGGCCAGAAGCCCGCAGCCCAGCGCGTCACCGTCCTTGCACCCCTTGTCGAACAGCGACACCGCTTCGGTCGGGTTGGCCGCCACGCCGCGTCCGTTCGCAAGCAACACGCCGAGGTTCACGCAGCCTCTCGCCTCGCCGCCGTCGCAAGCCTTCTTCAGGACCGTGGTGGCCCTGGCAGCGTCGGGTGAGATGCCTTGCCCTGAAGCGAGCATGGCTCCAAGCGTGGCACAACTGCCGGCGTGTCCCTTGTCGCACGGGGCGGTGCACTCGTCGGCATTGCCTTGCGTACATTGATACGCGGAAGCTGCGGTCGGAGCGGTGCGCTTGCCGTCGGTGAATACGAGTCCCTCCGGACAAGGTTCATCGATCGCAGCCACGGTGGGCGCGTCCGCGGCGGGCGTCGCAGGGTTGGCGGACTGCTCCGCCGGTGCGGGCTTTTCGATGGCAGCGAGAACCAGCCGACTTGGCGCGCTGCACTGCGCGGGAGCCTTCGGAGAATCGGGGGATGCGTTCTTGCAGTCCGCGGGGTCGCCGTCCTGGTTGCGGTACTGTGCAGCGCTCGAGGAGTTGGCGCCGGCACCCATGCCCAGGATCTCCGCGGCCGCGCGGACCTTGGCTTGGCTGCCCCGGTCCATCACGAAAGCACCCACGAGCGCGCCTCGCACAAAGTGGGTTGCACCGTCGCACGTGCCCTTCAAGTCGTCCTTCGTGGGGTGATGCCAGGTCGTGCGGGTCTTGCCGACCAGCACCACGGCGATGTCGATCGTCGAACCGCGCTGCACCTCGGCGCCCAGCGACGCGCCGCTGAGTGGCAGATTCGCTCGCAGCTCGTCTGCGTTTTCCAGACGTACCACCTGCTCGCGACGGGTCATGCCCATGAAGCCGTACTGGCCGTCGATGTGGCAGTCTTTGAGCAGCTTGATGCCCTCGCAAAAATAGGCGACGACCGCGACACCTTCTCTCATGGCGACTTCGAGGTCGCCGCGCTGTTCGGGCTTCCAGTCCACGATCAGCGGCTCACCGTGAGCCTCGACCTTGTGGCAGACGGTCGTTTCGCCGAGCGCCGATGCAGCCGTTGGCGTGTCGGGTCGAACGGTCTGCGCACCGGAGCCGGGGCCGCAGGAAACCAGGAGCGCACAGGTTGGCGTGGCAACGGCGACCAGCAAAGGGCCTTTTCTCACGACCGAAGAGGCAATCCGAAGGATGGGCGGAAGTGAACCGAAGACGTGATCGCAAGCCGCAGGATGGACGGCGGTCGATGTCGACCGTCGGGTAGGAATGCCCCCCGGGGGAGCCAGAATCGGACGGTACGCCATCGTGCGCCATGCCGGGGTGCTGGTGGGCGCACACGAGTCGTGTCGGTATGTCGTGCCGTCCAAGCGCCACGAGCGAACGTCGCGTGGGATGCATGGGAACGGAGCGACAGTGCCATGTGCGCCCGGTAGGCTCTGCACGGATCGAACCCTCGACGCCTCGCTGGCCGCCCCTGCGGACAAGCGTAATGCACCACGGTCCGTTCACGACCTGGCGCGAGATTGGGTCCAGGACGCCAGCCATGCCATGGACTGGCAGACGCTGATGGCAAGCGTCTGCACCACGGGCTCGCACGAGTGTCCCGAGAGCGCCGGCCGGTCTTGGATGAACCGGAACGAAAGGAGCCCAGCTTGCGGGACGCGTGCTGACGGTACATACGAAAGCACGTGTCGGGATTGGCCGTGCGGAAGACGCGAGGACACCAGAGCAGTCGCCGTGCGCACTACACCCTGGACCTGGTTGCGGCGCGGGTGGGCCATGACGCGCTGCCCGTCGACGACCCGTGGGCGGGGAGAGACGATGGTTGCCGCGACTTGATTGCCTACTTGCAAAAGACGTCCTTCTCGTCGAACACCGTTGCGCGCTGAGGTGGCTCGTCCGGAGGTTGGAACTTGCCATCATCGCCCAGGAACAGGCAATTGCCATCCACCTTGTAAATTTCGTAGCGCTTGACCCCGATGTTCTCGACCGTTCCATCGCCGTCCAGGTCGGTGCCCATGAGGTCTCTCTCCTGGGGCTCCCCTGGCAAGAGCACGGAAAAGCGAAGGAGCGTAAGATCGAGATCGCCGCGGTCACCCTTTGGAGGAAAAGCCTGGAACGTTCCGCCTCCCCTCAGGAGCTGCCCAGGCTGTTTGCACGCTGCATCTTGGAAGAAAGCAACGGAAACATCGTATTCGCCCGAACTCTTGAATACGAATCCCTCCACCCACCAACCGATGCCGTCGTCGGTCTCGTTACAAGCAGTCTTCCAGTCGCCGAGAATCTCGGGCTGCAAGGTGGCATTTCCTGTGTCCGCTTCCTCGGCGCCGGACTCCCATGCGGCGTCCGCAGCCCAGCCCTTTCAAGGTCACAGCCATGTAGGTCCATCAGCTCCATATCGCACTTTGTCCCATCCATTTCTGGTTTGCACGCAGTGTGCACTTTTCGAC
>Ga0209018_1002376_pt1 | contig 13379 bp, 7 predicted proteins | sample YNPBryBLVA2012_FD_185814 | JGI IMG/M metagenome (GOLD analysis project Ga0209018, IMG submission 185814) | Anoxygenic and chlorotrophic microbial mat microbial communities from Yellowstone National Park, USA - YNP Bryant BLVA 2012 (SPAdes)... ...
AGGGCACCGCCCCGCACTTGGTTTTAAGAAATTTCTGTTGGTCAATTGCATGGGATGGCTCTATTGAGAAAGCCAGGGGGTCGCAGGGCACCGCCCCGCCTTGGTTCTAAGAAATTTCTGTTGGTCAATTGCATGGGATGGCTCTATTGAGAAAGCCAGGGGGTCGCAGGGCACCGCCCCGCCTTGGTTCTAAGAAATTTCTGTTCACTAATCAAGTCGGATTGCTATATATCCATGCCACACAAGCGATCCGTTTTACTTTCATCCATCCTGAACCATACCCCAAGTTGTTGAGAACGATTTTACAAACCGGCCCTATTTAGCTATCAATAATTAGGGGTGTTTTGGGGACACAGATAACCATGTATTTCCGACCGGGATTGTTTATGGCATTGCTGGGAGGCATCCTGATCCCAGGGGTTATGGGTTTAATCCTGTTGGGATTGCCCGGTTTATTTCTCTACGATTTCGTGATTGGACTATTGGGCTGGCCGAGCCTCAAAGACCTAGACCAATCAAGTAGCCCGCCCGGCACAGTCTATTGGGGGGTGGGATTGGTGCTATCTTTTCTCTGGCCATTTGGTATCCCCGTGGGTTACGCCCTGGCGACACTGGCACCCTTACCCCGGCTGTGGATGCGCTGGGGATTCGGCATGGTGGTTTTTTGCCTGTGGTGTGGGCTGGCTGTGATCATCCTCCATCAACGCACCCTGGCTGGAAAATAAACATAGCAATTTCAAACAATCTATGGGCGCAATACCCTGCGACCCTTGACTTTTTGCGTAAAAGGTTTTATCTCACAATTCAAATGTGATTGCTATAGAATTTCAAGCCGCCACCCGTACCAAATCCGCCCCCAACCCCCGCAATTTTTCCTCCAACCGCTCATAGCCCCGGTCCAGATGGTGCAATCCGCTGATCACCGTTTCCCCCTGCGCCGCCAACCCCGCCAACACCAACGCCGCCGAAGCCCGTAAATCCGTCGCCGTCACCGGTGCCCCGGAGAGAAATGGCACCCCCTGGATCACCGCATGGTTGCCCTTCACCCGGATATTCGCCCCCAACCGTTGCAATTCCGCCACATGGCGCAGGCGATTCTCAAACACGGTTTCCGTCACCACACTGCTCCCCTCGCTCAGGGTCAATAGTGCCATAAACTGCGCCTGCATATCCGTCGGAAAGCCGGGAAAAGGCAGAGTTTCAATATCCGTGCCCACATACACCCCCGCCCCTGGTTGCACCCGCACCGCATTGGGAGCTTCCACCGTCACCTGAAAACCAATCTCGTTCAATTTGGCAATCACCGGGGTCAAATGCTCAGGAATCACCGGCGTAATCCACACCTCCGAACGGGTAATCGCCGCCGCCACCATAAACGTCCCCGCCTCGATCCGGTCAGGAATAATGCTGTACTCGGTACTGTGCAAACGGGGTACCCCCACCACCGTAATCGTTTTGGTGCCCGCCCCCCGGATTTTCGCCCCCATACTGCGGCAGAAATTCGCCAAATCCACCACCTCCGGCTCCTGGGCGGCATTTTCGATCACCGTTTCCCCCTCCGCCAACGTCGCCGCCATCATCAGGGTTTCCGTCGCCCCCACACTGGGATAATCCAGATAGATATTGGCCCCTTTCAACTTGCGGGCATAGGCGTGCACCATCCCATGTTCAATCTGCACCACCGCCCCCAGCGCCTGCAACCCCCGCACGTGCAGTTCCACCGGGCGCGCCCCAATCGCACAGCCCCCCGGCATCGGCACCCGCGCCACCCCCAACCGGGCGAGCAGGGGACCAATCACAAAAAAACTCGCCCGCAATTGGCTGACAATCTCGTAGGGCGCCAGCGAACGGTGCAAATGGGTCACATCCAAATCCAACGCCCCCCGGTCATAACGCACCTTCACCCCCAGGGCGGTCAACACCTGCCCCATGCGATGCACATCCACCAAGTTGGGCACATTGCGAATCCGGCATTCCTGGGAACACAGCAACGCCCCCGCCATAATCGCCAGGGCAGAATTTTTCGCCCCATTCACCGCCACTTCCCCCCGCAGAGGCACCCCCCCCCGGATACGCAGAACCGCATCCGCCTTGAGCAATTCCCCAACCTGGCTGGTCATATTTTTTACTCCTCAACACCCAATCACAACGGTTTTGTTTCCGCCCACCCTGGTCTTATCTTACCCCAAACCGCCATAAAATCAAGGGGTAGGGGGGGATACAGGTATGGTCAACATACCAACAGGTGGCTGGAGACGGGGCACGGATTGTCGCACCAAGGCGGTGAGCGCAGTGGTCTTGGCATCATAAATACTGGTCACCAGCCGGGGATACAGCCCAATGCCAATGATCGGCACCAGCAGACAGGCGATGATAAACACTTCCCGGGGTTCCGCATCAACCAGTTTTTCATGGCTGACCAGTTCCTCGTTCTCTGGTCCGAAGAAAATTTGCCGCAACATGGACAGCAGATAAATGGGCGTGAGAATCACCCCCACCGCCGCCAACAACAGCACCAACGCCTTAAACGGCAACGTATAGGCATCGCTAGTGGCAAACCCAATAAACACCATCAATTCCGCCACAAACCCACTCATCCCCGGCAGTGCCAAGGAAGCCAGCGAGCAGGCGGTAAACATGGCGAAAATTTTGGGCATTTTTTGCCCCACCCCGCCCATCTCCTCCAGGATCAGGGTGTGGGTACGGTCGTAGGTTGCCCCCACCAGGAAAAACAAACTCGCCCCGATTAACCCATGCGAGACCATTTGCAGTACCGCCCCGCTCAAACCCGTGGTGGTAAAAGAAGCAATCCCCAGCAGGACAAACCCCATGTGGGAAATGGACGAATAGGCAATTTTGCGCTTCAGATTCCGCTGGGCAAAGGACGTCAGTGCCGCATAGATGATATTCACCACCCCCAAAATCGCCAACACCGGCGCAAACACCGCATGGGCATCCGGGAGCATCCCCATATTCATCCGCACCAGGGCATAGCCCCCCATCTTCAACAAAATCCCCGCCAGCAACATATGCACCGGCGCTGTGGCTTCCCCATGCGCATCCGGCAACCAGGTATGCAGGGGGAAAATGGGCAGTTTCACCGCATAGGCAATCAAAAACGCCGCATAACACCACAACTGCAACGCCAGGGGATAGGACTTGAGCGCCAAATCCCGCATATCAAAGCTGATGGTATCCCCATAAAACGCCATCGCCAGTGCCGCCACCAGGATAAACAAAGACCCCACCGCCGTATAGACAATGAACTTATTTGCTGCATACTGCCGTTTTTTCCCACCCCAAATCGCCAGCAGGAGATACACCGGGATCAATTCCAACTCCCACACCAGGAAAAACAGCAGAATATCCTGCACCGCAAACACGGCAATCTGCCCGCCGTACATCGCCAGCATCAGAAAATAAAACAGGCGGGGTTTCAAGGTCACCGGCCAAGCCGCCAAAATCGCCAGGGTCGTAATAAACCCGGTCAGCAGTACCAGCGGCATGGACAACCCATCCACCCCCACCGACCAATTCAGACCAATTTGGGGCAACCAGGCATACCGTTCCACCAACTGCAATTCCGCCGAATCCAGGTCATACCCCTGCCAAAACGCATAGGTAATCAGGGCAAAATCCACCAACCCCACGGTCAGGGCATACCACCGCACCGTCCGCCCGTCCTTATCCGGCAGTACCGGGATCAGCAAGGATGCCACCACCGGCAGGAGAATGATTGTCGTCAACCAGGGAAAATCCGCCACGCCCTACCTCCACCAAAGGGTTATTAAATGGTTATCAACTCAAGCTGGACACCAACACCAAACCCAGCACCGCCAACAAAATCACCAGGGCATAGGTCTGCACCCGCCCATTATTCACGTATTTCAACCCCTCCCCCGTCACCAGGGTCACCAGCCCGGTCAAATTCACCAGCCCATCAATGATCCGGTAGTCCGTTTCCAGGGCTTGCCGAGCCAACCGGCGCAAAGGCAGGGCAAACCACCGTTCGTACAACTCATCCAGATACCACTTGTTCAGGGAAAATTCGTACAGAGCCGGGAACCGCTCCGCCAGGGGTTCCACCCCCGTAAACTTGCCCCCATAGCTGACAAACGCCAGGGTAATGCCAATCAACCCAATCCCCACCGACGACCCCGCCATCAGCAGAAACTCGCCCCAATCAAACCCCGCCAACTCCGGCACCACCTGCAACGCCGACCCCGGCTTCTCCAGAAAATGCTCAAAGTAATTGGCAAAGGGCACACCCACCAACCCCACCAGCACCGACGGCACCGCCAGAATGACCAACGGCAAGGTCATAGTCAAGGGGGACTCATGGGGTTCCGAAGCATGACCGTGGGTATCCGTATGGGCTAACTCCTCCACCTGCATCGCCCCCGGTCCAAACGCCAACCCCCGAAACTCCCCGCCAAAGGTGAGCAGGTACATCCGAAACATATAAAACGCCGTCATCCCCGCCGTCAGCCAGCCCACCAGCCACAAGCCCCAATTCGCCTCAAACGCCACGTGGAGAATTTCATCCTTCGACCAAAATCCCGCAAACGGGGGTATCCCACAAATCGCCAGCGTACCAATTAAAAACGTCGCCGCCGTAATCGGCATATATTTCCGCAGTCCGCCCATATTCCGCATATCCTGCGCCTTAATCGGGTCATGCCCCACCACCGCTTCCATCCCGTGAATCACCGACCCAGAGCCAAGAAACAGCATCGCCTTGAAGTACGCATGGGTCATCAGGTGGAACATCCCCGCCGCCGGAACCGCCACCCCCATCGCCATCACCATGTAGCCCAACTGGGAAATGGTGGAATACGCCAACCCCTTTTTGATGTCATTTTGGGTCAGGGCAATCGTCGCCCCCAAAAACGCCGTAAACGCCCCCGTCCACGCCACCACCTGCAGGGTCACCGGCAAATGTTCGTACACCGGCATCATCCGTGCCAGCAAAAACACCCCTGCCGCCACCATCGTCGCCGCATGGATCAACGCCGAAATCGGGGTCGGACCTTCCATCGCATCCGGCAACCACACGTGCAGAGGCACCTGCGCTGACTTCGCCACCGGACCCAAAAACACCAAAATCCCAAACCCCGTCGCCACCCACACCGGCAGGGCACCCCCTGCCATCAACTCCGCCACCCGGTCAGCAATCTGAGTAAATTCCAACTGCCCTGTCGCCCAATAGAACCCCAAAATCCCCAGCAACAAGCCAAAATCCCCCACCCGGTTGACCACAAACGCCTTTTGCGCCGCCTCCCGTGCCGCCACCCGGTCATACCAAAACCCAATCAACAGGTAGGAACACATCCCCACCAATTCCCAAAACACATACACCTGCACCAAATTGGGACTCAGCACCAGCCCCAACATCGAGGCACTGAACAAACTCAAATAGGCAAAAAAGCGGGAATAGCCCCGGTCATGCGCCATGTAGCCATCGCTGTAAATCATCACCAGCAACGCCACCGTGGTCACAATCACCAGCATCAAACTACTCAAGCGGTCCACCACCAACCCCATCTCCAGGTGAAACGGTCCCGCCACCGCCCAGGTGAAATGCCACGTGTAGGGGTCATGCCCCAAAACCTGACTCCAGAACAACGCCGCCGACAGGGTCAAAGACACCCCCATCAACAGCAAAATCAACACCGCATTCCCCCGCCGCAGGCGACTGGTCCATTCCCCGAAGGTAATCAGCCCGGTGCCCACCAGGGTTGCCCCCAGTAAGGGAAGGACGGGAACCAACCAGGCATATTGGTAAAGCGCTTGCTCCATAGGTATCCTGTACGCTGGGACAAAACCGTTAACATTGTGCCATAAGTCTAGGGTAGCCTCTGTGACCAAAGAAACCGTTGGGGCGGCTCACCCAGGGATGTTACAGGGATTTTCTTGAGAATTTTACCCCTGACCCCATTAGGAATCCTTTAAGAATTGCCCCCAGGGAATGCACTCCGCCACCGTTTGGGTGAGGTTTTGCAACATCTGCCGCCGTTGGTCAGGAAAATCCGGCACGTTAAGGGATAAAGGGGCTAATCCCCGCCGGGAACGGAGTTGATTTAACCAAGCTCTACGCCATGCGCCATTCTCCCATATCCCATGTAAATAAGTGCCCCAAATGCGCCCAGTACTATCTACGTAGCCCAAATGGGGATCAGTGACTAAGGGGCTAATTTCGCCAATAACCTGGGTAAAACCTTGATGAATTTCATAACCCCTAACTATTAAATTGGGTACAGGAGCAACTGATAAAACCTCTCGTTGCTGTGTGATTTTATCCCCAGTAATAACGGTTTTGATGGGTAACAATTCCAGACCTTGCCTCTGGGTCAAATTACTTTCCGAACATTCTGGGTCACACACATCCATTCCTAACATCTGCATCCCGCCGCAAATTCCTAAGACCCATCCCCCCTTTTGGTAATAGGTTTTAATCCGTTCTGCTAAACCCGTTTGATGCAACCAATCTAAATCTAAAAGGGTGGTTTTACTCCCAGGAATAATCACCGCATCCGGGGTGCCAAAATCTTGCTCTGAGTGAATGTAATATACCTGCACGGTCGGCTCAAAAATCAAGGGGTCAAAATCGGTAGAATTACTCATTTTAGGTAAATGGATAATCCCAATCTGTACATCCGTATTAGTTTTCTGCTGATTGAGTAAACTCAAGGAATCTTCCGCCGGTAATGCCGATTCCAGCCAGGGGATCACGCCCAGTACGGGAATTTCAGTAGTATGTTCTAACCAATCTAATCCCGGTTGTAAAATCGAAATTTGCCCCCGAAACTTATTGATAATCAAACCTTTAATTAATGCCCGTTCCTCTGGTTCCAACAAAGCCAATGTGCCAACGATATGGGCAAACACCCCCCCTGGATTTATATCCCCTACTAAAATCGTTTTCGCTTGCAGATATTTTGCCACCCGCATATTGGTTAAATCCCGATGCTTGAGGTTAATTTCTGCTGGCGAACCCGCCCCTTCACACACGATGTAATCGTATTCCCGTTGTAATTCCGCCAATGCCTCAGTGATTGCCTGCCACCCCCGCTCAAAGTAATTTTGGTAATAATCCGCCGCCCGGGTTACGCCCACCGCCCGCCCCCGCATGATCACCTGGGAAGTCATATCTCCTTGGGGTTTCAGCAGGATCGGATTCATCGCAGTTGTCGGGACAATGTCTGCCGCCCATGCCTGTACCGCCTGAGCATAACCCATTTCGCCACCATCCGCCGTGACATAGGCATTGAGTGCCATATTTTGCCCCTTGAACGGAGCAACCCGATAGCCCTGTTGTGCCAACCAACCGCACAGCGCCGTCACTAACAGGGACTTCCCCGCATTGGACGTACAACCAACCACCATCAGAGCGGGCATAATGGGAACGTAGCTTGCGAATTTTCCCTTACCATCATGGAGCATTTAACCAAATCCCGTTACATGAAAGGCGTACAATGTCCCAAATCTTTATGGCTGGATTTCCATGACCCCAGCAAAGCCAGCCCCCCATCTGATACCCAAAAAAGCCAATTTCAACAGGGAACGGACGTCGGTATCGTGGGACGCACTTATTTCCCCGGGGGAGTATTAGTCACTGGATTTGGCAACCAAAAATGTCAAGAAAAAACCGCACATTTACTTGCTCAAGGGGTGGAATGTTTATTTGAGGCAACCTTCAAATGGGAAGGAATTATCGTTAAATGTGATGTACTCCGCAAAATTAACAACCAGGACTGGGAAATTATTGAAATTAAATCCAGTACCAAGCCTAAAGATGAGCATATCGAAGATTTAGCGATTCAATGGTATGTCGTGTCCATGAGTGGCATTCCTTTGGTAAAAGCCCAGGTCATGCACATCAATAGTCAAGATTGTTTTTATCCCGATTTGAGTAATTTATTTACCCAAACAGATGTTACCGAACAAGTGCAAAATATTGTTGCCCAAATGCCCCAACGATTACAAACATTTCAGGAATTATTGAACCAACCTACGGAATTGGATTATCCCATCGGCGAGCATTGCACCCAACCCTACACCTGCAATTTTAAGGACTACTGCTGGCGAGAAGTTCCCGAAGTATCTATCTTTCAAATCTCCCGCCTAGATAAGAAAAAGAAAGCGGCTCTAATTGCTGAGAAAAACTTTCATATTGAACAGCTATCCCCAGATTTTATTAGCACTTTATCTGCACCCCAACAGATGTTTATCCATCGGTATCTTGAGCGAGAGGTTTATATTAACCATGACGAGATTAAAAAACTACTCAGTGAGTTGGTTTATCCCCTGTATTTCTTTGATTTTGAAGCGACTAATCCTGCTATTCCCAGATTTAATGGAGTCCGTCCCTACCAGCGCATTCCCTTCCAATTTAGCTGTCACATTTTAACGGCAACCGGAGAATTACATCACTGTGAATACCTACACACGGATCGGGAAGACCCACGCCCACCGCTCACCCAAGCCCTCGTGCGTACTATTGGGGATCAGGGTTCCATCATTGTTTACAATCAACCCTATGAAAAATCGGTTTTACGGGAATTAGCGGAATTTACACCAGAATTTGCACCCCAACTTCACAGCATGGTTGACCGCCTGTGGGATCAAATGGTGATTTTTCAATATCATTATCAACACCCGGATTTTTTAGGTTCCACATCCCTAAAAAAAGTCCTACCCGTCCTGGTTCCCCATTTGAGCTACAAAGACTTAGCAATTAATCAAGGGGATATGGCAAAAAATCGTTGGGAAACTGCCATCAATTCGGGAGATTTAATCATTCAGGCACAAACCTGGCAAGAACTCAGGGAATACTGCTATCAAGACACTTTAGCAATGGTGGAAATTCATCGTCATTTAACCCATCTGATCCAGAATCATTAGGTGCATCCGTGCCATTTCTAGGCTACCCTAAAAGAGAACAAATTTCCCCCAAATTTATGCCAACCATCCTATTTAATGGTATCCCATTTCCCCATATTTCAGCCGTCATCTGGGATAAGGATGGCACCCTGGCGGACACGGTGGAATACTGGCGGGTGGTCGGACATCAGCGGGTGCGGCGGTTGGATGCCCAAATTCCGGGGATAGGGGCACCTTTGCAAGCCGCCTTTGGATTGACCGATGGCACCCTGGCACCGGGGGGACTGTTAGCGGTGGGCAGTCGCTACGAAAATGAAATTGCCGCCGCCGCCTACATCGCTGAACAAGGGTGGGACTGGCGTAGTGCCTTGAAAATGGCGCAGGACGTATTTCGCCAGGTGGAGCAGGAATGCCCGCAGATCAAAACCATCCCCATTCATTTGGAAGGGCGGAAAACCTTAGGGCAAATCGCCCAAGCGGGGTACAAACAGGCAATTCTCTCGGCGGATTTGACCGTCAATGTTCAGGCTTTTGTACAGCATAATGAATTACATGACCTACTGGACTACCATACAGGTATTGACGTAGGACCAACGAAACCCGACCCAGAACCTCTGTACAAAGTCTGTACTGTCTTGGGTTTAGAACCCGCTCAGGTGGTGATGGTGGGGGACTCGCCGGTGGATTTGGAAATGGCACGGCGGGCAGGTTGTGCCGGAGCCATTGGGGTGAGTTGGGGGTTCCATCCCAGTCAAGGTTTAGCCCCCCTGGCGGACACGGTGCTCACGGATTGGAGCCAAATTCAAGTTTTGCCTTAAATGCCTGTTTGATTATGTAGTAATTTCATTGAATTACCGCACAGAAATTCCTCAGAACCAAGTACGGGGGCGGTGCCCCTGCGACCCCCTGTTCCACTCTCATTTAGGATTGCCATACTTAGAAAGTCAAGGTTTGTAGAAAAACGCCCTGCATTTCCCAAAATCTTCAGGTGACAACTTTAGCCCACTTGATCAGAACTTTTATTTAACCATTACAAAGATAGCAAATTTTTATTATTTTTTTAGGTTTTTGGTTCTGGTCATAAGCAATTTTTATATCGCACTGGTATTGACTTGTACCATACTACAAGGTTTTACAACTAATTTATCCATTATCTTTGGGTGGCTTATGTACCTGCTCGCCAGAAGTCGTAACTTTGTCAACTTTGTTGTCCTGCCCTTCAAGTTACTGCTGGCAGTAATTCTCTACCAGCCTTCAGTCCTAGCCCTACCCCAGGGCGGTGTGGTCACCCAGGGACAGGCGGTCATTCAGCAGGAAAATGCCACCAAGCTCAATATCAACCAGTCCTCCGACCGGGCGGTTATCAATTGGAATAGTTTTAGCATCGGTGCGCCGGAGTGGGTGAATTTCCAACAGCCCAGCCGTACCTCCGCTACGCTCAATCGGGTCACCGGCAATACCCCTTCTTCAATTGCTGGCAAATTAACCGCCAATGGACAAATCTTTTTGATTAACCCGAATGGCATCATGTTTTTGCCCACCGCCCGAGTGGATGTGGCGGGTCTGGTCGCCAGTACGTTGAATATTAAAGACAGCGATTTCATGCAGGGGATTCTGCGCTTTGAACAAATGCCAGGGAAACCGCCTGCCAGTGTGGTCAATCAAGGTTTGATTACGGTAAAAGAGGCGGGTTTTGCGGCTTTGGTGGCTCCGGCGGTGCAAAATAGCGGGGTGATTTCTGCCCGGTTGGGGAAAGTGGTTTTGGCATCGGGAACCGCTGTGAGTTTGGATTTTTATGGGGATGGCTTATTAAGCGTCACGGTTGACCCCCAATTGGCAGGACAAATTACGGATATTTATGGCAATAAATTAAGTTCCTTGATTGACAATCAGGGCACCATCACTGCGCCGGGGGGAATTGTCACGTTAACCGCTCAAGCGGCGGGGCAAATTGTAGAACAGGTGATTAATACCGGGGGAATTATTGAAGCGAAATATGCGGAAAATCGGAATGGGGAAATCATTTTAGCGGGGGGTGCCAAGGGTGCGGTTGCCGTTCGGGGTGTATTGGATGTATCCGGTGAAAAGGGCGGTAAAATTCAAATCACCGGGGAGAATGTGGGTCTATTTGGGTCAGCAAAAGTAGATGCTTCTGGGGATAAAAGTGGTGGGTTGGTATTCATCGGTGGGGATTATTTAGGCGGGCGAGCGGACAAGCAGAGAGTTGATTCTAATTTGAATGCCCAAAATACCTATGTGAGTAGCGGCAGTGTGATTAATGCGGATGCCAAAGTCACAGGTAATGGTGGGGAAGTGATTGTTTGGGGGGATAATTTCACCCGTTTTGATGGCAGGATTACCGCTAGGGGAGACAATGGCGGTTTTGTCGAAACTTCGGGTAAAAATATATTGGAAGTAGGTGGTACTGCTCAGGTAGATACCACAGGCAGAATTGGAAAAACGGGCACTTGGTTGCTTGACCCATTGGATATAAAGATTCAGGGCAGTGGTTCAGATACTAATGTTTCCGGCTCAAGTCCTTTTACCCCTACAAGTACCGGGTCAATTTTACGGGATACCACCATCAACAACGCCTTGCTAAGTAATAATGTTGTGGTGACAACAGTAGGTACTTCAGGTAGTGAAAATGGAGATATTACATTTACTTCTAATGCCAATGTCAATTGGTCAACGAATAAAACCTTCACGGTACAGGCACATCGCCGCATTGTGATGCAACCTGGGAGTCAAATAAATAGCACAAACACAGGTAGTTTTGATGCGGCTATTTTTGAAGCGAATAAAGGCAATGTAACCGGGAACTTCTCTGGCATAAGAATTGAAGGTAAAATTACAACCAACGGAGGTAACGTCAAACTCTGGGGGCAGGGGGGAACGAAATATAACAATAACTATGGGGTGCAACTCACTGGTAACCAAGCTGTCATTGAGACAACCAGCGGCAACATCGAAATTACTGGGCTTGGGGGTACCAGTGCTGGCATAAATAACTATGGTGTTTATCTGAGCCGGGGTGCCCGTTTGAAAAGCACCAGCGGCAATATTATCCTCGATGGTAAAGCTCAAAGTTTATCTGGACTAAATGCGGATGGAGTGTACATTACCACCACACCACGAAACAATGATGATCCAGGTACACTACCAGCAGGTTCATCTCAAACTCAAATTCTTAATCAGGATGGAACTATTAAAATCACCGGTCTTGCGCAAGGTTCTGCCAGTACTTCTGATGGGATTGCCCAATGGAACGCTTTAGTACAGACAACGGGTAAAGGAAATATCATTTACCACGGCACATCAGGGACTGGAACTGGTGGGGGTCAGTTGGATGGACTGGAACTGCAACGCAATGGACAGGATGGTTTCTCTTCTCAGATTTCTACTACTGGCTCCGGTAGCATTGTCCTCACAGGTGTTTTAAGAGGTGGCAATGCAAGTGACCGTGCTATCAAGTTTGGTGAAGCTATGTCGGGTTTCAATGTGATCACCAATACAGGTGATATTTGTCTCAATGGAGAAGATACAGGCACTGCCACGACCTCAACCGCAAACTGGTTTAGCATTAGAACAGACGGTAACCCCGGAAAAGTAAACATTAAGAGCACAGGGGGCGGCAACATTATCCTGACTGGAGACCGTATCGATCTAAAAAGTGGTAGCCCAAACCTTGACAGCACCGGTGTTTTAGTTATTCAGCCATTTAACGTTGGCCGTAACATTGACATCTTAGGGACTGCTTCCGATCAAAAATATTTAGCAATTGATGCTACAGAATTTGGAGTGATTAGTAGTAACTTCAGCCATATAATTTTCGGGCGTGACAATGGCACAGGTACCCTAACAGTAGAAAATACTATTACTAGGAACCAGAATTTGACGTTACGGGCAGGAAATATCAGCCTAAACAAGTCAATTAGTTTGAATACCAAGAATTTAAGTCTGTTCAGCAATGGGGGTCAAGTCAACCAAACTGCACCCATCACTGCCAACGGATTGATATTGGGCGGCTCGGGCACGTTTAACCTGACCAACAGCAGTAATGACGTTGCCACCATCGCTACTGCTGGTTCCACAGGTGGGATTAGCTACACAGATAAGAATGCTTTAACTGTTGGTAGTTTGAGCGTCCCAACTGTTACTACTTCTTCGTCCCCCGCTTGTTGTAGTAGCACTACCTTAAACGCATCGGGCATTACGACCAATAATGCTGATGTAATTATCCGCACCAACAATTTACTAACTCTGGATAAAGCGACCAATGTGGGCACGGGGAACTTGACCCTCATCTCCGGCAATGGGGTAAACCAAACGGATGCAGGTGTGATTACGGCGAGTGGGTTGGGGTTACAAGGAACAGGCACCTTCGACCTGAACAATGCCAACAATGATGTGAACACCCTGGCGGCAGATGTTACCGGTGGGGTGAGCTTCAAAGATGTGGATACCCTAACGATTGGGGGACCCGTCACCAGCAC
>Ga0209018_1002377_pt1 | contig 13377 bp, 8 predicted proteins | sample YNPBryBLVA2012_FD_185814 | JGI IMG/M metagenome (GOLD analysis project Ga0209018, IMG submission 185814) | Anoxygenic and chlorotrophic microbial mat microbial communities from Yellowstone National Park, USA - YNP Bryant BLVA 2012 (SPAdes)... ...
ATCCGTGATTTTGGCGTTGACTGCGAGTTGCGAGCCGACCGAGTAATCGCTGCCGTAGATGGTCAGGCTGCAGGTCTGGTTGCCATAGGCGCGCGAGAAATCGCAGGTTCGCTTGTACGCGCCGTTGACCACGATCTCGATGCGGTTTAGGCCGTCGGCATCATTCGCGCCGACGTTGAAGGTCAGGGTGTCGCCGCGCTTGATGATAGTCGCGTTATTCGGTTCGGTCCAGGTCCAGAAATAGGTATTGTTGCTCTGGCCCGACGTGCCGCCGCCGCTCGTACTGTATTGGTTCACGGTCAGGTTCTCGTTCGAGCTTTCGGTCGCGTAACCTTGGCGGTCGTAGGCTTTGGCCATCAGCGGGATGGCGCGGGTCGAGAGGCCGTTGGTGTAATAGATGTTGGAGTATTCGCAGGTATCGGCGTAGCAGGTCTGGACGCGGGCGCTGTTGACGTACAGCTCGATGCGGTCGATGCCGTTCGAATCGCTGGCCACCGCACGGTAGACGAACGTCTCGCCGTTGCCGACTTCAAAGTTGGACGGATTGCCCGAGGTCGTCAAATTCGGCCCGGAGTAAGAGGTGTAGGTTTTGCCTCCGCCGAACGTGCCGGATGAATTGGCCGTACCGTTTGCCGTGCTGCCGCTGGTCAGCTTGACCAGCTTCAGGGTCAGGGGATAGGTGGGTTCATTTCGTCCGAGTTCGGAGACTGCGCCGCCCAACAAGATCGTTCCACTGCCGTTCCCGGCGCCGTTCAGGAACAAATCCCTGGTCGGGTCGTTGAGGAAAATGGTCGCACCCTCCAGTATGGCGTAGTCCTTGTTGCTGATGATTACCCACCGGCTACCGTCGTAGCTGACGATCGCCTTGTTCCAGGCGATCCCTGGGACGTTGCTAATTTTTCTGACGGTCGTGCCATCGATTACCCAGGCCGACCTGTCGTTGGCGTTGAGGTCCGTGACCAGCAGTACCTGGGATCCGTTGGAATAGGCGGTGGCGAAATAGTTCAGGTAGCTGGACAGGTTGCTGGTGATGTTCGTGAATGATCCATTCGTGTAGGAATAGACCTTCCAATCACTGGAGCTCCATCCGTGACCGTTGGTGCCGTTAATCGTTGGTATCACGAAAATCCATCCGCCGCTCGTCGGCAAGACCTGGGTCACCCGGAACCAGTAACTGCCGTCCGGCGGGGAAGAGTGGCGGATGGCATAGCCCTCGAGGTTATCCGTGGAGTTGGTGTTCGAGTACGGCGTGCTGAAAGGTAATGTGATTTGCGAGACCTGGTTGCTACCCTGGTTCCAGCTGAAGACGCGGTTCTGTGAAGTCACGAACATCCAGATGCCGTCCTTGCCTTTGATTGAGGTGAGGTTTTCGTTGGAACGCAAGACATTGCGGATTGTCGCGGTCCGGCTGGTGTAGCTACCATTATAAGACAGAACTTCGATGTTGTTGTTGAAGCCCACGACATCCTTCAGGAACAACACGGTCTGTCCGTCGCTCACGATATCGTCGACGCGGGAGATGCCGGCGTTGCGAACCTCGAGCGTGATGTCGGCCATGGTCGTGCCTTCGGTGCGCCAGACATGGCCGCCGGACCAGAGCTCCTGGCCGTCGGTCAGGTACCAGTAGGGCGAGGCATAGGCCATGGCCCAGACCGGGCGGTTGGTCCGCTCGGCGATCTTGTCCGAGATATCGGTCCAATCATAACCGCCGCCGGCCAAAGCCGGGGTAGTCGAAATAACCATCGAGGCTACTAAGGCCAGGACAGCACTAAAACGATAGATATAGCTCTTCATAATATTAATTTTTTGGCTTGGTTAAGATAAAAGTACGGCAATCTTCGATGTTGTATCGAAGATACTTTTCTACCATAAAAAGGGCTTTTTGTCAAACATTTACCCCCTGTTTGCCTCCTATTACCTACCTCTGCCTGCTATCTGTCAATGTTTGTCCGACGGGTCTCCGATGGGTTTATCAGACGGGAGCCTAGAAAAGGCTTGCTTGAATGAAAAATAAAAGAATGATTGACGCTTTTGTCTGTTTTTGGTAGGGAAGGATATCGGCTCAGGCGATGCCGAGCCGCCGCTCATCACTTTGCACGGAGGGATTGGATGACCAAGATCCTGTTTGGTTGCGACGACGTCGTTACCGCCCGTCAAGCTGTTCCTGATCTCGCACACAGCGAAATCGAGTTCGTCGACAAGCTCGAGTCCGTCATCCGCCGCGCCATGAGTCAAGAATTCGACATCGTGGTCACGGAGTTGGACTTCACGCCGGACGGACAAGAAGGCCTTATCGTCCTCAAGGCCCTGACGGGCACGCCGGTCCGCCGGATCCTCTGGACTGGCAAAGTGCGCAATCCGGCGATCAGGGCCAAGGCTATGGATTTTGGCGCTGAAGTCCTGGATAGAGACGAGCTCGGCACCTTGGCCGGACTGGCGGTCTCCGAGGCGTCGCTCAAGTCCGACGGTTTGGTGTTGGTTTTTGTCTCGGATTTGGTTTCCCGCCCCAGCATCTCCCTGCGCAAGGTTATCGGTTCGCTGTTCAACCCCGAACAGGTAGTGGTCAGCGCCAATCTCTTCGACGAGCTCATGTCGGGCCTCTATGGTCTGGTGATCGATACGACGACGCTGGATTCCTATGCGGGTTTCCCGCATGGCCGGGTCGCCTTTGAAATGCAGTTCCTTAAGCTGCCTGTCATGCCGCGGGTGGTCTGCCTCAAGCGTCCGCGCTTCCTCATCGAGGACATCGCCAAAGTCATCTCTCGCTTCTTGGCCGCCCAGGGTAAACTCGAGCTGTTCGGCTGACGCGCTCCAGCGACTCGGCTCAAATCCAAAACGCCGGCATCATGCTCGATGTTGGCTTCTTTTATTGTGCGATCAGGGATGCCGCCAGCGCTTCCGCCGCGCTACCCCAGGCTGGCGGAGCGGTTCGTTTCTGCGTTCGGGCTTGGCTGAGTGCGAGGACCAGGGCCTCTGCCCAGTGGTGAGGCTTGGCCGGATTGGCGAAGATCGTGCCGGTCGGCGCGGTCTCCGGTAAGGCGCCTGAAGTCGAGGCAACGCACGGCGTGCCGAACGACGCGGCCTCATGCAGCGGCAGACCGAAGCCTTCGTACCATGACGGATACAGAAAGGCTGAGGCGTTGGCGTAGAGCGCCGCGAGTTCGGCGTCGGATGGTCTTGAGATAATTTGGATGAAACGGTCGTCTTGAGCGGAACGGAGCGAAGTTGAAAAAATTTTAGAAAAGCACTTCGCTTCGGCCGTCTGATGGCCTTTATTCAAAACGACGTTCCTTTTTTCGCCCACGACAGCCAAGCTCAAATCTTGGAACTCCTTCTCCTGCCTTAACATTTTGACCGCTTCGATCGCTGTCACCGCGTTTTTCCGCGGGTCGCCGGCACCAAGGGCGAGGACGTATCTGGGAGGCAAGTCGGCCAATTGTGAGTTGGTAAGTCGGTAGTCGGCGGCGGACAGAGTCGGCCCAAGGGGAATAACGTCGATACGGTCGGCCGAGATGCCGAGGAGTCGCACGGCGTCCCGTTTCGTCGTTTCGGAGACCGCGAGCAAGCGGGTAGCACCGCGTATCAGGCTCTTGGCTTTGACGGCGCGGTGCCAGAGGCGCTGCTTAAGCGTAAACCAGCGCGGCTCAATGAGGAAGGAGAGGTCATGCAATAAAAGCACTGACGGGATGCCTTGCGGAAGACGGCCTACTAAGCCCAGGTTTGGCATGAAGAATGCATCCGCCGGACCGGCGCGTCTCTCGACCATCGAATAGAGCGAAACCAGACCGAACATCGAAGCCAGGCTCCAAATCTTGTTCGGCAGTTTAAGGTGGACGTGTCGGATGTTGGGCCTATCCATAAGGCGCTGCGGCAAGAGTGTCGTCCTCGAGCCGGTCGTGGCGCAGACAACTTCCGTCTCCGGATTCGCTACCGCGAAAGCGTCTATGATTTCAAAAGCGACCCGCCCCACGCCTTCGTGGATCGGTTCGGCCATCGATCGGGCGTCGACGATCAAGCGCATACAGATTCAGCCCGAGGTCGTGACCTTCGTTTCCGAAATTCCCCGGATATAATTGAGCATCTTCTCCTTGAATCGGTCTTCAGAGAATTCCTCGGCCCGGGCGCGGATGCGTTCCGGGTCGTATCTTGTCGGATCGAACCGGATGACCGCGTCGGCGATATTTTCCCACGATTGGGTCTCGATGTGTTCGCCGGTTACGCCATCGATGACGCTTTCCGCGCCGCCGCCTGCTCCATAGGTGATGACCGGCTTGCCGGCGGCCATGGCCTCGACCGCGGTTAGGCCGAAATCTTCGATCTGCGGATACAGGAATCCGATGGCGCCTTGATACAGCTCGACCTTCCTTTGTTCGGTGACGTTACCCAGGAATTCGGTTTCCGGTCCGGCCATGGCGCGGAGTCGCCGCAGTTCAGGCCCGTTGCCGAATATCTTGAGCGGCAGGCGCAACCGGGCGAACGCCCTGACGATTAGGTCGAACCGTTTGTAGCCGACCAGCCGTCCCGCGGCCAACCAGTACGTTCCGGGCGAGCGGGAAAGTTGGATGCGTTTTACGTCCACCGGCGGATAGATGACCTCGGCCTCGCGGTTATAATATCTGCGGATGCGTGCCCTGCTAGTCTGGCTGTTGGTCAGTACGTGCGTCGGGCGATTGGCAGCTTGGAGATCCCACAACCGTAGATGATGCAGCACCGGCAGGAGAGCGATGCGTACGAAACGCGGTTGGCGCAGATCGTTCAGGTAGCCGATGCGGTCATGCCACAGGAATCTGGTCGGCGTATGCATGTAGCAGACGTGCTTAGTCTCCGGCGCCGTGATAATACCTTTGGCGAACGAACTGGAGGATGAGATGACCAGATCATAGCCGGACAGGTCCAACTGCTCGACAGCCAGGGGCATGAGCGGCATGTACCACTGGTCCAGGCGTCGTGAAAAGGGAAATTTTTGTAGGAACGAACCATACACGGTTTTTCCGGCTGCTTGTGGATGCTTCGGATCGAACAGGATAGTATAGGTGGGGGCGGTGGGAAAAAGTCGCTGCAGACAGCCTAAAACCCGTTCGGCCCCGCCGTCCTGGATCAGATAGTCATGGACTAAAGCGACTTTTAGCCCCATGTCCGGCTATTTTAGACGGCCATCCGGATATTGTCGGTAAAATATGTCAATGGGGAGACGCGGCGTTTGACGGAAACACTGCTTTTGCTTAGCTTCAAAAAATCTGATCTTCCCCAAGGAGTCGCCCGTGCCTAGAAAAACTAAAAGTTTGCTCCAAGGACGGAAAACAAACAACAATCACTCGACCATCATCGAAGCGTCCGAGCCGCTCATCCGGGCGGCCAAGAAGCTCGAGAGCGTGACCAAGGTTGTCATCGGCAAGATTATCATGGTTGGCCCGGGAATACAGCGAATCAAGTTCGTCGAAGTCCCGGCCGGCCTTAAACTCACGGTCCGCGGCGGCATGCTCCAGCAACTGTTTTTCCTCTACACGGCGGACCGCCAAGCCATCCAGACATTTATCGAACAGGTTTGGAACGAAGCTAAGTCATGAATAAAACCCCGATCACGCGATCGGGGGTGTTTTTTGCCGTTATTTAATATGGGGATTAATACGCTCCCTTTCTATATAACACGGCGAAGGGCGTCTTTAAGACGATATACAAGTCGAGCCAGAGCGACCAATTCTCGATGTACCAGGTATCGAGGCGGACCTCATCTTCGAATTCCAAGTCGCTTCTTCCCGAGATCTGAGCCATGCCCGTGATACCTGGACGGATGGCAAAGACACGGCGCTGGTGCGGGGCGTAGCCCGCGACTTCGCGCGGCTGGTGCGGGCGTGGGCCCACGATGGACATGTCGCCTTTGATCACATTCCAAAACTGTGGCAACTCGTCGATGGACCAGCGGCGTAGAAGATTCCCGATGGGCGTGACGCGCGGGTCAGCCGCTATCTTGTAGACCGGCCCATTCTTTATGCTTTTTTGTTTGATGAGCTTCTTTTCGAACTCGAGATTCTCTTTCGTGGAGTCCTTGAACTGCGGGCCGATCGAGAATTTTCGCCACATGGTGCGCAATTTATAGAGTTTGAACTCACGGCCGCCTTCGCCGACCCGTATGTTTTGGAAGATGACCGGTAGGCCGTCTTCGATGATAAGGGCTAAACAGGCGATTAGGAGCAGGGGAGAGAATAAAATGAGAAAAAACGAAGCGCCTAGGATGTCGCAGGCCCGCTTGGCGATGCGGCCCCAGCCGTCGAGCGGTGTGCGTTTGACCTCGATGACCGGGATGCCTGAATCTGTCAGGACTTCGATGTTGGTGAACTTGGCCGCAAACAAATCTGCCAGGTAACGGAACGTCAGGTGCTGCTCGTCGGCGACGGCGATAATGTCGAGCGCATCCTTCTTGGCCATTTCCGGTTCGGCGAGGATGATTCCGTCGAGCGCATCCTTGTCTTTGAGTGTTTGGATGGCTTTCCGCGTCTCCTCATTCCATCTCTTGAATTGCCTGACGACAGTCAGCCCCAAGACCGGGTTGTCGCGGTAGGATCTCGCCAAGTCATGCGCCGCATTTGAATCACCAATGATGACGTACAGCCGATGGCCTATATGGAAACGCAGCAGGAAATGGCGGATAGTGCGCAGGACAAGCCTTCCGAGACCGACATACAGGACTGAAAAAGCGAGCACAGCCAGGATAATGAAGCGCGAAGTCGCGATTTCCCGGCGGAAGAACACGGTCGCAATCACGACCATGGTGCCGGCGCCGCAGGTCAGGATGATGCGGCCGAGCTCATTCCAGGCTTTGCGTGGATGTGGCGAATACAGCCCGGCCAAGGCGAAGAGCACGAGCCAGACCACGACGAAGAAAGTCGCGGCCGAGACGTACTCGGTGAAATTGACGTTCTGCAAGATCGGCCTGACCTCGGTCACAAAGCGCGAGAAGCGCAAAGCGTAGGCTGAAACCGCCGCGGCGTAGAGCGCCAAAGCGTCGAGCGGCAAGAGCAAAGCCGTGAAAGTCAGGTCCATCCGTCGGATGCGCATAATCAAGCAGATTATAGCGCGAAAATCGCCTCATTCGTAGGGGATACGGTGCTATGCCAGATCAGGGTTTCGTAATTGAAAACGCCCCGGTATTCCGGGGCGTTTTCATGTCTGGACTGGACGATAAGCCGAATTTTGTTCCCCCACACCTTTCAGACTTCTTGAATGCTGTTTGCTATCCTGCGTTTCAGCTGCCTAACGCCTTTGCGCGCATTTCAAGCTCTTCTCACGGGCCATGGCGTCTTTCTTGGAGGCATAAGCTTCGTAATCAGCGAGCTTGAATGGCCTCCGGTATTTTATGGAATCGGAAAATCCATGTTGCTGCTCTGTGAAGCGTCTCCTGAGATCGTTCGTATGGCCCGTGTAAAGCTCGCCATCTTTAAGCTCTTGAGGATAGAGACGTAATACACGCGTCTAGTTTATCTCAAAAAGCCTGAAAGGTGCGGGGGCGATGGCCATCTATCTGGGATGATGATTGCTCATCACCTCATGCGAGCTACCAGTTCCTCATTCCGCTTGCGCGGAAATCGGTTCTTGCTCTTGCACCAGAGAGGGTTTACCGCGGGGCCGTGTCACCACGGTCCGAGAAACGTAGCAGTCGGATTGGCGTCCGACCACACCATCTCACTTTTCACCTTTCCCCCCACACCTTTTGACGCTGTTCTGTTTGCCGCGAAGAGCCGCGGTGTCAGAACTTGCGTTCATGCTCAGGCTAAGCCCGTCCGTGTTATGTCTCGCGGCACAAGCCTCGCGAGCGTCAAAAGGTGTGGGGGTAGTATTGTCTCTGTGGCACTTTCCCTAGGTTTGCGGAGGAACTTTGGACGCGGTTTTCTGCTTATGGCAGGACGCCGCGATGTCATCATCCGCTCCGTTATATCCTGGCCGCCGTTAGCGGCTCTCGCGACATTCCGCATTGCTGCGGAACGGGTGTTCGGACTTTCCTCCCCCACACCTTTCAGGCTTCTTTGAGACTGGAAGAGATTCCATGTTTCTCTTAAGCAAGAGCTTTAGCGCGGAGTTTAAGATTCTTCTCACGCGTTATCGCCTCGTTTTTAGAAGCATATGCTTCGTAGTCAGCGAGCATGAATGGTCGTCTGCTCTTTATTGAGTCGGCCGAGCCGTCTGGGTGCTCCTTGAAACGTCGTTTTGGATCTTCCATCTAGCCTGTATAAAGTTCGTGGTCCTTACTGGCTTTTGAGGATGTAGATACAGTTCACGACATAGTTTATCCCATAAGCCTGAAAGGTGTGGGGGCAGCCATCTGTCCAGCCCAAACAGGGCGCAAAATAACAGGAAAAGCGCCTTTTGTCAAGCTGTGCGGCATGCTATGCTTAAACATGAATATGGGCAAATGGCTTATGTTATTGGTAATTTTGCTGGCTCTCGCCGGCAGTGGTTGGTTGTTTTGGTCGCTGGGATCGTTGCCCAGGAACGATCCGGGTAAAGTTATCCTCGAGATTGACCGTGGGAAAGTCGAAATCAAGCGAGTCACTGACGCTAATTGGTCGACGGCGAATGACAAGGTTGAGCTCCAGGCGGGCGACAGTGTGCGTACCGGCACCGATGGTCAGGCGACTCTGACTGCGTATGATTTGACGCAAAGCCGGTTGGGGCCAGGTTCGGAAGTCCGCCTCACGGAACTCCAGGCTCCCGGACCGACTTCGGCTTTGCGTATCGGGCTCGAGTTGCGGGCCGGACGCTTATGGTCGCATATCCTGCGGCTGTTTGAACTAGATGACACCTATGCCGTGCGCATCCAAAACACGGTGGCAACTGTCCGCGGCACAACCTTCGATGTTGAGCACCAGGCCGACGGGCTGTCCTTGGCTGTCACCGAATCTGCGGTCGAGCTGAGCGGCTCTTCATCTGAAGCCGATGGGCAAAAACAGCCGGTCGTGGTAAGCGAAGGGTTCATGGTCGCGTTGGACGAGCAAGGCAAGATCGGCCAGACTAAGGCGCTCACCGACGACATGCTGGAGGGGGAGTGGTTCGACGCCAACAGCCATCGCGACGGCGCGTTCGCGGTGGAATCCGAGCGCCGTTTGGTGGACCGTCTCGCCAAAATGGGCGGCACCTCGCCGGACAGCCTGTTCGATTATGTGACGCGCCTGTCGGAGAAGCTCCATTTATCTCTGGATAAAACCCATGCCCCGGAACTTTATGCCGGATATGTCGAACGCCGACTGTACGGCGCCAAGAAGCTCATCGAACGCGGCAGATCGGGCGCGGCTTTCGCCGCTTTGACCCAGCTCGAGAACGAAGTCGGCGCCAAGCTCGCCGGTCCTGACAGCGCGGTTTATCGGCGTCCGTTGAACCGTTCATTCTCCGAGATCACGCGCCTCTTCTACGAAATCGGCCCGTCTTCGCCGCTCTACCGCATGAAGCAACGCCTGGAGGATGTCCAGATATCCTTCGCCGGCAACGACAAGGCCGAGCAGGCTTACGCCCGGCTCCGCGCCATCGACGCCCGGCTTGACGAGGCCTCGATGCTCATCACCGAATCGTCGTTGGACGAAGCCAAGGTCGCTTTGGATGCGGCCCGGCAAGGCCTGGCCAATGTCGAACGCGACATCGATCAGCTTTCGGATAAGGCCGCAGCCGATAGGCTATCCGCCCTGCGCGATAAACTGGACGTGCTTAAAGCCCGCGAAGCCGCTTACCGCGTCCGTTTGGCCACGGCCATCGAGCCGCCGCAGAGCCGAATCACCTCATCCGAGAATCTGTCCGCGACCTCAACGTCATCGACCTCTGAGATGCCGGTTGCGGCCGCCACAACCACCGCCACAACCACCACGCCTTATGAGAACATCCTGGTCTCGGCGGCGCCGGGCAATCCGTATTTAGGCCAAACCGTGGCCATCAAGGTCCGGGCGCTCAAGGCCGACGGCCAATCCGTCGACGTGACTTCCTTGTCGCACTTCAGCGTCACCGGCCCGGGCAAGATGAACGGTCCGGTGCTTACGCCGACCGCCGTCGGCCAAGTGACGGTCACGGCCAAGTTCGAGGACCTGGGCCAGCTGTTTGAGGCTACGATGAAACTCGAGGTCAAACCTGCGCCGGTGGTCCTGCAGACGCTCCGCATCGAACCGGCCGAGCCGCTCAACGTCGCCTTCGGCCAGCGCGTGCCGCTCAAGGTCATCGCCGTCTATACCGACAATTCGACCAAGGACGTGACTGTCTCCTCAACTTTTTCGACCTCTAACCTCAACCTCGGCTTCATGGACGGCAGTATTTTTAACGCCGGCCAGGATGCGTTGGGCGTAGTCCGCGTCTCCGGCACGTATGCCGAGGGTACCAAACGCATCACCGCGTTCCGCGACTTTAACGTCATCGGGCGCTGACGCATGTTATGAAGATAAACATCGAAAGACTTCATCCGCTCCTGGTCGGCGCCGCCATTGGGATTTTATCTGCGCTCGGTTTTTATGCCGGCTTGCTGAACAATTGGGACAGCCGGATGCTCGACTTGCTGTTCCTTCCTCATCGCCCGGATTCCCGCATCTCGATTGTCGCCATCGATGACGCGTCGCTAACTCAAATCGGCCGCTGGCCCTGGCCGCGGTCGGTACATGCCGAGATCGTGGAAAAGCTTAAAGCCGCCGGCGCCACGGTCATCGGCTACGATGTTAACTTTCCGGAACCGTCGAATGATAAGGACGACGGGGATCTCGCGGCGGCGCTCAAAGACGCGGGAAATGTCGTTTTGCCCCTTGAGTTGAGTATGCTCGTCGGCCGCAAGAGTTTGACCTATGACCCGCAGACCGTGCTCCAGCCGATTCCGCTCCTGGGCGCGGCGGCCAAGGCGACCGGCCACGTTAACTCGCCGCCTGACATGGACAACGTCTTCCGCCGGTTGCCTCTAGCGGTCAAAGGTAAGGATGCGAGCAGTATCCCGTCATTCGAATCGGAGATCCTGAGGTTGGCCGGGCAGGAGAACCGTCTCAGCGAGGCTCCGCTCGACAAGCTCGGTCGGATGCGGGTGAATTTCTCCGGGCCGCCGAATAATCCTCAGGGTTTTCGCACCATCTCTGCCGCCAACGTCCTGCGCGGCACGGCCGACCTCTCGCCGCTCAAAGGCGGGATTGTTCTGGTCGGGGCCACGGCCTTCGACCTGCATGACAATCTGCTGGTTCCGACATCCGGCGGCCAGCCCATGTCCGGGATCGAGATCCACGCCAACGTCCTTGATACCTTGCTCAACCGGCGCTGGCTGCGCGATGTGCCGGATTATCTGGTCGCGCTGTATCTCGTGCTGTTGGGCCTGTTCCTGGGCTTCGTGGTCCCGCGTCTGCGAGCCCGCTACAGCCTGCCTGCGGCCGCCGGCCTTTGGGCTGTCACGATTGTCGGGGCTTTCGTGCTCTTCGATCGCGGCTGGCTGTTCGACGTCCTGTGGCCGTCCTTCTGCATCATCTTCGCCTACGCCGGCGTAACTCTCGAACGCCGCATCGCCTCGGATCGCCAGCGCCGCAAGCTCAAAACCGCCTTCTCGCGCTACGTCTCGCCGGCCGTGGTCGAGACGATCATCGCGGACCCGTCCAAGTTGCGCCTCGGCGGCGAGCGCAAGGTTATGACCGTACTTTTCTCCGACATCTGCGGTTTCACCTCAATCTCTGAGAAGTTGAGTCCGGATAAGCTCGTCGAGATTCTGAATATCTACCTTTCCCGCATGACGGCCATCGTCTTCGAAGAACACGGTGTGCTCGACAAGTACATCGGCGACGCGGTCATGGCGTTCTGGAACGCGCCATTCGAACAGCCCGATCATGCCTTCCGCGCTGTGACTACGGCCCTCAAGATGCAGCAGGTTCTCGACGACATGAACGCCAAAAAGGAGTTTGGCGAGATCGAGATCCGCATCGGCATCGGCATCAACACGGGCGATATGGTCGTGGGCAACGTCGGCGGCGAAGCGCGTTTCGACTACACGGTCATCGGCGACAATGTCAACCTTGGATCGCGCCTTGAAGGCCTGACCCGCCAATACAAGGTCGGCATCCTCGTAACCGAGGCCACGCGCCAAGCCTGCGGCGAGCGCATCCTAATGCGCCGCCTCGATAAAGTCGCGGTCAAGGGCAAGCATGAACCGGTCATGATCTACGAAGTCCTAGCCGAGATGATAGTGGCAACGGCGGAACAGAAAGAATTCGTCAAAGCTTTTGAGCGAGCACTCGACAAGTATTTTGCCAAGGATTTCAGCGGTTGCCAGGCCGACTGCAAGGCCCTGCTTAAATCTTATCCGGCCGACGCCCCGACCATCCAACTCAAAGAGCGCGCCGGGTATTTCTTACAAGAACCTCCGCCAGGCGACTGGGACGGGACCTGGGTGTATACTAAAAAATAAAGCTTTTGATGCCCTGCCCGCGGAGGCATGAAGCCAAAAAGTCGTATGGATGACGCTGGCCTGAAAAAAATAAAACAAGCCTACGTTGCAGCCAAGAAAAAACTGGCCTCGATTCGGGCCAAGCGTTTGCGCGTCGTCAAGAAAGACGCGGCGGCTGCAGACGAATTGAATTTGGCGCATATCCGGTCTAAGATGGGGAAACTATGAAGATGCCGGACGAACTGCCGAAAAAACAGGAAGCCCAAGAGTCCGAAGCCAAGATCGAGGCCAGTGCGGAACAGCAGGTCGAAGCCATGGGCCGGGAGATAGCCGCCGAAGTGGCGAATTTGGGTTCCGAACTCGAAGCCGACGCCCGGAAAGCCTCGAGTGAAGAGGCGAAGTCCGAGCTCCGAGGCTTGGCCGCGGAAGCATCCCAGGTCGCCGAGGATTTTTCGGCCGAAGTCGCGGAGGCGAAAGGGGAGCAGCGCGAGTCCATTCGCGAGACTTACGAATACCGCGATGCCGAGGGGAAGCTTGTCTGCAAGGCCGAAGCCGAATACGGCGAGCTCGGCCCAAACGATGCCGAAGGACTCGATCCGGGGCATTTCGGCGTCGAAAAGATTTCGGGACGGTTGCTTAAGGGCCTGAAGCTGACTGGAGAGAAGGGTGAAATCGACCTAGTCGAGCTGGCCAAGGTGCAAGGCGTCAAGATCATAGTTTCCGACAAAAGGCTGAAGAACTACATGTACCTGGAAAAGGGTGCATCCCCCGAAAAGAACGACAGGGTCCTGGTGCCGCCGCTCGAGAATCTTTTGGACGTCGGGGTCATGCTGCATGAACTGGGCCACGCCGCCCAGTACAACGACGAGGACTTCTCCGTCATCAAGAATTTCTATCATCTGGGAAAGCAATCCGTGGACTCGGTCAGCCTTGGCGTGCTCAACGAGATCATGTCGGCCTTGCCCGAGACCCAGGCCTTAGCCCCGATGCTCGCCGAGTTC
>Ga0209018_1002378_pt1 | contig 13373 bp, 10 predicted proteins | sample YNPBryBLVA2012_FD_185814 | JGI IMG/M metagenome (GOLD analysis project Ga0209018, IMG submission 185814) | Anoxygenic and chlorotrophic microbial mat microbial communities from Yellowstone National Park, USA - YNP Bryant BLVA 2012 (SPAdes)... ...
GAACGAGGTCTCGTTCGACCTAGCCTTGGACGCCTCGGCGGCCTGCGTGCGTCTGAGACGTCGGTACGATCGCTTCCACGGCGTGCAGCGGGCCAGGGTGCTCGTGGACGGACGCTTCGCCGGGGTGTGGCGTTCGTTCGGCGAGGACCGGGCTTGCCGTTGGGCGGAGGACGACTTCCCGCTTCCAGCGGAGGCCACGCGCGGCCGGGCCGCGGTGCGGGTGACGATCGACCCGATGCCGGGCACCGCCCTGTGGGATGCGGCCTGCTACCGCGCCCTCTGTGCCATCCGGAGCTGAACGCTGGGTCCTTTTGCGAGGTTTTTCTTCTTCGACGCCGAAGGGTTCGTTCTCTGCGTTGCGATCGTCTTGGTCGGCCCGCTGGAAGGGCCGAGCCGCAAGCGAAGATCTGCCATGAGACGAAGCCTCTTCACCTTGGTTTCGGCGCTCCTCGCGTCGGTTGGCCTCGCGATCGACATCTATCCCAACAACTCCGCCGGCGACCTGTTCACCAACCCGGGTCCGAGCAACAGCGCCCAGGCGGTGGGAACGACCAACTGGCACTACACCAATGTCCGCAACAGCGGCGCCGTGGGCATCAACGGGAACCTGCCGTACCTCGGCACGGGCTCGGCCTACATGGCCACGCCGAGCGGGTCGGCGAAGGCGGACCTCGAGTACTGGGTCCTCGGCTCCGGCGGCCAGCCGACCGTCCTGGGCTTTCTGAGCAACCTGGATGCCCTGTCCTACTCTTGGTACCGGGACGAAGACTCGACGGTTTCGGACTGGCTCCACCCCGCGTTCCGCCTGTGGGTCCGCTGGAACGACGGAAGCAGCGTCAAGCAGGGTTACCTCGTCTATGAGGAGATCTACAACGACGCGGCTTTCGTCGCGCCGACCGATCAGTGGGTGGATGTGGACGTGCTCGGGAAGAAGTTCTGGTCGACGGGGTCTCTTCCGGACGCCTTCAGCAACTACGACCGGACGCTCAGCGACTGGAGCGCGCTGATGCCCGACGCGGAGGTTCTCGCTCTGAGCATGGGCGTCGGTTCCGGGTGGAACGGGGTCTTCTCGGGAGCCGTCGACAATGTAGAGTTCTCGTTCGTGGACCAATCGTCCGGCTCGTTCAACTTCGAGGTGCAGAGCGTTCCGGTTCCGGAGCCGTTCACGCTGGCTCTGGGTGCGGCCGGCCTCGTCGCGGCGCTCCGCAGGCGTCGGCGGGTCTGAGCCCTCGGCCCATCGGATCGGGGACCCCGGCCTTGGCCGGGGTCCGCGTCGCCTTCAGGCGAGCGGGTCGGACATCGGGTAGCTGCCGAGGATCGTGGTCTCCAGTGCGCAACCCTTGAGCCGCTCGATCGCGCGCTGGAGCGGCACGTCCGTTCGGTGGCCTTCGCAGTCGCAGTAGAAGATGTACTCGAACGTGGCTCGTTGCGCCGGGCGCGACTCGATCATCATCAGGTTGACGCCCTCCTCGTTGAACGCTCCCAGCGCGCGGTACAGCTCGCCCGGGCGGTTGCGCAGGTTGAACATCAGGCTGGTTTTGTCCCGGCCGGTCTTGGCGGGCTCGTTGTAGCCCACGATGAGGAACCGCGTGCGGTTGTGCGGGTTGTCCTCGATGTGCTCGACGAGGATCGGGATGCCGACCGTCTCGGCGCCCAGTCGGTTGGCGATGGCCGCTCCCTTGGGGTCCCCCAGGGCGCGCTCGGCCGCGCGGGCGGTCGGCACCGTCTCGATCACCTCGGCGTTCGGCAGGTTCGCCCGGAGCCACCTGCGGCACTGACCGGCGGGCTGCGGGCCGGCGTACACCCTCTCGATGACGCCCAGAGAGTCCGCGACGCTGACCAGGTGGTGGTGGATCGGCACGTACGTCTCGGCGCAGATCTTCACGTTGGTCTGCGGGAACATGTCGAGCGTTTCGGGCACCACGCCCGCCACGGAGTTCTCAACGGGGACCACCCCGTAGTCCGCGTCCGCGTGCTCCACGGCGAGGAACACGTCCTGGATGCTGTCCTGGGGCAGGAACGTGGTGCTGGAGCCGAACGTCTGGACGGCGGCCAGGTGCGTGAACGTCCCTGCCGGTCCCCAGAACGCCGCCACCAGCGGCTTCTCCAGGGCGCGGGCCGCGCTGATGATCTCGCGGTAGATCGCCACCAGCTGGCGGGTTTGGAGCGGGCCCCGGTTCTCGGTGGCCAGCCGCTCGAAGATCTCGCGCTCGCGCTCGGGGGTGAAGAACGGCTTGCCGCCGCGGTTCTTCAGCTGCCCGACCTCCTGGGCTAGGGCGGCCCGGCGGTTGAGCAGCTCGATGAGCCGCTCGTCCACGGCGTCGATGTCCTTGCGGATCTCCTCCAGCGAGCGCGGCGGTTCCATTCCGTCCCCAAGATACCCGTGCGGCGGGAGGCTGGGGCTTCGCGAGGCCGCCGGCGCCTAGCCGGCCGCCGCCGTCTGGGTCGGGCCGGGCAGGTCTCCCAGGCTCCAGGCGTCCCGATCGAGGTCCAGCCGGATGATCGCTGGGCCGACCTCCGGACGCGTTCCTGACAGGCGCACGCGGATGCCGCGGCCCTCGGTCCCGACCGACGCCGTCATCCCCGGCACGAGCGACCGGCAGGACCGCACCCGGGCGGGCAGCTCGGGGAACGAAAGCTGGTCGGCCTTGCGGTCCAGCACGAGGAGGAAGACCGTGCGGCCCCTGCGCGTGGCGCCGCCCCAAGCCCCGTTGCGGAACGGTCCGCCGCGCGTGCCGTAGACGGCCTGTCCGTGCTGGGCGAGCCACTGGCCCATGCCCAGCAGGAGCTTCGTCTGCTCCGGCGGAATTCGGCCTTCGGCGTCCGGACCGACGTTCAGCAGGAGGTTGCCGTCGCCGGTCACCGTCTGGGCCAGGATGGTCAGCACCTGATCCAACGACTTGTAGCGGTCGTTCGGACGGTACGCCCACTGGTCGCCGAGCGTCATGCACGTCTCCCACGGGCTCTTCGTGTTGTACTCGCCGACGTGCTGCTCCGGGGTTGCGAAGTCTCCGCCGGGATCTCCCGGCTGCATGCGCCCGCTGGCCTCGATGCGGTTGTTCACCACGAGCTTGGGGAACCGGGCACGGAGCTCCCGCTGGAAGGCGAGCGAGCGTTCGCGGGTGTAGGGAGCCTCCCACTGGCCGTCGAACCACAGCATCTTCAGGCCGTAGCGACGGACCAGCTCGGTCGTCTCGGCCAGCACGACCTGCATGTGGCGGTCCATGTTCGCGTTCTCTTTCGCGGTCTTGCCGCCGGGGCTTCCGAGGGGATAGTCGGGGCTGCGCCAGTCGAGGATCGAGTAGTAGCTGCAAGGGGCGATCCCGCGCTTGCGCGCCGCCGCTGAGATTTCCGCCAGGATGTCGCGGCGGAACGGAGTGGCCATGATGTCGTAGTCGGTCTGCGACGACGGCCAGAGGCAGAAGCCGTCGTGGTGCTTCGCCGTGGGCACGACGTAGCGGAAGCCCGCCCTCTTGGCGAGGTCCATCCAGGCGTCCGCATCGAACGCGGTCGGGTTGAACCGCAGGTAGAGCGAGTCGTACTCCTCGACGGGGACTTGGGCGCCGCGGGACCATCCGATCTCCGTTCCACGCAGCGCGACCGGTCCCCAGTGGATGAACATCCCCAGCCTGGCGGACTGGAACCAGGCGATGTCCGGCGAGGCGGCGGAGGAAGCCGCCAGGACGGAGGCTGCGAGCGTTGCGACCATGCAGCCGAGGGTACAGCACGGAGTGCCCCGCCGTCCAGCGGGCGGCGACCCGATCACGGGGTTTTCCGGCTTTGAAGGTCCCAGAGCAAGCGCCGGATCCTGGCGCGGATGTCGCCGCCCTCCAGGGCGATCTCCCTCGCGGCGGGGGTGCTCATGTATTCCGGCCGCGGCTTGTCGTAGCGGAAACGGTCGAAGTCCAGGCGGTCCGAGTCCCAACAGACGCCGATCGTCGGGTCGTCCAGCGGCGCCCCGATCGTGTGGGCCGCGCACGCCCGGACGAGGACGGCGATCTGCTCGTCGGTGAGCGGAATCTCCCGCCGATGCCGCTCGATGAAGCGCGCCGCGCGGGGTCCGTGCTCTTGATCCCAGCCGTCGTCGAGCCTCTGGGAGTCGTGGAACAGCGCGAAGGCCCGCGCCACCTCGAGGTCGGCGCCCGGGGTGCGGCTGGCCAGAACGATCGCGTTGCGCTCGACGCTCCGCCAATGCTCGGGCCCGTGGCAAGACCAAGAGGGCAGGGTGAACTCCGCCTCGAGCCGCAACCACCAGTCCCTCCAGCGCATCGGCCCATTTTGTTCCATCGGCGGCCCGACCGCGGACCCTCGTCCAAGATGGGGGTAAAACGGAGGGCGTCGAGTTCCTGAACCTGCCCCTGATCCCGGTGCCCTTCCGACCCGACGCGCCCGGTCTGTCGATCGTGGACGTGGCGGACATCCTGCTGGTGGCGTACCTGGTTTACCGGTTGCTCGCGATGATCCGCGGCACGCGGGCCTGGCGCATCCTCGGCGGGATCGTCGTGTTCATCCTCGCCCTCTACGCCAGCAGCGCCCTGAGGCTGAACACCCTGCACTGGGTTCTGGACAAGGCTACGCTCCTGGCCCCCGTGGCCCTCGTGATCCTCCTTCTGCCGGAGCTCCGCCAGGCCTTGGAGACGGTGGGCAAGGTCGGCCTTTGGCCTCAGGTTCTGCCCTCGCTGAGCGAGCCGGCCGCGGAGGCCCAGACGGTGGAGGAGATCGCCGCCGCCGTCTCGGAGATGGCCTCGGCCAGGGTGGGAGCGCTGATCGTGCTGGAGCGCACGGCCAGCCTCGACGAGATCATCGCCAACGGCGTTCCGCTGGACGCCAAGGTCACCGCCCCGGCGCTCGGCGCGATCTTCTATCCGGGCAACCCGCTGCACGATGGGGCCGCGATCATCCGGGGGGACCGGATCGTCGCCGCCGCCTGCCGCCTTCCGCTGAGCGAGTCCGAGCGGCTGGATGCCAACGTGCACATGCGACACCGGGCCGCAGTCGGCGTCACCGAGGCCTTGGACTGCCTGTGCGTGGTCGTCAGCGAGGAGCGGGGCACGATCAGCCTCGCCGCCGACGGCCGCCTGCGGCGCCTGGGGAGCCACCTGGAGCTGAGGGAGATCCTCAACACGCAGTTCCGCGGCGTTTCGGCCGGGCGCAAGAACGACCGGTGGATGGTGCCGTGGAAGGGAGGCGGGCCCAAGTGAGGAGGCTGATCGCGAACTGGCCCCTCAAGGCGGCGTCGCTCTTCGTGGCGATCCTGCTGTGGTTCCACGTCCAGGATCAGACCACGAGCGTCGAGCGCGAGACCTACAGCGTGCCCCTGACGGCCGTGAATCTTGGCCCGGATCTGGTTGTGACGGCGATGCCCAAGTCCGTCCGGGTGACGTGCGAGGCCACGCGGCCCGCGCTGGAGTCGATCGACCCCACCCGGCTGATCGCCGAGGTCGACGTGTCGAACGTCCAGCCCGGGCGGAACCAGGTGGTGCCGCAGCTCCGCCAGCCGCTGAACGTGCGCGCGAAGTGGGAGGTGCGCGACCCGGTGGTCACGGTGGAGGTCGAGCGCCTCCAGACCAGCACCAAGCGCGTGGAGATCGACACCTCGGGAAGCCCCCCGGCCGATCTGATCTACCTCAGCGCGACCGTCGATCCGGAGACCGTGACGGTGTCCGGTCCCGTGAGCAAAGTGCGGGAGGTTCGGCGGGTGAGGGCGGTGTTGAACCTGTCGCGGGTGCGTCCGGCCACGAGCTACCAGCTGAGGGTGGAGGCTCTGGGGCCGGACGGAAAGCCTCTCAGCATGGTGGGCACCGAGCCCTCCGAGGTCTCGGTCCGCCCGGCGCTGGCTCCGGCCCTCGCGCCGCGGATCGTGTCGGTGACGCCCCGCTGGAGCGGCACGCCCGCCTTCGGCTACCGGTTGGTCGCCGTCACCGCGGACCCGAGCCAGGTGGCTCTGACCGGCAAGAGCCAGGTGCTCTCGGGAATCGCGTCGGTGGAGACGGAGCCGATCGACCTGGACGGCATCTCGGCCAGTCGCGTGTACACGGTGCGGATCCGGGTGCCCGAGGGGGTGACGACGACCAGCCTGACGGTCCAGGTGAGGGTCCGGGTGGAGCGCATCCCGGAAGCCGGGGGCGGCGACGGCGCGCCATGATCGACGTCCGCCCGATCCGTCGCGAGGAGGCCGAGGAGTTTCTCCGGCTGCTGTGCGACGTGTTCCAGCTCGACTACCGCCGCGCCGAACAGGTGTTCTTCACCGAGCCGATGTTCGACCTCTCGCGGAAGTGGGCGCTGTTCGAGGGGCCGCGGATGGTGTCGATCCTCACCACGGTGCCCGTGGAGTTCGGGTGGGGCCGCGGGTTTGGCATCGCCGGGGTGGCGACCCGCCCGGAGCGCCGGCGCGAGGGCTTGGCGGCGGTCCTTCTGGAGCGCGTGCTGGAGCGTTCGGCCAAGCAGGGCGAGGCCTTCGCGCTGCTGTTCGCTCAGGACCCCAGGCTCTACGAGCGCCTGGGGTTCGTCGTCCTGGACCGTGTGGTGAGGGCTCGGCTCGCCTGGCACAACGGCAAGCGGATGGGCGAGCCGCTCTCGATGGAGCGGGCGCAGGCCATCTACGACGCGTGGGCCGCCGGGCATCCGTCCAGGCTGCGCCGCGACGCCCGACGCTGGTCGTTCTGGCGGTGGAACCTCAGGGTGAGCGTGGAGGTGCCCGGCGGGTACGCGTGCGTCGAGGGCGAGACGCTGCGGGAGGCCGTGGCGGACGCGCCGCTCAGGCCGAACGGACTGGCCCTGGGCAACCGCTGGTACGGGCTGTCCACGATGGCCGAGCGGCTGGAGCTGCCTCTGGCGGACGCCGAAACGGCGATGCTGTTCATGGGGCGCGGGGTGCCGGACGTGCCCCAGATGTACCTCACCGACCAGTTCTGAAGGCGCGCGGGCCGCGGCACCGCCGGGTTGCCGCCGTGTGCCGAGGGCGCGCCCGTGGTCGGGGAAGCCGGTCGCCGGCCGGCTGGGGCCACCCAGCCCGCCCGGAGCCGAGACCGTTGGTCGCCTGGCGGCGAGGGCATGGCCATCGCTCTCGGGAGCAGAACGCCCAGCGGCGAGGGATGCGCCGAGGCCCTCGCGGAGCGGTGTGCGGGGCCTCGGTTTCGCTGCTCGCCGCGGGCTGGGGCGCGACCGGGTTGAGACCCTTAGAGCGGCGCTGGCCTCGGCGGGTCGGACCGATCCGGGATGCTCCTCCAAAGCAACGGGGCCCTCCTTCGTCCGAAGGAGGGCCCGGGAGTGTTCGCAATCGCGGGCGCCTAGCTGTTCAGCTCCTTGGCCTTCTCGATGTCCAGCTCGATCGGGAAGGTGAACGTGAACTTGGAGCCCTGTCCGACCTCGGACCACTCGACCCAGATCTTGCCGAGGTGCACCGACTCGACCAGGTGCTTCACCAGGAACAGGCCGAGGCCGGTTCCGTAGATCTTGCGGTTGTCCTCGTTGTTCACCCGGTGGAACTTCTCGAAGACCTTGTTGATGTGGTCCGGCGGGATGCCCAGTCCGTGGTCGCGGACCGAGGTGACCATCTGGTCGCCTTCGACGCGGGCCGACACGATGATGTCCCCGCCGTTCGGCGAGTACTTGATCGCGTTGTTGAGGAGGTTGGTGAGGATCTGGTCCAGCTTGTCCTCGTCGCCGATGACGGTCGGGAGCTCGTCGGGGGCGTCGAGGATGAGGTTGTGCTTGTTGGTGGCCTGCTTCTGGATGGCGATGACCTTGTCCAGAAGGCGGCGGTAGTCGACGCGGGTGTAGTTGGGCTTCAGGCTCTCGCCGGCCTCGATGCGGGCGGTGTTCAGCAGGTCGGCGATCAGGCGCGTCAGGCGGTCGCACTCCTGATCCATGATCTGGTAGAACTCGCGCCTCTCCTCAGGCGCGAAGCTGTCGTCCATCAGCAGCGTGCTGACGAAGCCCTTGATCGCGGTGAGCGGCGTACGGAGCTCGTGGCTGGCCATCGCCACGAACGAGCTCTTCATCCGCTCGATGTTCTTCATCTCGGTGATGTCGTTGAGGATCGCCACCACGCCGAGGTCCTTGCCCTCCTCGTTGCGCACCTGGGCGGCCTGCACCTGGTAGGTGCGCTCCACGCCGGCGATCGTGATCGGCACCTCGGTGGTGCCGGTCTCCTCGCCCCTCATCGTGCGCTCGAACACCTCGCGCACGGTGTCGTTGGTGATGATGTCCGCGTAGGGCTTGCCGACGACGTCCGGCGTGGCGCCGAAGATCGTGCGGGCGGAGTTGTTCATCTGGCTGATGCGCCCCTCGGGCGACACCAGGATGAGGCCGGCCGTCAGGCTCTCGAAGGTCTGCAGGAGCTCCTCGCGCTCCTCGACGACCTCGCGGTACAGCTGCAGGTTCGCGATGATCGAGCCGACGTTGCGCGCCATCCGCTCGAGCAGGCGCACGTCCTCCTCGTTGAAGTCCTCGCCGTGCCGCTTGTTGAACGCGTGCAGCACGCCGATGACCGTGCGGTCGATCACGCGGTTCTCCTCGTCGCGCTTCTCGATCACCAGCGGAACGGTGATGCCGTTCTGGACGCCGAGGATGGAGAACGGGTCCTTCTGCGTGCGGGGGTCGCTGGTGGCGTCGTGGAAGATCACCGGCGTGCCCTCGCGGAACACCTGGCCCGAGATGCCCTGCGTGGCTCGGACCCGGAACATCGAAAGCCGATCCTCGTCGATGCCGTACGCCGGCGGGATGCCGATCAGCTCTCCCGTCTCGCGATCGTGGAACATGATCACGATCCGGTCGGCCTGGAGGATCATGGCCACGCGCTGGACGAGGCGGCGCAGGGTGACGTCCGCCTCATTGATCGGCGCGACCTCGACGGACGACTCGACCGGACCGCGGGCCGGCGCGGCCGCCCGGGCCGCATCGGCCTTCTGCGTCTTGGACTCCAGCTCCTCGAGCTTCTTCTTGAGCTCCTGCTCGCGCTGAAGCGCCTCTTCGAGCATCCGGCGCAGCGCGCCGACGTCCTCTGTGCCCGTACTTGTCGATGCTCCGATGAAATCTCCCATAAGGTGCGACTCTTCCGATGTTACCCGTCCGGCTCCGACCCCCGCCCCGAGGCGCCCCAAGCCATAATCATCGGCAGATGGGTGGCGCCTTTGAACGGATGCCGCTGTTCGTGGTGGATACGGTGTTGTTCCCGTATGCGCCCGTCCAGTTCCGCATCTTTGAAGAGCGCTACCTGCGGGTGGTTCGCGAGTGTGGGGAGAACGGCACCCCTCTGGGCATGGCCTTGGCCCGCGAGGCCTCGGCCTCGGAGGGTTCCCCCGAGCCGCGATTGGTGGGCACGCGGGTGCGGATTCTGCACCTGTTCGAGGTCGGCGACGGGCGACTCGAGGTGCACGGCCTCGGCGAGGCCCGGTTCCGGATCCGGCGCCTGGAGGAGGACGCCCCCTATCCCGTGGCGCTCGTCGAGCCGCTGGAGGACCACGACCTGGAGTGGACGCCGAGGCTCTACGCGCTCTCGGAGCGGGCGCGCGAGCTGTGCTCCGAGTACGTGCAGACGCTGTTCCAGGACCGGGTGTGGACGCCGGAGGTGCGCGTGGCCCTGCCGCAGGACGCCGCGCAGCTCAGCTTCACGATCGCGAACCTGATGCCGCTGGGGAACGACGTGAAGCAGGGCCTGCTGGAGTGCACGGACCCGACGGAGAGGCTGCGGGTTCTCGTTCAGTTCCTCGAACGGGAGTGCGACTCGGTGCGGGATCGTCGCCGCCTCCACCGCCTCTCGACCGGCGAGCTCTCCGACTGGATCAAGCCCAATTGAGCCCGATCAGCCCTTGGCGGCGACCTCGAAGATCTTGATCGTTCGATCCAAGCCCGCGGCGGCCAGGCGCGTGCCGTCCGGGCTGAACGCCACGGAGGTCACGGGAAGGTCGCTGCAGGGCAGGATCAGCTTCGCGAGGCCCTGTCCCGCGCTCCACAGGCCCACGGAGCCGTCGCGGCTGGCCGACGCGAAGAGCCAGCCGTTCGGATGGAACGCCAGGCCCTCGATCGGCTTGTGGTGGCCGAAGAGCACTTTCACCAGCGACCCGCTGCTGAGGTTGAACACCCGGATGGAAAGGTCCACGGCCGCCACGGCCAGGTAGCGGTTGTCCGGGCTGATGGACAGCGCGGTCACGGCCGAACGGATCGCTTGGAACGTGCTGAGGAGCGCGCCGTTGGAGCCGTGCCAGAGCTTGACGGACGCGTCCGCCGAACCGGTGGCCAGCAGCTGTCCGTCGTCGGACCAGCCGATCGCGGTGATCGACTCGGCGTGCGCGCGCCGGGACACGCGGGGCGAGCCGTCTTGCGCCTCCAGCAGCGAGAGGGTCTTGCCCACCGAACCCGTGGCGATCGTCCGGCCGTCCGGCGACACGCTGGCGCACGACACCCACTCCTCCACCGGGAGCCGCCAGGTGTGCATCCCCTCGTCGTCCATGCGGCAGTAGCTGAGCAGGTGCTCCACCGCCCCGGTGCCGACCACCGCGCCGTGGCGCAGGGCGCGGATGCTCGCGATCGTGCAGCCCTCGGCCTTCCGCTTCTGCTTCTGGGCGCCCTCCACCAGGTCCCACAGCGCGATCTCGTTGTCGAACGCGCAGGTGGCCAGCCTTCCCGTGTCGGGAGCGAAGCTGAGGCCGTAGATCGGCGTCCGATTGCCGCGGAGCTTCTTCTGGAGTCCGACCACGACGGGCTTGGGCTGGCTCGGCTTGCGCCTGGGCGGCGGCGCAGGCTCCACCAGACCGCCCGCGAGCATCGCGTCGTACTCCATGCGGCGCGCGGGGTCGATGAGCGTCTCGAACGCCTCGTTGATGCGCGCCATGATCTCGTGAGCCTTCGGGTCTTGGCTCACGTCGGGATGGTGCAAACGGGCGAGCCGCCGATACGCGCTCCGAAGGGTATCGGCGTCGTCGTTGGGCTGGACGCCCAAGATCTCGTAGAGGGTCGGCACCAGCCGGAATTATGGCAGGTCGAACGGCCTCAGGGGGTCGTCTTGAACCGCCAATGGGTGCCTTCGGGGGTGTCGCGGAGCTCGATGCCCTCGGCCTCCAGCTGCGCCCGGATCGCGTCGGCCCTGGCGAAGTCGCGGGCCTTCTTGGCGGCCGCTCGCTCGGCGATCAACGCCTCGATGCGCTCCTCGTCGACCTGCGGAGCCGAGGGCGCCTGCACCGCGCCGTGCTCGGGTCGGACGATGCCGAGCAGCGCCTGCACCTCGTCCAGAAAGGCGAGCGCGGCCGGCGCGTCCTCGGCGGTCATGGAGTCCCCGGCTTTGAAGATCACCGACGTGCCGCCGAGCGCCTTGGCCAGAGCGACCGACGTGTTCAGGTCGTCGCACATCGCCTCGAGCATCTCGTCGGCGAGCTGCCGCAGGCTCTCCGCGAACCCCGCCGAGGCGCCTTTGGCGCCCCGAGCCTTGGCGGCATCGGCCAAGCGCGCGCACTCGCGGAAGCGGTCGACGTTCTGCGCGGCGTCCCGGAGGGTCTGGCGGGTGAAGTTGAGCGGCTTGCCGTACGGGACCGTGATCAGCGCGTAGCGGAGCGCCAGCGGGTCGACGCGGTCGCCGTCGACCAGGTCGCGAACGGTGTAGAAATTGCCCTTGCTCTTGGACATTTTCTCGCCGTCCACCTGGAGGAACCGCGTATGGATCCAGGTGCTGGCGAACGGCTTGCCGGTCAGGCTCTCGGACTGCGCGATCTCGCACTCGTGGTGGGGGAAGATCAGGTCCTCGCCTCCGGCGTGCAGGTCGATGGTCTCGCCCAGGTACTGCATCGCCATCACGGAGCACTCGATGTGCCAGCCGGGGAAGCCCCAGCCCCAGGGGCTGTACCATTGCATCAGGTGCTTGTCGTCCTTCTTCCACAGGGCGAAGTCGGCCGGGTGCCGCTTGTTCTCGTCGGTGACGATGTTGCGCACGGCCCTCAGCAGCCGCTCCTGGTCGCGGTTGTTGCTCAGCTTGCCGTACTCGGGGAAGCTGGACACGTCGAAGTACACGCCGGTAGGGGTCTCGTAGGCGTGCCCGGTCTGGATGAGCCTCTCGATGGCAAGGATCTGCTCGCGCATGTGCTGCGTGGCCTTGGGCCAGACCAGGGGCTTGCGGAGGTTCATCCGCATCCAGTCGGCCTTGAAGGCGTCGGCGTAGTGCTCGGCGAGGTCCCAGATGTTGGCGAACCGCTCGCCCTCCTTGCTGCGCAGGGCCTTGGCCATCTTGTCCTCGCCGGCCGCGTCCGCCATGTCGTCCTGGGTCAGGTGCCCGACGTCCGTGATGTTGCTGACGTAGCTGACCTTCCAGCCGAGCCGCTCGCACGTGCGGTACAGAAGATCGGCGGTGAGGAAGGTGCGGAAGTTGCCGATGTGCGCGTAGCTGTACACGGTGGGGCCGCACGAGTAGAAGCGGAAGTGGCCGCTCTGCATGGGGGCCACCGGCCGGAGGCGGTTGGTCATCGTGTCGCTGAGCCTCAGCACGCGGTCGGACATGGCACCGATCTTACCGAAACCGGGCCCCGGAAGCCCGGTCCGGCCGTGCCACAATGGGTTCGGAGGGCTTCGGCATGGTGCGGTTGCGGGGTTGGTTCGCGGCGTTGCTTCTCTCGGTCGCGGTGGCGGCCCAGGCGCAGATCCGCTGGGGCGCCAGGCTTGAGTCGGCTCTGCAGGAGTCGAAGCGGACAGGCCGGCTGGTGCTGGTCCTGTTCGTGACCGAGGGTTGCGGCTGGTGCGAGCGCATGGAGCGGGAGACGCTCTCCGACGCCAAGGTCGCGGCCGAGCTGCGTGCCCTGACGCTCGTGCGGCTGGACGCCTCGAAGGACGGCGCCGCCGCGGCCAAGCGCTACAGGGTGCAGGGCTTTCCGACCCTGATCCTGCTCAACTCCCGCGGCGAGGCGGAAGCGACGATGCTCGGATTCGAGCCGCCGGCCCAGTTCCTGGAGACGCTCCGCTCGGCGGTCGCCGACGCCAAGGCGAGGCCCGGCCTCGAGGCTCGGCTCGCCAAGGACCCGAAGGACGTGGACGCGCTCTGCCGGCTGGCCGCTGCGGCGGCGCGCTCGGGGAACCTTGCCAAGGCGCGCCAGATGGCCGACGCCGCCGAGGCCGCCGACCCCGAGGACCGATTCCGCCGCCTCGCCAAGACGCTGTGCCTGGTCGGCGACGCCTTCCAGGCCGCCATGCGCTACGACGACGCGATCGGCTTCTTCCAGCGGGCGCTGAAGCGGGCCAAGGGTGCGGACGAAACCGCGTACGCGCGGCTCAGCATCGCGGCCTGCCGCATCTCCAAGGGCGAGGACGAGGCCGCCAAGCGCGAGATCCAGGCGGTTCTCGCCCTGCCCGACCTCTCGGAGCGCGACCGCCGCGCCGCGGAATCCATCCTG
>Ga0209018_1002379_pt1 | contig 13370 bp, 15 predicted proteins | sample YNPBryBLVA2012_FD_185814 | JGI IMG/M metagenome (GOLD analysis project Ga0209018, IMG submission 185814) | Anoxygenic and chlorotrophic microbial mat microbial communities from Yellowstone National Park, USA - YNP Bryant BLVA 2012 (SPAdes)... ...
AATTTTATCAGTATTTTATTACAAGGTTTAATGGCCAAAGTGGTGATGAAATATTTGGGGGTAATAGCAACAATATTCAATGGAATATCAAGGGAGATGGGATTGGCTTATTTATTGGTCGGTCAACTTCGTACAAAAAGTTTTTTTAGCATACTTAATCTAAAATTCAAAAACTCCGATAGATGATGGTCCATCGGAGTTTTTTGATGGTTGTGTAAATAGCAGAATGTGTCATTTTACAATTCTTTTATTTTTTCGGGCGGAAATTTTTCATCCAAGATATTAGCTAATTGTTTGATTACTTCGGGCTTATCATAGAAGCCACTGCGAAGTTTATCCATCACTGGTTTTAATTCCAGCAAATCGGGGGTTGATTCAAAAGTATCCTCGATTATTTCCGAAGATTGTGCTTTGGCTTCTTCTTCGCGTGAAATTTTCTTTTTCTCTACTTTATCAGATTGTAAAATTTGCTTCTGAGTATTTACCGATTTTATATCCATATATTTAACCTAGTTATTTTCGTGTTGAATAAATCATTAAAGATTTATTTGTATTTATTTTCTTTAATTTTTCTGATAATATTTTAATATTATTTTTTAGCAAATTAATATTTTTTTCATCAAGTTCTTTCAAATTATTTAAAAAAGTATGTATTTTATTTATTTTTTCAGTATCGTTATTGTCATCCTTCAATTCATTTTCAATAATTCCAAGTAATTCCGATCGTTCTATATAAAGTTGATAAATGGTTTCAATATCGGAAATATCTAACGTCTCTCCTTTTAGGAGCAACAAATAAATTTTATCTGTAATTAAACCAATTCTCCTTAAAATTTCTTGCATACTGTTAAATTTTAGCATCAGCAACCTGCCCATTTCCTAATTGATCGGCTACAATTTTTGCAACTTTCAATGCAATTTCGGGTGGAACTTGTTGAATAACTTCTTTGGTGTTGCTATCGATAATTCTCAAAATCATCTTCTTCGTTTCATCATCCATTTTGAATTCTAATGCAATATTTTGTTCACCCAAAAGTGATTGTATGCTATTGGCCAAATCATTATAGTTCAACTTTTTTTCGGTTGTACTAACGGCGCTCTTTTCGGTATTTTGAGAATTACTTTTTTGGGCAGATATATTAATTCTTTCTGGTTGTTCCTTTTGCAATTGGTTTTCTTCGGTCTTGATGTTTTCGGCCGTATTAATGACGATTGCCTGAACTCCTGTTACTGCGTTTATCATACTTACCTCCTTGCAATTATAAAAATTGCACAAAATTAAATTAACAAGTTAGAACTTGTACTCAAGCCACTTGACGAGAACGAACTATATGAATTATATTGGTTTAGTGCTTCGTAATATGTTTTCATCAAAGTTGTATATTGCTTTCTTAGGTTTTCGGCTTGTGTATCAATTCTACTTTGTGTCTCTTTTATTTTATCGTCATAATTCTTAATTTGTTTAGTTAGTGATGATTTTTTTTGTGAAATTAAACCTTCTGTCCCTTGCAAGTTATAAATAAAATCATTGATTTTACGGATTATTCCATCTTCTTTGGTAAAAATGTTAGCTACCTTCAAAGGGTCGTCTTTTAAATATTTTTCCAAAGTGGTGGTGTCCGATAAAGTAAATTTACCATTTTCATCTATTTTAATTCCCAAATCCGAAAGGTATTTAGGTGAATTTTCGTCAGTTATCGAATCAATTTTAGCCGAAGCTAACGAACGAATATTAAATTTTAATTGACTAACCGATGACTCACTACGTGCAATTTGTTTGTTTGAATTTATAAAATCCACTATGTCGTTCAGTGCAGTTAGAACATTATTGATCAGATCTTTAACTCCATTTGTGTCCACTTGAGTGGTCAAGACTACTGGTTGGTCGTTTGCTTCTTGTGGTTTTAGTAAGTTTAGAGTGACACCGGGGATAACATCGTCAATTGTGTTAGAATTTCTATAAATATTCAAAGAATTCATAACGATTTTAGAATTTAGGTCGGCAGCATTCGAAGTTACGAAACCAGCATCATTATCGTTTGCAATCGAACGCGAGGAACTATTTTGAACTACAGAATCCAAACCTAAAGCAGATAAAAGAGTATTATCACCTGTAAAGGTGATTGCATTATCCGTTCCCGAATTCTTTGAAGTTAAAGTTAATCGGCCAGTTGTTGATGTATCCTTGATGTAACTTGCATTGATTTTAATGTTTTCAGTTTTATTTATGGTTTCGACAATTTTTTTCATTACATCTTCGTTAGTTTCTCCGCCGGTTAAAGTTAAGGAAATGGATTTGGTTTCTCCATTGACGGTGAAATTTAAGTTGTAGGTGCCTTCACTCAATCCGAAATTATTGGCCAAAGTCAATTTTTTTGTAATGAGCACATCATTGGATGCTAATCTTTCGACTTTTAGCGATATTGTACTTGGAATAGCTTCACTATTAGCAGTAGCGGTCAATACATCTGTTTTAGAACTTTTTATAGCCTTTGCTTTGAACAATTTATCAATTGAATCAGTTTTGTTGAAAATAGGACTACCGTTGTTAAATTTATAATCACCAAATTTGTCTAAAACACTAACCAAAGAATTAATTTTGGTGAAAAGGTTGTTGTAGAAAACTTGTGTGTTTTCTAAGGTAGTCTTTTTGGTTTTAATTGAATCAATTTTGGGTTGTTCGGAAGCACGAAAGGCTTGAACAAGTTGTTCAACTTGATTGTTAGAAGAATTTGATGTAATGGATGCTATTTCTGCCATAGTTGTTTCCAATTATTAGTTTGGTTCCAAATTGAATGCTTTTGCCCAAGTATCACGAAGTTCTTGGATAATTCGTAATGCTTCGTCGTAACGCTTTTGGAATATTGCCCTCTGACAATACTCGTATAATCGGTAGAGTCGTGTGGCGGTTTCTTCGTATTCAAAATTTAAAGCTCCCATAAGTTCAACCAACACTCGACTCATTTTATTCACATCACCTTTTTTGTTAGCGATGATGAATAAATCATACATTTTGAGTATGATTTTTTCTTTACTCCAAGAAAGAACTTCCTGCTCTAAATAAGCAGGTATCTTTGCTTTTGTATCCGATGTAGCACCCGAACCACCATATAGTTTGGATGCTGCTAATTTTTGAACTGATTCTGACATAAAAATCCACTTTTTTTCTTTTTTTTAAGAATTTAACAAGAAACAGCACGAAGGCTGTTCCTTGCTAAATTTAATTATTCTTACGATTACCTAAATAATTGTAAGAATGATTGTGGATTTTGGTTTGCTTGAGCTAGGGATATCAACGAAGCTTGTTGAATGAATTGCGATTTCACTAATTCCAACTGTTCGGTTGCAATATCTGCATCTTCGATGCGAGAAATTGCAGATTTGTAGTTAGTAATTTGTGAACGCAATAACTCATCTTGTGAGCTCAAGCGATTCTCTATTCCACCAAGGTAAGAGGCAACCTTCGAAACATTTTGGATAGCAGATGCCAAGCTTGTTAAGGTGGTCGCGATTTTGGATTCAGAAAAAATTCCTAAATCATCGTTTGTAACTGAATTCAAAGAACTTAAATTCAAGCCAGTTACACCACCAAAGTTGGTCGATGAAGTTGCGCTCAATTCGAATCCTCTTTCGAGATTGAATTTAGCAGCAGCTTCGGAATTGCTACGCAAATCTACTTCCAAAGTAAGCAGATTGTTCGAAGAATTATAGCCAATAGTCCAAGCACCCGAGAACGATCCATCTAACAATTGCTTTCCTCCAAATACAGTTGAATTAACAACGAACTGTATTTGCTCTGCCATACGATAAGCCGACTTTGCCAAAGCGACTTTTTCGTCTGTTCCCAACGCACCACTCGAGGCAGTAGATGCATTTTCTTTGATTGTTGTGAGCAATTGTGTAATATTGTCCAAGGCATCTTGGCTAATAGCCGTAACATTCTTTGCCTCCCCAACTGCATTTAAAGCTGATTTCAAGGATTCATTCCGCGCTGTTAACGCACGTGATGTGATATATCCCGCTACGTCGTCCGATGCAGAGTTGATCCTCTTACCCGTCGATAAACGCAATTGCCTCAATGCAATATCATTATTCACTCGAATGAGCGAATTATACGCATTGAGTGATGGAATATTTGTTCTTATCCGGGATTCTCCCGAAAATACTGTTGGCATATTGCCCTCGCCTAGTTTTTATCCAAACATAGGCTTCCCTGCCATTTGTTAATCCTCAATTGCTATTATCGACATTCTTACAATTTTCTTTAGTTTTTTTGATTTTTTTTCAAAGAACGTTTTTATTAGCCAATTTATTGCTAACTTATTATAACATCAATAATTATGCCAAATATTTCTATATTGTCATTTGTAGATGTGCTTCCAAAACTTCTCCAATTAAATAAAAAGAACCTGCATAAATCGTCGGTGATTTTGTTTTCCGAATAGCGTCAACACATTTTTTGGTAACCTCGATTATTTCGACATTATTTTTTTGATCGAAATATTGCAGAATATTCTCGGGTTTGGCGGCTCTTTCGATTTTTGGCTTTGTTATTAGTATTTTATTGAAGTGTTTTTCGATTTTCGAAACTATTTTTGGAATATTTTTATCTTGCATAATTGCGAAACATAAATTAAGCTTTTTCGACAGTCCGATTTCTTCAATTAATTCGATTAATTTTGAAAAAGAGTCTTCGTTGTGGGCAACATCTATGATTGTTAATGGTTCTTTGTTGATTATTTGAAATCTACCACTAAATCTAAAATTATGATATATGTTGGAAATTCCATTCAAAATGTGCTTTTCGGATATTTGGTAACAATCTTTTAGCAATTTAGAAGCAGTTACGGCACAAACTATGTTCCAAGCTTGATGTTTGCCTAATAAAGGTGAATGAACGATATAGTTTTTCGACATCGAAGTAAAATCTATCATTGATTGGTAATTAACAATCTGCAAGTCATTTATCCTTGCTAAATCGTCCAAAAAATACAGATGGGCTCCAACTTTGTCGGCAGCTGTCTCGAACAATTTTGTTAAATCAAGATTTAAATCCGATATAAGAGCTTTGGATTTTGATTTTATAATTCCTGATTTATCTTGGGCGATTGCTTCGATGGAATCTCCCAAATATTCTTGATGGTCCAAGCTGATCGAAGTAATTATCGAAAGAAGCGGATGAACTACATTTGTTGCATCGTTTTTACCCCCCATACCGGCTTCGATTATTGCAACATCTGTGTGGTTCTCTTCGAAAAATTTTAGAGCAATTGCTGTAGTTAATTCAAAAAAAGTTGCGTTTGTTTGTTCTTGAATTTTTTTTAGAGATTTTAAAAGCGAAACAAGATAATCATCGTCAATTAATTCTCCATTGATTTGAATCCTTTCGTTAAAATCAATTAAATGGGGTGAAGTATATAACCCAGTTTTATATCCAGCTGAAGAGAAAATTGAAGCTAAATTGGTTGCAGTCGTGCCTTTCCCATTTGTACCAGCGATATGAATAGTTTGTATTCTTTGTTCGGGATTTCCCAAATAACTTAGAATTTTGCTAATTCTTTCTAATCCAGGTTTTATCCCAAACCTATGAAGAGAATACAGCCATTCTAATATATCGTTTTTTTCGGTGTTCAACTTTCATTAATCCAATAAGATTTTGGTATTTGTGAATTCCTTTTTTATCTTTATTATCAAAGAATCTGGAAAATTATTGTGAGCAATATTCAACTTTTTTAGGTTGTTTTTAAGTTCAAAAAATGACTCTGGGACATTTGTTAAATTATTGAAACTTAAGTCTAATTCAGTAAGTTTTTTTAAATTTCCAATATTATATGGTAGTGTTTCAATTTCGTTTTCGAATAAAATAAGTTTTTCTAACTCAGTAAGTTCACAAATTTCGTTTGGCAATTGTGTGATAGAATTTTTAAAAAGTCTCAATCGGCTAAGCTTTTGCAGTTTTTTAATTGAAGGTGAAATTACTTTAATGTTATTGTCATTAGCTTCCAATTTAGTAAGGTTTATTAATTCAAACAGACTTTCGGGCAATTCTTCGATATTGTTTTCGTAGATTCTCAATTTATTGAGGTTTTTTAAATTTCCAATTGAATTGGGCAATGATTCCAAGTAGTTTTCGCTGATTACCAATTCGGTTAATTTCGACAATTTGCCAATACTTTCGGGTAAACTATGTAGTTGATTGTTGTTTAAACTTAATTTTTCTAAATTTGATAGATTACCAATTTCTTCGGGTAATTCAGTAATTTCGTTCCAACTTAGAATTAAGAGTTTAAGATTGGTGAGTGTGAATAACTTTGGATTGATTGTCTTTATTTTGTTACCACCCAAATCGAGTTTTTCTAAATGGACAAGTTGAGTGATTTTGTCGGGAATGTGTTCAATTTGGTTGTTATATAAGTGAAGTTCTTTTAAATTTTTGAATTCAAATATATCTTCGGGGAAAGAATAGAGATCGCGAAAGTGAAGGTCTAAAATTTCTACATCTAATGGATTTTTGGATGCTTCGATAAGATTGTAGAATACTTTTGATTTCGAGCTTGGCTCGCTGTTCATAATGCCTCCATAAAAAGAATGTTAAAAATTTATTTTTCTTTTAAACGAATTTACTTAAATTTTAATGAATAATAATAAAAATTTGTAAATTCGTTAATATAATAATGAAAAAGTAAGAAAAATGAAAATTACTGTTTTTGGTTCTGGTACAATTGATGAAAATAGTGAAGAATTCAAATTAGCTGAAAAATTTGGGGAAGAAGTTGCCCGAAATGGATGGGAAATATATAATGGTGGATACTATGGTGTTATGCTTGCGGTATCTCGTGGTGCAGCAAATTTTGGAGGAAAAACCACCGGAATAATTTGGGAAGGTTACGACCGAACACCAAACAAATATCTAACTTCAACTATTGTTGCCGCAGATTATTTCGAACGACTCAAAATGCTAATCGAAGCAGGGGATGTATATGTAATATTCCCAGGAGGATCGGGCACTTTGATGGAGTTGGCAGCAGTTTGGGCATTATCCGAACGGAATTTGTTAACCCATAAATTAATAATTACTATTGGTGAACAATGGAGAGAGTTAATTCAATTAGTTAGCTTTTATAATGAAATTTCGTATGAATCGGGTTTAACAATCATAAATATCTCCGACCCTTTAGAAGCAATTGAATTAATTAAGGATTACAATTTAGGATAGAAATATTGCTATGGGTCAACTTTTTAATAGAATTAAAGATTATATCAAATCTGAATTGAATCACAATGATCTCGATTCTAATTATAATTATGATGAATTAAGCCACATAATCGAAGAATTAAATAAATCAAATAAAGTTTCTGAAAAATCCGATCAATTTCAATCCAATCAAACCAAAGCAAAAGTTGAAAACGAGAAAATGAATTTACAAAAAGCTTGTGAAATATTAGAAATTCCTATGGATGCTGATTGGGAAACCATACAAAATTCTTATCGAAGATTGATAAAAGAATACCACCCCGATAGAGTAAATAATATGGGAAAAGAAATTCGAAAATTGGCTGAACAAAAAACAATAGAAATCAATCAAGCCTATGATTATATCAAAAATATCAAAAATATTAAATAAACAAACATTAAACACCATTTTAGTTATTATTGGCGTATCTGCCTTCTTAGGTTTCATTTATAACATATTACAGCCAAATCCTTTACCATTGATTTTTACACCAAAACATATCGATAAGGTTGCCGATTCTTTATTGTTCAATCAAAACGATGATGCCGAAAAACCAATTCAAAATAAAGAGATAAATCGATCAATTCCCAAAGTGTTGAATGATACACTTAAAAAGTCTGATAGCACTCTTGCAAGAAATGAACTATCAAAGCAAGAAACACAAGAAAATTTTATCAAAACCAATGAACAAGAAACCAAAAAACCAAAATCTGTAACCTTCGACCAAATGAAAAAAATTGTTGGTAATCCCAATTTTGTAATAATTGATGCACGGCGACCGGAAGAATTCAAAAAAGCCCACATTCCTGGTGCAATAAATATCTTTGCCTTGTCCGATGTGAACGAAAAATTTGAACTGATAATGACCATTCCCGTAGGAAAAAAATACGTAGTTTATTGTGATGGAGGCAATTGTGATTTGAGTCATCAACTTGCTGAAGAAATGCTGAATTCATTTGGTTTTACTAATGTATACATCTACGAAGGTGGTTGGGATGAATGGAGTAAAAAAAATAATTGATCGGAATTGACTAACAATTTTACCCATAGAAGTGCATTAAATACCAAGTTCGATTTAGAACAATTAGGAATTATTGGAAATAGTCAATCTATTAAATTGGCAATTAACCAACTTTTGGAGGTTGCCCCAACAGATTTGTCGGTTCTTATTACAGGCGAGACTGGAACTGGCAAGGAAGTGTTTGCCAATGCAATCCATAGATTGAGTTTGCGTTGGAAAGAGCCATTTGTGAGTGTCAATTGTGCAGCAATTCCCGAAAATTTGTTGGAGTCGGAGCTTTTTGGATACGAAAAAGGAGCCTTTACCGGTGCAGTCGAGCGACGAATTGGTTTTTTTGAATCTGCAAACAAAGGTACAATTTTCTTGGACGAAATTGGCGAAATGCCAATTTCTTTACAAGTTAAATTGCTAAGAATATTGGAAACAGGACAATATTCACGTTTGGGTTCTTCGGAAATTCGTAAAGTTGACGTACGGGTTATAACAGCAACGAATAGGGTATTGGAAAGCGAAGTAGTTCGTGGTAATTTCCGACAAGATTTATTTTATCGTCTAAATTCCTACAAAATTCATCTACCAGCACTCAGAGAGCGAGTCGAGGATATTCCTATTTTGTTTGATTTTTTTGCAAAAAAAACAGCCGAACAATATAAATTTGAATTCAAAGGAATTTCCCAGTCAGCATTGGAAATTTTAAAATCGTTGCAATGGAGAGGAAATGTCCGTGAATTAAAACATTTTACCGAAAAGATTGTAACCTTGGAACGCGGAGAGTATATCACTCCCGATATTGTTCATAAATATCTCCCACCAGCATTACCCGAATCATCGATTTTATTTGATAGTTCTAATAATCAACTCGTACACATACCAAAAAGTGAAGAATTTCGGGAAATAAGTTCTACACTTATATTAAAGGCTTTACTGCAAATTGAATCTAAAATTGAACTTTTAAAAAACCAACAAGACCGAATTTACGAGGAAATAAAATTACTAAACGAAAAAGTAAATGCAATCCAAGATAATAACTATTACTCCATCGAAGAAGAAAATAATGAACCAACACACATTTTGGGGGATGAAATTCCTAAAATTGAGCAAGTGGAGCAAAATCTAATACTCAAAGCAATCAAACAGTGTAATGGAAATAAAACTCGTGCTGCAAAATTATTAGGTGTTAGTTTAAGAACTTTATACCGAAAAATTAACAGATACAATTTAAATGTATAGCAATCAAATTCAATCCAATGAAGATATCATTGCGGGATTGTATTTCCACATTCCTTTTTGCGTTCAAAAATGTAATTACTGCGATTTCTATTCCATTACCAAATTGAATAATATCGACTTGTTCACAAGTTGTTTAATCAAAGAATTAGAATTATTCCACAAACAATTTAATAAAAAAATTTATGTCGATACTATCTTTTTTGGTGGTGGAACACCATCCTTGCTCCATCCATCAAATTTCGAGAAAATTTTTAGCAAAATTCACTCTATTTTTGAAATACAACATAACCCCGAAATAACAATCGAAGCCAATCCTGGAACAATCGACATAAAATATTTGGCTGATTATAAGCAATTTGGCATTAATCGAATTAGTTTTGGTGTTCAATCCTTTAACGACAAAGAGCTAAAATTTCTAAACAGAATCCATTCGTCCAACCAAGCAATAAGTGCAATAGAATATGCCCAAAAAATTGGTTTCGAAAATATATCAATTGATTTGATTTTTGGTATACCTGGTCAAACTTTATCAGATTGGAAAAGGAATTTAGAAAAAATCAATAAGCTCGATATTGAACATTTGTCGATATATAATTTAATTTTCGAGGAAAATACTCCACTCTATAAAAAATTAATCACGGGCAAGGTTCGGCAATTGAACGAGGAAATCGAAGAAGAAATGTATATCCATAGTGTTGATTATTTGGAAGCAATTGGATTTGAACAATACGAGTTATCTAATTTTGCTAAAAGAGGATATAATTGCAAACACAATATAAAATATTGGACTCACCAACCCTATTTTGGGTTTGGTCCATCAGCCCATAGTTATTACAATCGACAAAGATATTGGAATTACAAAAATTTAGATTTATATTTCAAAATGATTGAGAACAATAACCTACCAATCGAAGACAAGGAAGTTCTTGATAATTATAAATTTATTATCGAAAGGATTATGTTGGGCTTAAGGTATGATGGATTAGAGATGACTTTTATTTCCGACATAATTACAAACGATAAAAATCAGTTTATTGAACAAAATATTTTGCCAATCAAAAATTACTTTCGCGAGATATCAGATAAAATAATTTTATCAAAATATGGATTTTTTAAGATTAACGAAATCATACTTAAGTTAATCAACCAAATTGACTTAAAAAAAATTTAAAAAATAATATTAAACAAAAAATATTTATTAAATTGCAATTTTTTGAATAAAGAAATTAAATTATTAAGTTAGCATATTATTAATTTAAAGATAAAAAACTAAAATTGTAGGAGTTATTATGAGAAGGCCCAAACCAAAATCCGATCTTGGAACAGAGCAAGCCCGTAGAGTAATTTATATGTACAATAAGTTTCTCGAGGGTAATAGTTATTCAAGTTCCGAGATGTACGACGAAGTTATTAAAATGTTCAAAGTGAATTTATCTCTCAGAACTGTGCAACGCGACTTGAGAACACTCCACGAAATGGTACCTAATATGGAACAAGTCAACGTTGGGCGACAGGTTTATTGGAGATTGATTAAAGAAGATTTAGCTCCTAAATATTTAGAAAATGTTGATGCTAGTGATGTTCTCAATATTCATTATTTAAAAGGTTATCTCCCCCAATTCAAAAATACAGTAATTGGCAAAGATACTGAAAGATTAATAAAAAAGGCAGACACTATCGCACCAGGAAAAGTATTTTTATCCGAAGCCAAAAATCCCAATTATGAAAATGGAGTGATTAATTACAAAAACTATAGCGCTATTTTCGAGGATATTGTTGCCGCAACAATTGAACAAAAATGGTTGAATGTTAGCTACAATATTATGTTCGACAATGAAATCCACCATCATTTTGTTATGTTTAAGGGATTTTTTAACTACAATAACTCAATCTGTTTTGTTGGCTATATTCCGCGACGTCATCAATATGCTGTTATTCCTATGGAAAATATCATCAAAACTGTACCAGCATTGCCCTACAATGAATACGTCCCAGAGTTTGATATTCGCAAATTTTTTGAAAACCGTTTTGGTATCACCGACGGTGAATTGATTGTGCTAACAATTAAGTTTGCTCCCGAATATCAGCGAGTTTGGGGTCACCGCACTTGGCATCCCAACCAAATGACAAAAACCAACGAAGATGGCTCGGTCGAAATCACCTTTAATGCTATTTTCAACAAAGAGCTGCTTTTGTGGTTGATGAAATTTGGTTCAGCTGTAAAAGTTATCTCTCCTCAAATCGTTATAGATGCTTTAAAACAAGAGTATCAAGCAGCATTAAGCCAATATTAAAATGAAAATATTAATTACTTTGTTGGGCAGAATCGGTGATATGATTCTGCTCACTCCCTCTTTTAGGTTAATAAAAGATAAATATCCCGAAGCTCAAATAGATATTATTGCTTCGCGGCACAACTACATTATTCCAAAGCTTAATCCAGATATAAATTATGTTTATGTCTACGACAAAAAGCCTATTAATGTTATCAAATTAATTTCCAAATTACGCCATCAATACTATGATTTCTATATTGACCCAAAAGATCATTTCTCTCGCGAAAGTTACATATTTTCTCGCATCGTAAAAGCACAAACCAAAATTGGATTCAATAGGCCAGGTTATAATAATTTTGATATTCAAATTGATAATTCTAATCAAAATAGAAATCTCTTTCATTCAATCAGAATACTCAAAGCTCTAAAGCCCTTAGGTATCCCCATCCCCGAGCTTCTTCCTAAACCAAGTTTATTCGAAGATCCTAATTCGCTTGAATATGTCGAGATCAATTTCCCCAAATTAAGTCAAAATAAGCACATTGCCTTGTTGAACATCTCGGCAAGCAAAGACTACAGAATGTGGAAAATCGAAAACTGGGAGAAATTTATCGCTGAATTTTCGAAAAACAATATATATTTTATTTTATCTTGTGAACCGCGTCATCGAAATTTGGCAGAAAAATTAATTGGCAAACATTCATTTCTTTTCCCTTCCCGTAATTTTAACGATATTGTCTCGCTGGTTCGGAAAGTGGATTTTGTTATCACACCCGATACATCCATTGTTCACGTGGCATCTGCGTGGAATAAACCCACTTTTGCTTTGTATGTTGGTCACGAATATTTATATTGGTGGTTTCGTCCAGTGAGTGATTATAACCGTAGCGTTTTGGCACCCAACGGAAAAGATGTCCCCGATATCGAATACGATACCCTTAGAGATGAATTTATAAAGTTTTTGAATAACTTGCAAATCTAATAATTCAACCGACATAATACTTTTCATTGAATTGGTCTCTCGTTCCCCCAACAATGTGATTGAAATTCGTATTACATTAATTCCCAAGACAAGACAAATTTTGTTTATTATTCACTAAATAAATTTTTTGCATTTCAATACATTCCTAAATTGATAAATTTAGAAATGTTTCATTATTTTTGTATTGTCTTTTGTAATTTATTTGAAAATATTGGAAAAATTATGACCAAAGAACAAAAATTTTACGAAGCACTACAAGATATTTTCATTGGAGCCAAGATTGAAGGTCAAGGCGGATTTGTAAATTTGATGAAAATAAAATCAAATTATTATTCGAAGATTGAGACAATATTAAAAAATGATATTGAGAAAGCATTAAACCAATATCCAACATTTCGTGAAGAATTATTTGACAAGTTGTATACCTTTTTTAATCGATATTTTACCGAAAGCGGGTCAATATATTTCAATTCAACACCTTTTCACAACAATATTTACGAAAAGGTTTATACAGATGATAAAGATGTAATTTTATTCTGGAAAACGCAGATGCTTTATTATGTAAAGACGGATAGAATTTTTAAAAGCATACCTGTGGAGTTTGATGGATACAAATTTTACTTTGA
>Ga0209018_1002382_pt1 | contig 13362 bp, 9 predicted proteins | sample YNPBryBLVA2012_FD_185814 | JGI IMG/M metagenome (GOLD analysis project Ga0209018, IMG submission 185814) | Anoxygenic and chlorotrophic microbial mat microbial communities from Yellowstone National Park, USA - YNP Bryant BLVA 2012 (SPAdes)... ...
ACTGCTACCAGTAGGATTAAACGTGGCTGTAGTAGGATTGTAGTTGTGGTCAAGTACCACGCCACCGAGTTCGAAGCTAGCCCGTACCCACTTCTGGGCGGCAGCATCGAAAACCAAACGATAGTTCCACAGCTGGCCCCAGCCACCGTTCACGAGACGAGCAGCGGTACCATCGCTCAGCAGGCTAGAGGCGTTGATGCGTCCGACGCACACGACATCCTGAGGAACGGTACCGGAGATCAGGTTCTCGTCACGATCGTACAGGTCACCCCGGGCCGTGGTCACGAACTCGATGCGAGCACGATAGTCGTTCGCGAAATCAGGAGTCTGATCGATGGATACCGGGGTCACAAAGAAAGCGGTCGTGATCTCGTTGAATGGCATCAGAGCAACCGGCGAGGGGCTCTGCGAAGCTGCGAAGCGGAAGTCGGCATCATCGGAGCTGTAAGCCTGGTAGCCCCAAGCTGCGCCACTCCCGAACTCGAACACGAAGGCTTCGCCAGCGAGGGTCTCGCCGTCATCACCATCCAGGTCGACAATGGTGCCATCGCTGTTGTCGACGGTCAGATAGCCGCGAGCCGGCTGGACATTGCGGCCCAGGGCATAGTCACGACCAGACTGCTGCCACCGATTATTGACGCTCGGGTCGTTGAAGAGAACACCCGCCGTGTTGGAACCGAAGACGCCACCCAGATCAATGGTCTGGATGTCATTACGGCTGGTCGGCAGGTACTCGTTGTACTCTTCGCAGTTGTTGAGCAGACCTTCGCCAGCAGCGATGTTCTTGTAGTAGAAGCGGTAGTGCAGGTGAGTGGCCGCATAAGCACCGGACTGATTCCAATTATCATCAGTGGTATTGATGACACTGACGATGGTGGTGACGGTCGGGCTCAGGGCTGCATAGGGGAAGAAGACGGTATCGGCCTGCGCCACGCCAACCGCCGAAACGCCGATGGCTGCCGCGACCGCGGATGCGAGGGTATTTTTTGCGAACATCGTTGGAGTTCTCCTGTGATTCACACGTTACAAACTGACCAAAGGGTTGAGTATTCCGGATCTCTTGGACTACTCGTGCTGGAGTTAGCGGAGGCGCCGCCCATCCGAAACGCATGCCACGCTGGCTCGCGGCTCGTCCAGGAGTCTACACCACAAATTGTTGTTGTCAACCTACATCCGTAAATTTAGCGACGCCCAGCTGGATCCGCGCCAGCGGAACGCACCAAAAAAAGGCTTAAAAACGAGTCTGTTAGACTGATTTTCAAGCATGTCCGCCTCCCTTGTTGCAAATTGACAACGACTGACGAAAATGTCGCTCAAGCCGATTTGCGTGGCTTTTACGCCACAGTGACCCGGATCGCACGAGACAGCGAGGTCGTCGTCTCCGACGGCGGCGAGGACTCGGAGCGCTTCAGAAGATATCTACATCGCCCATCGTATAATACAAAAGATTGCGCGCAACCTCAGCCGAGATCGCCGACTCCCAACGCATGTTGGCCACCACGACCTGGGTCTCGGTACCTGAGACGCCCAGGGCCATCCGATAGTCACCCGGAAGCCAGGCGCGAATACCGACCCGCCCCAGATCCGACTCCAGACGCGCCACTAGCGCGCGCAAGCCAGGCCCCGCGGCAGCCGATGGTAGCCAAAGGTCGACCAGACTCGGCTCGGAACCGTCCTGCGAACAGACGCCCCAACCCGCCAACCGCCCCAACCGGCTCAGACCATAGAGACGATAGCGACGACTGGGATTGTCGGCATAGCGCCAACGCAGATAGGCGCGATCGCGGATGAGCCCCAGACGACACTGACTGCTCAGACGCTCCCAGAGCGCATCGAGGCGCGCATCCTGCCAGTCCAGCGGCGCAGCGCGCCAGAGGTTGTTCCAGCCGCGCGGCCCGGTGAGACGCGACTCCAGGGCGATCTCCAGACGCTCGTAGACGCCCGAACGCTCGCCGATGAGATAGGGGCGCCGCCCTGGAAAACCGTAACGAAACGCCGTCGGCAACCGCTCGGCGATGCGCGCGAGCAGATCGCGCAGCATGAGCGTGAAGAGGTTGTTGCGACCCAGTCCGCCCCGATGCTCGGGATGCACCATCACGTCGCAGACCTGGACGATCGGAATGGGCGCGCCCTCACGCCAGCCGGGCAAGGTCAGGGCACCGGCGTGGGCGACCAGCCTTCCGGTCTCGTCGAGCGCGACGACCGAGTCGGCGCACTTGTATCCGGCACTCCTGGCAAGCGCGCAACTTGCGCCATACTTCCAGCGCCATTGCTCGGATGTCCGTTGCTCACCGAAAACGGTCGCGAAGAGCTCGCGCAGCCTGGACTCGTCGTCGGACTCGGCAGCGCGCAGTTGATATCGATCCATCGACGGATTATCTAACGGAAGACCCGCGTCCAGCAAGTGCTTTATTCCTGCGCACCTGAGCCTGCGTGGGCATCGAGCCGAGCTGACCGGCCTCCCTGGAGGTGACGCGCCCACAGGCACCGATAGAGCTCTTCAAGCCGGCGGGCGAAGCGCTCGCCGTCGAAGAAGGGCGCGTGCGTCTTGGCCTCGCTCAGGCGTGTCCGCAGCTCCTGGAGACGCGCCGGGTGGGTGGCCAGATCGAGCGCCAGCGCCTGATAGCGGTCGAGATCCGTGGCGATCAGCTCGCTCAGGCCGCAAGCGGTGAGCAGACTGGAGGCCACGCGCGCGGCGAAGGTCTCACCCTGACAGGTCACGAGTGGAACGCCCATCCAGAGTGCATCTGAGGCCGTGGTGTGGGCATTGACCGGAAGCGTGTCGAGCATGAGATCGGCCAGCGGCAGACGCGCCAGATGCTCGGACTGAGGACGCTTGGGCGCAAAGATCAGCCGCTCGGCGGTGAGTCCTTGCCGCTCGGCCTCATGCGTGAGATTGCGCCGGATGGCCTCGGTGCGCGCATAGAGCCAGAGCACCGAGCCGGGGACGGACTGGAGCAGCCGGCACCAGCGTTCGAAGACGGCAGGCGTGATCTTGTAGGGATCGTTGAAACAGGCGAAGACGAAGGCGTCCTCAGGCAGTCCAACCTCGGCGCGCCTAGGTCGTGCGCCGACCTGACGCCGGTCGTCGACCGGCGCATAGACGTCGGGCAGATAGACGATGGTCTCGTCATAGGCGGCGACAGACTCGGGTGGAACCACGATCGGGTCAGCGATCAGATAGTCGATGAAACCGCTCCCCAGCCCACCCGGAAAGCCGAGCCAGGTCACCTGGATGGGACTAGGACGCTGGGCCAGGATCTCGAGGCGCGCGTTGCGCGTGTAGCCCTTGAGGTCGACGAGGATGTCGATGCCGTCCTCGCGGATGCGTCGTGCCGCGGCGTCATGGGGCAGATCGCGGATGTCGACGAAGTGCTCGATGGCCGCGCGCAGACGCCGGCGCATGGGGCCGCCATCGTCCTGGCCGGTCGAGTAGGCGAAGACCTCGAACTGCGTGCGATCATGACGCTCAAAGAGCGCGGCGGTGAGATAGGCGGTGGCGTGCTCCTGGAAGTCGTCGGAGAGATAGCCGATGCGCAGACGCGCGCCGGCCGGCTTGGGCAGAGTTGGCGGCAACGCCTGGGCGCGCGCCGACCAGGGCGCATATTCGGCGGCCTGCTGGCGCGCGATGCGCAGCTGATCGATGGCCGTGAGCCCGGGGATCGCCAGCGCGGCGAATGGCCGGATCACGGCCTGATCGGATGTCCGGATCCGTTCGATTAGGTCCGCGCAACGCTCATCGAACCGGCGCCAGTCGCAGACATGGAGCTGGTTGCGGATCAGTTCGGCAAGCAGTCGGGGCGGCTGGGGTTCTTGGGACTCGTAGGCACGCGCGAGGATCTCGACGGCATCCTCGAAGCGTCCCAGATCCGATAGCCAACTGGCGATCGTCAGGGCGCCCTCAGGGTCGTTTGCTTTGGATTTGAGGGTCTGGGCGGCAAACGCCAGGGGTCCAGTCCGATCCTCGGCCGGCTCGGTCCCGGGCCGGTCGCGTTCGAGCCGCTTGTAGGCGGCTTGCAGCAGCGAATAACCGGCGATCAAGAGTTTGGGATCGCATCGCAACGACTGGAGTGCGTATTGAAAAGCGGCTTCCAATTGGTCGAAACGCAGCGCAATATCGGCGGCATTGTTCCAAGTCTCGGCGCGCAGCGGGTTTAGACACAGTGACTGCTCGATGGCCCGCTGCGCGCCCTCGGCATCCCCAAGCCGCGAATAGGCCACGCCCAGATGATCCCAGATCTCAGCGCGGCCAGGGATGAGCTCGGTGGCGCGCATGAGCGAGCGGTACGCCGTCTCGAAGTCACCCTGGGCCATGGCGGTGAGACCACGCAGATGGTGGGCCTCAGCCCAGGAGGGCTGATCGGCAAGCGCGTGCTCCAACTCGGCAAGCAGGGTCTCGACCTGACCGGACTGATAGAGCTGGATCAGGCGGGCAAAGTGCTCCTGGAGCCGGGCCTGTACGGCCGAGCCGGTTGGAAGATTCAGGGGCGTATCCGGCGGTTCGGCACCGACCTGGGCCGGTGTCGGGTGTGCCTCGGCCTCATACGCCTCGGGTGTGGATGCCTCAATCCAGGCGTGCCAACGTGCCAGGGTCGCGGGCGCAAGGCCCAGAGATTCGGCCTCCGCCAGCCGTTGCGCGGCTTCGGGATGACGCCCGGCGCGCACCAGACTATAGATCCAGGCGCCGCGTAACACGGCCGAATTCGGCCATTGTCGAACAGTGCGCGCAAACAGTGGGATCGAACTCAGCCCGCAACCGGCGTCGATCAGGGCTACGCCCAGGTTGTAGGCGGCGAGGATGCGCTGGGGCCGGGCGCGCAGGGCGCGCACATAATCGGCGATGGCGCGTTCCGGCTCGCCTCGCAGATGGGCATCGAGCCCGGTGGCGAGCGGATCGTCCGGTTTCGTGGCGGCTGGGGTGGGCTGGGACGACCAGGAGACCGAGTAATTGATCAAGACGATACCTGACGATGAGCTTGACTGAACACGAATTCATCCCCTATCACGCCGAGCACTGTCTGGCGCACGGTCGGGTGCTGGTGCTGGCACCGCACCCCGACGACGAGGTCTTCGGCAGCGGGGGTGCCATTATGCGCCATCTCGCGGCGGGAGACCCAGTCCGGGTCATCGTGGTCACGGATGGTGCGCTGGGCGTGGGGCCGGATCAACCCGATCCGATCGGGACCCGTCAGGACGAGACCAGGCGCGCGGCGGCAGTCCTAGGCTACACCGATCCGATCTTCTGGGCTTGGCCGGATCGCGGCCTGATCTATGGCGAGCCCTTGATCGGACAGATCCTGGAGGCGATCACCGCCTGGTCGGCGGATCTGGTGTATGCCCCGTCCTGGTGGGAGATCCACCCCGATCATCTGACGCTGGCACTGGCGAGCGCCGAGGCGGTGCGACGCTGTGAGCGTCCGATCCGGCTGGCGTTCTATGAGGTCGGCTCGCCACTGTGGCCGAATCGACTGCTCGACATCACGGACCTGACTGAGCGCAAGCAGGCAGCCATGGCCTGTTTCACGACCCAGATGGCCCAGCAGGACTATGCCCACCATGTCGCCGGGCTGAACAGCTTTCGCGCCTATACCCTTCCACCCGAGATCCACTCAGCCGAGGCCTACCGGCTCCTGAGTCGCGATGAACTGCGCGCCCCACCCTGGGATCGGATGCGCCCCTCGCCCGCGTGTTCGCTGAAGGATCTGGCCGAGTCACTGCGCCGGCCATGCGGCGACTTCGAGGCCCGACTCGCCGCCATCGAGCACTCGACCTCCTGGCGGATCACGGCCCCGCTGCGACGGCTGGTCTGGCGTCTGCGCCGAACCTGAAACCACGCGCCCACCGTTCACGACGGCAGCCAGCTGTTACTCGAGCCTCAGGACTGGAAGATGTCGCGATAGGCGGTATAGACCGCGATGGTCAGCACGGGCAAGAGCACGATCCAGCCCAACAAGAAGGGGATGGCGCCGACGAAGAGCAGGACGAACGCGATCAGACCGAAGACCAAAAACGGCAGGATGTTCTTCAGACAGCCCATGAAGCTGAGCCTGAAGGCCTGCATGACGGGCACGGCGTCCAGGGCCACGAGCGCCGGGGCAAAGAACATGGCCATGGCCAGTGGAATACCGAGCAGCAGCGCGATCAGCACCGGCAGCATGAACGGTGGACCGGCGGCCAGGGCCTCGAATGGCTCGGGTGTCAGGGTCGGGCTCGGGGCCATCATCCCCGAACTCCCCACCATGAGGATGAAGAGCAGAGCGATCACCAACGCGATGAGCAACGTCAGCCCCAGATAGACGACACCGACGAGCGCCAGCGGACCCGGTCGCACCGAGAAACCGGCGAAGAGATGGCCGACGCCAAACCCCTCGCCGCGATCCTGAGCCCGGGCGCCGAGCATGAGCCCGGCGGTGAACATCGGGCCGAGGACGGTCGTTGCCAATCCACCGATCAGGGGTACCAGACCGACCAGGATCATGATCAGAGAGAATACCAGCAGGGCGCCGATCCAGGCCCAGGGCGCCTGCTTGAACAGCCCCCAGGCGTCCTGGATCCAGCCCCAGCCCCGACCGGCCTCGACGGCGTTCGGTTCTCCGAGTCGATCCGAGGCGGCGTTGAGATCGATCGGTGACGACGCCCTGGAGCCCGACGCCGCTGGCTTGTCGAGCGGCGGCCCGGATGCACCCGACTGGGCCTCGACATCGACCTCCAGCCCCACCGAGGCCAGTGCCTCCCGATAACGCTCGGCCTTGGCGGCACTCAGATCATGCTTGATGACCCGCCCGCCGCCGTTCATCACCAGCCCGCGCGCCTCCGCCTCGGTCATGTTGAACTGGCGCGCGAGCTGTTCCACGACCTCGTGATGACTGTGGCCCGGCGCCAGCCGGCCTGTATAGATGATGCGATAGCGAGTGTCCAACTGCATACCCCCAATGGTGCGTTGCGAGCCTTTAGACCAGACAGCGTTTCAACCAGTCGAGCGCGCCCGGCTCGGCGGCCCAGACGTCGCGCATGGCCTCGCGATACAGCCAGGCCTGATCCTCGCCGCCGAGCGTGACGCCGAGCGGATCGAGGCGTGGACGCTTGATGCGTTTGCGCGTCAGATAGCGCGGGATGCGGGGCAGCCGCCGAACGACGCTCTGAAGCACGGTACGCGCCCGCTCCTCGCGTCCGAGCCGATAGAGCGCCAGCACCTCGCCATAGGCCAGGTCGGCGAGCCGGTCGCCCGGGAAGCGCCGTGCCAGGGCCAGGGCGCGTTCATCCTCGCCGTCGCGTAGATAGAGGTTCATGAGTTCAGCACGCGCCCCGTGATTGTCCTGAGGATTAAGACGCAGCAGGGTCTCAAGGGTGTGCCGCGCCTCCTTGGAGCAGCCCGCCTGGGCGTGCGCCAGATAGCGCCGGAACAGCAGCCGCAGGGCCGGGCGGTTGGCCTCGATCGACCAGGGCAGCTGTCGGCCCGCGTCCGGCGGCAGCACCTGTTGCAGGATCGACCAGGCACGATCCAGTACGGGTGTGAGCAGTGCATGGGCGATCCAGGGCAGGCTGCTGTCGGGATGGACATAGAGCGCCGTGGCCAGATCGTCGAGCACGTCCAGACTGTCGGCCAGTTCGGGATGGCCGAGCAGATGGTCGAGCCAACCCGGTTCGGACCAGACATCGATCCCTTCAGCCAGGGTCAGGTGGATCGAGTACGGCTTGCCACCTGGATAGAGCCTACGCCAGAGGGCTTCGGACGCCCGGACCTCGGACGGGGCGCGCAAACTGACCGGTTGTCCGGTATCGCTCCAGGCATCGGGTAGGGCCTCGGCGTCATCGGTATCGCCGGATGGGGGCGTGTGCGCGTCCAGTTCCGCAAAGAGCTCAAACTGCGTGCTGTGCGGCGACATCGGTGTTTGGGCGCGCGGCGCGCGGCGCTTGACCCGACCATAGTCGGGCAGCGGACGGGCCATGGCGACCTTGACCCAATCATGCAGATCGACCAGCGCCGGGTCGAGCACGTCGGACTGGGTGTTGACCATGGCCGCCTGCGGATCAACGATGACCTGTTGAAAAAACGCCCATAAGCGCTCGGACTCGACACCGAGCCGCCGGAATCTGTGCATCCAGAACCGGGCCCGCTCACGCGCCAGGTCGTCTTTGTGCTGGGCCACCAGCAGGGTGATCTCGAGCAGGGCCGTGCCTGGGCTGTCCGGATCACTGCGTTGGGCAGCGGTGAAGGCCATCTGGGCCAGATGGTAGTCGCCGGAATCGATATGCATGATGCCGAGCCGCTGCCAGGCCGCTGCACGCAGCGCACGCCCAGCCTCCTCGCAGACATGCTGGAGCAGCCCGAGCTTCTTGCGCCAGTGATCGAGCCGGTCGTAGGCGTCGCAGAGCAGATCGAGCGCCGGTTCGTAACGCCCATCGAGCGACTCCAGTGAACCGGCAAAGAGTGGCTCCAGCAGGGCCACGACCCGTCCGGGCCGATCCTCGTCGAGCCAGCGATCGGCGATGCGCGCCAACAGCGGCTGGGGGACGGCCCTGCTGGCCAGGGCCGCGCGTATCCCATCCTCAGACAGCTGCTCGATGACGATGTCCCAGACCAGCTCGGCTGAGAGCTGCGGCAGTTCGTCGAGATTGCCGCAGCATTGGCCGTAGGTGAACCCTGAACCGCAGGGGCAGGGCCCCTGGGGTGCCGGCTGGGGGAGCGGGCGCGGTTGGAAGGCATTGGAGGGTAGCGGCGTGGCGTTCCAGATCAGGGTGGCAAGCAGGCGCGTCAGCCGCGTGATCTCAACGGGGTCAAGGCTGGAATCCCACAGCCCCAGGGTCGCGGGGATATAGCCGTCGGCCCAGTCGATATAGTCACGCGGATCTTGATGCTCCAGGATGTATCGAACCGACTCCACGATGACTTGCTCGAACCGTTCCGCGTCAGTCGCATCGTGTTGGACCAGCATGACACACTCCTCCACTCAACACTGAGGTGGTCATTCTAAACGGTCTGCGGCCCGAGTAGGGTCTCGTGGCCTAGGCAAAGGCTGAAAAACCCATCCATGGCCTTGATTCAGCGTGACGCATCCCGCTCCAGGTCCGGGATGGGTTGTCTGAGTCCAGGGTTTGAGACCCTTGATTCAGCATGTCACTGGTCCAGTGACCTCAGGATGAGGTATGGAGGACCTCGCCGGCCTCATTCAGGATCGTCACCCGCATCGGGACCCCCTGACGGATGCTGGCCGAGACCACGCAAAAGTCCTCGAACAGCCCCTTGCAGCGGGCGAAACGCGCCGACTGCGTGACTGCCTCGCCGACGATCAGCCGGACCTCCAGTGAACCGATACGCAGCCGCTTGCGCTCGTTGCGCACCATGATGCAGGTGGCCTCGGCGCGCAGACAGTTCTCGGGTGGTTCTTCCTTGAAGACACAGTAGAGCAGGCTGGCGCTCAGACAGTTGGCGGCGGCGGCGGCCAGCATCCGCGAGGCATTCGGCCCCCGTTGCTCACCGAGCGGCGGCGGCTCGTCCATCAAGAGGTCTGGCGTGCGTTTCCAGTCGAAGGCGACATTGATCAGGAAGCCTTCCCGTTGCTGGAGATGGATGGTGAAACGGCCTTCCTCGGACATCTAAGGCACCTCGAGGCTGGAGATCAGGGTTCAATGCGACTGCCCAGGAGTTCCAGGAACTTGCGCATCCATTCCGGATGGGCCGGCCAGGCCGGGGCCGTGACCAGCTTGCCGTCGACATAGGCGTTGGAGACGCCCTCGTTGACCTCGCACCAGGTGCCGCCGGCACGCTCCAGCTCGGGGCGTACGGTCGGATAGGCGGTGCACCGGCGCCTGTCGAGCACGCCGGCGGCGGCTAGGATCTGCTGACCGTGGCCGATGGAGGCGATCGGCTTGTCGCCGGCGGCGAAGTGGCGCACGATCTCGATGACACGCGGATTGAGCCTTAGATACTCGGGCGCGCGTCCGCCTGGGATCACCAGGGCATCGTACTTGGCCGGATCGACGGTGGCGAAGTCGGACGTGATGGCAAAATTGTGTCCGGGCTTCTCGCTGTAGGTCTGGTCGCCCTCGAAGTCATGGATGGCGGTGCGCACAGGGTCGCCTGGTTGTTTGCCCGGGCAGACGGCGTGGACCTGGTGCCCGACCATCTGTAGCATCTGGAACGGCACCATCGCCTCGTAGCCCTCAACATAGTCACCAACCAGCATCAGTATCTTCTTGACCGCCATGAGGGCTGTCCTCCTTGTCTTTAAGGATCGCTGCGATTGGAAAGCTCAAACTATAGCATTGAGGATCGCCGTGACGCGCATGCGTCAGCGCTCCCGCCCCGCCTCGACCTAGGAGCCTTTAAGACCCATGTTCGTCACCCCGCCCTGGCCGTTGGCGCGCGCGGCCCTGTTCGCACTCGATCCTGAGCTGGCCCACAGGCTCACGCTCGGGCTGCTGGCACGCTGGTCGGCGCTCTTCGACGGCAGGCTCAAGGACACAGACCCTGCACGCCATCCGGCGCTGGCGCGTGAGCGCATGGGTCTGCATTTCCCCAACCCCATCGGTCTGGCCGCCGGGCTGGACAAGCGGGGCGAGGCCATCCCGGCCTGGCAGGCGCTCGGTTTCGGCTTCGTCGAGGTCGGGACCGTGACCGCCCTGCCCCAACCCGGCAATCCGCGTCCGCGACTGTTTCGACTCAGGAGCGACGAGGCCCTGATCAATCGCATGGGCTTCAACAACGACGGGGCCGAGGCCATGGCACGCCGGCTCCAGCGTCTGCGCGCGCGCAATCTGCCGGAGATCCCGCTTGGGGTGAATCTGGGGAAATCCAAGGTGACACCGGTTGAGCGGGCCGCCGAGGACTATCGCCAGGGCTTCGAGCAGCTGGGTGAGCTGGCCGACTATGTGGTGGTCAACCTCTCCAGCCCAAACACGCCGGGGTTGCGCGATCTGCAACGGGTGGATGAGGTCGCGCGGATCCTAGAGGCGATCCAGGGACCCAACCAGCGCCTGAGCCGTCCCCGCCCAATCCTCATCAAGCTGGCCCCGGATCTGGCCGATGACGAGGCCATCGCCTGTGCGCGCGCGGCGCTTGAGGCCGGCGCGACCGGGCTGATTCTGACCAATACCACCATTCGCTTCGAGGGTCTCAGGAGTTCGACCGAGGGGATGAGCGGCGGGCTCTCGGGCCGTCCGTTGTTCGCGCGCTCGACCGAGTTGTTGGCCAGGGTACGCGCGGCGCTCGGTCCCGAGCCGGTCCTCATCGGTGTCGGTGGGATCCTCGACCCCGAGGGCGCGCGCGCCAAGCTCATGGCCGGCGCCGATCTGATCCAGGTCTATACCGGACTCATCTATCGTGGCCCCGGATTCGTGCGCGAGCTGCTGCGCGGGCTTTAGACGGCCATGTGTGGAATCGCCGGATTCATCCTGGCGCGGGGACAGCGCCCCGAGCCAGAGCTGCTCGACCGGATGGCCGAACGGCTTGCGCACCGGGGGCCCGACGACCGGGGCCGGTATTGTGCCGGGCCGGTCGGGTTGGTGCAGACGCGCCTCTCGATCATCGGGCTTGAAAGCGGCCATCAGCCGTTGCTGTCGGCGGATGGGCGGCTGGCGCTGGTCGCCAATGGTGAGATCTACAACTACATCGAGCTGAACGCCGAACTGCGGGCGCTCGGCCGAGCGCCGCGCACCGGCTCGGACTCGGAGACCATCCTCAATGTCTATGCCGCCGATGGGCTCAAGGCGCTCGCCCGTCTGCGCGGGATGTTTGCCTTCGCGCTCCATGACGCGCGCGAAGGCAGCCTGATCCTGGGACGCGACCGGCTCGGCATCAAGCCGCTGTTCTATGTCCGGCTCCCCGACCGCATCGCGTTTGCCTCCGAGATCAAGGCGCTCTTGGCGGTCCTGCCCCAGTCGCCCCGGATCTCGTCCAGCGCGCTGCGCCAGTTTCTCCAGAACCAGTTTGCCGGTGGCGAGGAGACCCTGATCGAAGGCATCCGGCGCGTCCCGCCAGGTACCGCGTTCCTGATCGACGCCGATCTGAACATCCGCACCCATCGCTACTGGTCAGCGCTGGAGGTGGAACCGCGCCGGATCGGCCTCGAGGAGGCGTGCGCCGAACTCGACGCCCTGCTAGACGCTGTCATGCGCGAGCATCGACGTTCGGACGTACCCTTCGGGCTGTTTCTCTCCGGCGGACTGGATTCGGCGGTCCTGGCCGCCAAGCTCGCCGAACAGGGTGCCGGACGCCTCAAGAGCTATTCGGTCGGCTATCGCGGCACGACCCTGGCGCATGAGTTGGACGAGGCCGCGCGCGTAGCGGCGCATTTCGGCTTCGAGCATCACCCGCTCGAACTGGATCTGGCCAAGGTCTTCGGACGCCTGCCGCATACGGTCTGGTGCGTCGATGAACTGATGCGCGATTACGCCTGTCTGCCGACCTCGATCCTGGCCGAGACCGCAGGCGCGGAGCTCAAGGTGGTGTTCTCGGGTGAAGGGGGGGATGAGGCGTTTGCCGGCTATGGGCGCTATCGTCCGCCACTGGCCGAGCGGCTGCTGAAATCGATCCTGCATCCGGGCAGCGGCGGATTCCGCACCCGGGGACAGTGGGCCGGACGCTGGACGCGACACCTGATGGGGCCGGCACTGCGGGCGGTCGCCGCGGCCGATCGCGCCCCGGTGCTCAACGCCTGGCGCGCGACGCCACGCCACTGGTCGGATCTTCAGCGGCGCCAATACACCGATCTGGTCACGGCCCTGCCCGATAACCTGCTGGTCAAGACCGACCGGCTGTTGATGGGTTTTGGAGTCGAGGGGCGGGTGCCCTTTCTCGATCACCGGATCGTTGAGTTCGGGCTGGCGCTGCCGGACGCGCTCAAGGTCCAGGACCATCAGGGCAAATGGCTGGTGCGGCGCTGGGCCGAGCCGAGGCTGCCGCCCGGTCACCTGGAGCGTCCCAAGCGCGGCTTCCATGTCCCGGTCGGCGACTGGCTGCGCGGCGATATGGCCGCCGAGGTCGGGCGACGGCTGGCGATCAATCCAGGTGTGCGTGACTGGTTCGAGGTCGGCGCCATCCCCAAGCTGGTCGCTGCGCGTCAGGCCGGTCGCGGCGGTGGACGCGAGCTGTTTGGGCTGATGCAGTTTGCCATCTGGTACCGGCTGTTCATCGAACAGCCCGGGCTCAGGCCCGCCCCGGACGAGGACCCGCTCGACTGGATCTGAATCCCTTCGGTTGACATCCTCCCTGGCCTTCCGTCCGGAGATTCCTAGGGCGATCAGGTGCGGCATTGAACTACCCCTTAAGTCGCTTCGGTGGGTCCCTGGGCCGAGTACGTAACCGCTATTATTCAAGGTGGCCCGTAAACAACCCTCGACTGAAGTCGAAGGCTTTATTGT
>Ga0209018_1002384_pt1 | contig 13360 bp, 11 predicted proteins | sample YNPBryBLVA2012_FD_185814 | JGI IMG/M metagenome (GOLD analysis project Ga0209018, IMG submission 185814) | Anoxygenic and chlorotrophic microbial mat microbial communities from Yellowstone National Park, USA - YNP Bryant BLVA 2012 (SPAdes)... ...
TTGACCGCCATGAACAACTCCTTCGAAAATAGCCGCGATTGAAATCGCTACATGCGAGCCGTTGGCTAGTCGCCTGCCTACGCAGGCGAAGGTGCGCGTCCGCGCAGGCGGACGCCCGGCAGCAATGCCCGCCGGAGACGATTTCAATCGTCGAATTTCATCCGTCGTGGCGGCGGTTGACCGCCATGAACAACTCCTTCGAAAATAGCCGCGATCGAAATCGCTCCATACGAGCGGCTGTCCTACCCGTACTATAACGCGTTTCGCAAATTCGTCAAATGGTTGTATACTTGTGAAAGAGGTAAGCATGCCCGGTTTCGTTGGACACACAGTCGCCAACACGGCGCTCCTCGTCGGCACGACGGTCGTGATGCGCGCGCAGAGTTGGTCGTGGCAAGATGTGATGGCGGTGAACGCGGGAATCGCGATTGCCACTTTCGCCCTTTCGCCCGATATGGATTTGTTCAACAGCCAATCCATCAAGGGCTGGGGTTGGCTGCGCTTTCTCTGGCTGCCCTACGCCAAACTCGCCAAGCATCGCGATCGCTTGCACGTGCCGATTCTGGGAACGGCCGTGCGTTGGCTCTACGTCCTTGCGATTCTCACACTCATTCTCATTCTCTTTCGATTTTGGTTCCGGCGAATCGGCTTGAGTATTGATTTCGATTTCGCCGGCGATACGGAGGACATTCTCTACAACGCGCTCTATCTTGCCGATGTGTTCCTGGGCGCGGTGCTGGCGGATACACTGCATTACCTTCTCGATGTAATCACAACGAAACTCAAACGACTTGTCCCGCGACGGTTTCGCGAACGGTACGAGCGCTACGCGCGTGCCCATTACGAGCGCGAGCATCGCCCCGCGCGCGAGGCCATTGGGATGTCATTCAAGGAGCAACGATGAAAGAAAAACTCGCAGAACTGAAAAAGCGTTTGGCGGTCGTCCACGACCTGCAGCGCGCCGCCGCGCTGTTGAGTTGGGACCAGCAAACGTATATGCCGCCGCGCGGCGCGGCGGCGCGCGCGGAGCAACTCGCCACGCTCGGCAAATTGGCGCACGAGCATTTCATCGCGGACGAAACGGGCGCGCTCTTGGACGCGCTCGCCGAATATGCCGCGCAGTTGCCGTACGATTCGGACGAGGCAAGTCTGATTCGCGTGACCCAGCGCGATTACGCGCAAGCCAAGCGTGTGCCGCCCGCGCTCGTGGAAGAGATGGCGCGCGCCGCGTCGCTGGCGTTCGAGGCGTGGCAACACGCGCGCGCCGAATCGAATTTCCAACTGTTTCAACCGCATCTCGAAAAGAATGTGGAACTGCGAATCGAGTTAGCAAACCATTTGGGGTACAAAGATCGCATCTACGATGCGTTGCTCGATCAGTACGAGCCGCAGATGACGACCGCGCAGGTGGAAGCGATTTTCGCGCCGCTCAAACAAGAGATTGTCGCGCTGACGCAAAAGATCGCGGCAAAAGCGGACGCGGTGGATGACGCGGTGTTGCAGCGCGAATACGACGAGCAAAAGCAATGGGAGTTTGGCGTCGCGGTGATTCAACGCATCGGTTTGGATTTCGAACGCGCGCGGCAAGACAAATCGCCGCATCCGTTCACGACGAGTTTCGCGTTGAACGATGTGCGAATCACGACGCGCCTCAGCAAGAATTTTTTGCCCTCCGCGCTCTTTGGAACGATTCACGAGACCGGGCACGCGCTCTACGAGTTGGGGTATCGCGCCGAATTGGAACGCACGCCACTCGCTGGCGGCGCGTCGCTCGGCGTCCACGAGTCGCAATCGCGCTTGTGGGAAAATATCGTTGGCCGTAGCCGCGGCTTTTGGCAATTTTGGTTTCCGCGCTTGCGCGAAACGTTCCCGGCGCAACTCGCCGATCAAACCGCCGAATCGTTCTATCGCGCGGTGAACAAGGTCGCCCCCTCGTTCATCCGCGTCGAAGCGGACGAGGTGACGTACGGCTTGCACATCATGCTGCGATTCGAAATGGAGAACGCGCTGGTCGAGCGGAAATTGGCGGTGGCGGATGTGCCAGCCGCGTGGAACGCCAAGATGCAAGAATATCTGGGCATCGTGCCGCCGAACGACGCGCAAGGGTGCTTGCAAGACGTGCATTGGTCGTACGGCGATTTGGGGTATTTCGCGACGTATCTGCTCGGCTCAATGTTTGCGGCGCAGTTGTACGAGCGCGCGTTGCGCGATGTGCCGACGATTCCCGCGCAGATCGCGCGCGGTGAGTACGCCGATCTGCTGGCGTGGTTGCGCGAGAATGTGCATACGCACGGGCGCAAGTTCACGCTGGACGAACTGGCGCGCCGCGTCACCGGCGAGCCGCTGCACGCGCGCGCGTACGTGACGTACCTCAAGACCAAGTTTGGAGAAATTTACGGCGTGTAAAATTTTAGGGGCGCAAATCCATTGCGCCCCTGCGTTTTCTCTGTCGGCGCGTTACGTTTCATCCAAGTCGTGCAATTGCCCGATGATGCGCGCCCAATGCGTACCGCGCCAATAGACGCGCGCACACTGCGGGCAGCGACGAAAACGCGTCTGGGTGTGAAAGACGTAGGGTGGCACCACGCTGCGCACCGCTTCTGGGCTGACTTCTTCGAGTAGACAGTTACACTCGGCGCAGCGCGAGAACGCTTGGCGCGCAGTGAGGTTGAACGCGCGGAACACTTGGCGCACCTGCTCTTCCACCTGCTCCGATTCGATCAGCGCGGCGCGGATGCCGCGACGGCGCGTCAATTCCACATCGCGCGTCAACAGGATGCGATTCTCCGCGCGCGCGATGTGCGCCAGGTGCGCGTCGGATGCCGTGTGTTCATAGCGCGTGTCGTACCCCAGCAGACGCAACCAGGTTGCCAGTCGTCCCAGCATCGTATCGGCGAGGAATTTCATCGAGACGAATTATACTGCGGTTTGCTTTTGCTTGAAAATCGGACGAAGGACGTTTGTTGGTTTGTTGGTTCGTTGGTTTATTGGTTTGTTGGTTCGTTGGTTTGTTGGTTTGTTGGTTCGTTGGTTTGTTGGTTTGTTGGTTTGTTGGTTCGTTAGTTCGTTGGTTCGTTGATTCGTTAGACATTCGCTGACACTGAATTTCTAAAAACAAATCGTAACCGCTATACCACCGATGGCAGGATCGGCGGGTAGAGCAAATTACCCAGTTGACGGATTCCTTCGTTTTCGATACACTGTGAACAAACAAGCCGCTGATTCGAACGCGGTTCTCGATGCGAATCGAAGCGGTGGCTTGCCCTTGCAAAAGGTCTAGAGGGAAGTACAAAAATGCGATTGTGGTACCAAATGCTGCGACGAATTTTGATCGCTTTGATAGGGTTGTTCTTGCTGACGCACGCGCCGGCGTATCTGCCTGCCGTTACCGCGCAAACCGGCAAAGACATTCGCGCGCTGCTCGCGCAGGCACAATCCCGTGGCTCGGTGCGCGTCATCGTGGGGGTGCGCGCAAACTTTCAGCCCGAAGGACGCTTGACCGCGCGCGCGGCGCAAACGCAGCGCGTCGCCATCGCGCAAGCGCAAAACGCGCTGCTCACCCAATTTGCCACGCGCAATCTACGCGCCGTCCGCACGTTCGCCTCCATCCCGTATCTCGCGATGACTGTGGATGCCAACACGCTGACCGCGCTAGCCGCCTCGGCAAACGTGACGATGATTCGTGAAGACAAGCCGCGCGCGCCTTCGCTCGCCGAAAGCACTGAGTTGATCGGCGCGCCCGCCGCGTGGGCAAGCGGCTATAGCGGCGCGGGGCAAACTGTCGCGATTCTGGACACCGGCGTGGATAGCGCGCATCCGTTCTTGGCAAGCAAAGTCATTTCCGAAGCGTGTTACTCGACGAACGACGCTGGCTCCCAAGCGTCGTCGGTTTGTCCGGGAGGCGTGACCGAGTCCACAGCACCCGGCTCCGGCATCTATTGCGATTTGGCGATCTACAGTTGTCGTCACGGCACGCACGTCGCTGGAATCGCGGCGGGAAAAGATCCGGGCGGGCTGGGATTTTCCGGTGTGGCGCGCGATGCCAACCTCATCGCGATCCAAGTTTTCTCGCGCTTTGACAGCACCTATTGGTGCGGTGGAAGTACGCCGTGCATCCTGGCGTTCGACTCGGATATTGTCAAGGGACTGGAGCGCGTGTACGATTTGCGGAATACGTATCCCCTTGCCGCGGCTAACTTGAGTTTGGGCGGCAGTCTCTATTCGTCTCAAGCGCAGTGCGATGCCGATTTTCCGGACTATAAGAACGTGATGGACAATCTTCGTTCGGTGGGGATTGCCACCGTCGTCGCCTCTGGCAACGATTATTCGTCTAGCGCGATTGGAGCGCCCGCGTGTGTTTCGAGCGCGGTCAGTGTCGGCGCAACGTTGGATGGCGGATACTATGCGACACCTGCCGATGCGGTGGCAAGTTTTTCTAACAGTGCGTCGTTCCTCAGTTTGCTTGCGCCGGGGCAATACATCTACTCGTCCTTTCCCAACAACAGTTACAACAATTGGGCAGGCACTTCGATGGCAACACCGCACGTTACCGGCGCGTGGGCGGTGATCAAATCGCGTTCGCCGACGGCGAGTGTGGAGCAGGTGCTGAACGCGTTGACCAGCACCGGCGTACCGATTACCGATGGACGTAACGGAGTGACGACGCCGCGCATTCGTCTCAACAACGCGCTCGGCGCGGTGCCGCCGTTCATCTATTTCTTTCCAATGATTTTCAAGTCCGAGTGATGGCGCGATAAAAAAAGACCGGGGTGATTTTGCCCCAGTCTTTTTTTATCGCAATCGAATCGAATCCCCCAGCGGACGACCATTGGCGTCGAACACCGGCAAGCGCGTGCCATTCGTCGCGTCGTACATTCCAACGCGCAGCGTGTATGCGTCCAGCGACGCGCCGCGTGGTAGCACAAGGTCATACACATCCACCAGATACTCACCCTTGACCCACGAGGTGGTGGGGTACGCGCCCGCGCCGGGAATTTGATCCCCTTGCGCGCGAATTGCGCCGTCAGCGTCAACCAGATGAACGAACACGGTGTACGATGTTTCGCTCGTTGCGAGCGCGTGCCAGTACAACACCAGCCGCTGCGCGCCGGGCGTGTCGCTCCAATCGTAGCCGATGAGCCGCGCGATCTCTCCAATGCGCGCGTCGAATGTGTGCGTGGGGGTGGGCGCACCAAAATAGTGCGCGCGTCCGCGCACGCGCAACGTTCCGATTTCGCGGGCGGGGGTGCGCGCGCCGGTGACAGCATCCATCAGCGCGACGACGATGCGATAGTCACCATCCAACGTATCGCCGCGCAGCAAAAGCGTTTGCGGATCGCGTACCATCTCGCCGCTGTGCCAACGCGTCGTGGGGTGGATTCCGCGCGCAGGCACGGCTTGCGTCGTCGCAAAGACGTTGCCGCGCCCGTCCTGAATCTGTGTTACGATGATGAACTCGCGCTCGGGCGCGCGCGTCGCTTGCCAGAACAGCGTGAACGGCGTCGCAAAACCCGGCGCCACCGTCGGCGGCACATCGTAGCCCACGAGTGACATCCCATTGCCAAAATCAATCTGCGTGCGATGCGGCAGCGCGGCAAGGTTCGGTTGCGCGGGTGTGATCACCTCGATGGTCGCCAGGAGCGCGCTCGCTTGCTCCGAATCCTTGAGCCGCAAACGCGCGCGTGTGTCCGCGCGATAAGCGGTCACGCGCAGGGCGTACTCGCCGGGCGGTAACCCCAACGGCAGCGCGATGCCGAGTCGTTGTGTGTCTCGCGCGATCTCGCGATCGCTCTGCGCCCACACTGTCTCGTTCTTGTCGAGCAAGCGAAAACTGGCGATGGTGGGCGCGCGCGTGCTACCGACGAATCGGAGTGGAAGAATGTCGCGCCCAGCCACCAGCGGCTCGCGCGCGATCGCCACATCGCCCAGCGTCGTGTTGTCTTCAAAGACAATGTTGCGCGGCGCGCGTGGGAGCGGTGGATCGGCGACGAACGCGTAGAATTCCAGGCGCGTTGTCCCGTGCCACTGATCCAAAATCGAATACGCGCGCGCGCGCAATGTCTGAGCGAGTGCGTCTTCCAGGATGCGCCCTTGCGTCTGCAACGCCGGCAGCCACACGCGCGCAACGTTTTCGATTGCCGTTTGCCAATTGCTTGCGGTGACCTCGACGACGCGCAGCGGCGCGCCGGTGTAGTACGCTTCCAGGTAACCGATTTGCCAGGGATAGATGGCGAGAAATGTATCGCCGGGTTGCGCGAGCGATTGCACCTCTGCGATGAGTGGGCGATAATCGTCGTGCAGATAGCGCGGGACGTTGTAGAAATCAGCCAGCGAAGATGCGGAGACGATCGCGATGAGCAGAATCGCCAAGGCACCGAATTGCGCGCGGTGCTGCCAGAGCGCGTCAATTCCGCGCGCGACGAACAAGTAGAACGCGGGCGCGGCAAGGAGCAACAAACGTTCGCCGCGAATCGGATGGAACGGGTAGAGCAGGTTGACCAAGTAAGCAAACGCGAGTGGGACGAAGAGTAACAAGGAGAGAGGGAGCGCGGGAGAGGAGGAGACAGGTTGGCGAAAAGTTTTTGTCAGCCCCAAGATGGCTAGCGCGATGATTATGACGCTTGCCCACGCAAGCGTTGTCCACGCGGTCAAATGTCCAACCGAAAACGCGGCGAGATGGCGCGCGAGAAATGTGACGGGATCGAGCGGCGCGTATTTTTCGATGGCGACTTTGGCGGTGACATACGCGTACAATTTCGGTCCCGCGTACAGCACCCAAGGCAAATAGAGCAGAACGATGGCGAACCAATGCGCAAGGTGCGCGGAGCGGTCGGTGCTTGGCGATTGGCGCTCTTGCCAAGTCCAAACGCAAAGCACGACGATTTGAGACGCGAGGATGAACGCGGCATAGTATTGCGTGTACAGCGCGGCGGTCGTGACCAGAATGTACGCCAGCGCGACGCGCGCGGTGCTTGGTTTGCCCGGCATCATCTGCCGCAAGCGGACGAAAAAATACACCGACGCGATTCCGAGCAAGGTCACCAGTCCGTACATCCGCACTTCTTGCGAATAGTAGATGTGTAGGGGAGAGAGCGCGAGCAGCAGCGCGGCAACGCGCGCGACGCGCGCGGAAAAAAGTTGACGCGCCAGCGCGTACAGCAGCGGAATCGTCGCGGTGCCGATGAGGACGGAAAACCAACGTGCCATCGCCGCACTCGTTCCCGCGACATTCATCCAGACGCGCAAGAGCGCATAGTAGAGGGGGGGATGAATATCGAGCGCGGTCCGTTCGAGCATCGTCACAAAATCGCGCGTCGCGAAGAAGAAACTGTAACCCTCGTCCCACCAGAGCGGTTGAGCGTCGAGATTGTATGCGCGCAGCGCCAAGCCGCCGACTGTGATCGCGCCCAGCAGGAGAACCGTGTCGAGTCGTTTCATATCATCGGACAATCAAAGAGCCGAGCGCGTGGCTCGGCTGCTCGACTAGGGCGAAGTCCAATCGAGGTAAAAGCGACCCCCGCCCGAGTCGAATTGTACAGCGACATCGGGCGAGAGCGGCGTCAGGTCATTGGCAGAGCGCACGATGCGAACGATGATCGGTTGACTACCGCGACCCGCCGAGACATCCAATTGATAGCTGAAAAGATTTTTTGATTCGCGACAGTTGACGCCCCACTCTGGGTTCATTTGTTCCGGATACAAAGAATCCATCTGCGCGATGACCTTGCCGGTGCTGTCCAAAGCGATGATGTGAATCCCGCCGACATACGCGTTGTTCTGACGAATGCGTCCTTTGATTTCAAAGGTGCCGGCACCGGCAGGACACATTCCTTGTTGTTCCAGATTATCCGCGCGACGCCAGGGAAATTGGGGTTTGGGTGGCGCGGGCGGCGCGGTGGGGGCTTTGGTGGCTGGGCGGACGGTTGCCACCGCGCGTGACGTTGGCGTGGGAGTCGCTGCCATAGTTGCCGTGGGTTCGGGCGTCGCTGTCTCTTCGGGTGTGGGCGTCGCACGCGGCGTAAAGGTGGGGCGCGGCGTGCGTGTGGAGGTCGGCGTGGCGGAGGGCAAGAACGCGGTGAACGTCTCGATGTTACAAGCCAACACCAATGCCGTCACACCCAAGATTATGCCGAACATCAAAAACCGTTTTGGTTGCAACCTATCAACTCCTTTCCGAGCATCGCCAAAGATTATACTCTGGACGTACCTTCTTGGCAAATGGAATAGACGGCAGAGGACAGACGGCAGACGACAGAGAACAGACAACAGACGATAGACGGCAGACGACAGGCAGAGGACAGGGGTTGGTTCTTTACTTCATTGTGCGATTTTACAGCGGCGCGCTTTGGAGTATAATTAGGAGCGTGTGTGTCTTCCAATGATACAGACAACACATCAATTATTAGTATGCACTAATTATTTTTGTTAGAATGTAAGGCATAATGTCGCGAAGGGTAATGTAGGGCAAATTTGAAATTTGCCCCACGTCTTAGAGGAGGCACCGATGACTACTCGCACTGTCGAATCGTATCTCGAACTGATTTTTATGATGGCGGCAGAGGGGCAGCCGGTCATCGGGGCGCGCTTGGCGGATGCCTTGCGCGTCTCACGTCCCACCGTAACGGCGACGCTCCGCCGGATGGTACGCGATGGATTCATCAAACTCAACGATCACAAAGAAATCCAACTCACTCCCAAGGGGCAAGCGATTGCCGAACACTTGCAACGGCGTCATCGTGTCGTCGAACGTTGGTTGACCGATATGCTGGGCTTTGATTGGGCGCGCTCGGACGCCGAAGCCCACAAATTGGAACATGCCATGTCCGATGAAGTGTTCGAATTGCTGAACAAGCAATTGGGTTATCCCGCTACCTGTCCACACGGCAATCCGATTCCGGGCAATGTCCGCGCCGCGACCGATAAGAATGTGGTCCCGCTGGCAGCGGCACGCGAGGGCGAACGCGTTACCGTCGTCCGCATTTCCGAGTACGCCGAAAATGTGAGTGAACTGCTCGAGTACTTGGGCGCGCGCGGTATTCTGCCCGGCGCGCAACTCACGCTCACCGAAGTTGCACCACTCAACGGACCCATCTCTTTGAAATTGAGGGACAAGATCATCCCGCTCAGTCGCGAGGTCGCCAATTTCGTTTGGGTAAAACGGTCGAGGTGAAATATGCCACAACGCACACGCATCGTTTGCACGTTAGGTCCCGCGTCCGATTCGGATCAAGTGGTGCGCGCGCTGATTCGCGCTGGGATGGATGTGGCGCGGCTCAATTTCTCGCACGGCGATCACGCGACGCAGCGCGCGCACATCGAACGCGTGCGACGCCTCGCGCGCGCAGAGAACGCAGTCGTCGCGCTCTTGGGCGATCTGCGGGGTCCCAAAATTCGCGTCGGCGAGATTTCGCGCGGCGCGATTCGTCTTGTTGCCGGTGCCACGTTCACGCTGACGACGCGCGCTGTAGACGGTTCGCCTGATGCCGTTTACGTAGATTTTGCCGATTTGCCTCAAGCCGTGCAACCGGGCAATCGTATTTTGCTGGCGGATGGCGCGCTCGAGTTGCAAGTGCTCGCGACGAGCGCGACCGAGGTGCAGACGCGCGTCATCACCGGTGGTGAACTCAAGCCGCGGCAAGGCGTCAATTTGCCGGGCGCGGCGTTGAAACTCTCCGCGCTCACCGAAAAAGATCGCGCCGATCTCGCGTTCGCGATCGAACACGAATTGGATTACCTCGCGCTATCGTTCGTTCGACGCGCGGAAGACGTACTCGAATTGCGGCAACTGATGCTAGCGCGCGGCGCGACGATTCCCATCATCGCAAAAATCGAAAAACCGGAAGCGCTCGAGCAGATGGACGCGATTCTGGAGGCAAGTGATGGGGTGATGGTTGCGCGCGGAGATTTAGGTGTGGAAGTATCGGCGGAGCAAGTGCCGCTCATTCAAAAGATGCTCATTCGCAAGGCGAATGCGGCGGGCAAGCCCGTCATCACCGCGACCCAGATGCTCGAATCAATGCTCGAACATCCGCGTCCCACGCGCGCGGAAGCCAGCGATGTGGCGAACGCGATCCTCGATGGCACGGACGCGGTGATGCTCTCCGGTGAAACCGCGGTTGGCAAGTATCCGGTGGAAGCGGCGCAAACGATGGCGCGCATCGCGGATGCCGTCGAAGCGAGCCGTCATTTCGAAGCGTGCGCGCGCAAATTCGATTCGGCAGCGATGAGCGTGACCGATGCGATTGGCGATGCGACGTGCGAAATCGCGGAGCAAGTCGGCGCCAAGTTGATCATCACTTCGACGGTCAGCGGCTATACCGCGCGAATGATTTCGCGGCATCGTCCGTTGACGCCCATCTTGGCTGTCACCGCGAGCGAGAAAACGCAGCGCCAACTCGCGCTGGTGTGGGGCATCCATTCCGCACGCATCGCGCGCGCGGAGACGATGGAGGAGATTATCGCGCGCAGCATCGCCGCGGCGCAGGCGCAGGGTCTGGCGCACGCCGGCGACCGCGTGGTCATCACCGGCGGCGCGCCCGCCGGAATGGCAGGACGGACGAACATGATTCAGGTGCGCGTTGTGGGAGAGTGAGGGCAGTGGGACAGTGGGACAGTGAGACAGTGGGTCAGTGGGACAGTGGGACAGTGAGACAGTGGGTCAGTGGGACAGTGAGACAGTGGGTCAGTGGGACAGTGGGACAGTGGGACAGTGGGACAGTGAGACAGTGGGTCAGTGGTTACCGCGCCAGCCGAGCCACCCGACAACAAGCGCTTCTAACACCGTCAGCCCAATGAGCGCGAGGGATGTTTCGAACCAAAACGGCAGTGGGTAGAATTGGATGAGACTATCGGTGTAGTTGAACAGCCACGAATCGCCCTCGAAGAAGATTTTGTGGAACAGCGTAAAGAACGTTTGAAAGCCAACCGCCGCGAACAGACCGAGCGCGACGAACAGTCCGATGGTCACGATGGCTCCGTTGAGCAAACTGCGCGCCGCCAGCGCGCGGTTTGTTTTTTCGCGTGCCAGCGCGACGAGCGCGCCAACGACGAATAACACGAGCGCAGGCAATACGATTTTCACCTTGTCCACCAACTCGCGCACGTCAACCATGTGCTTGATCTCGCGCTCGTCGTACACGCCCAACGCTTTGAATTGTTCAAGGGTGCGATTGCCGCGCACGTACTCGATAGATTCGGATGCCAGGCGATAGCGTTCCGTTGGCGTGAACCGCACCGAGGGCGGAAAATCGGGTTTGCTGTACTGATACGCCAACCACGCGGGATTCATAAATATAAAAACATTTATCAAAATAAGCACAACGGGAATGCACAGTGTGATGCACAAGGCAAGTAGATTCGGCACACGGGACATATTTCACTCCAATTGCAGATTACCCATTCACTGACCCACTGCGTACCGCAGAATGATGTCGTGAATCAGATTCTCTACGGGGGCGCGGTCGTCTGTGAAAACGGGTTCGGTTTGGGTGGCGACGCGAATCGCCGGCAAGGCGAGGTCTGCCACGTAGCGTAGATGCGCATCCGTCACACGCGCGAGGTGCGCCTGGAAATCGTCGAGACGCGTTGGTTGAAGTGTGGCGATGATGAGCGTGTTTGCATTGTTCGGGTGATCTATCAGATAGACGCTGGGAAACACTTGGCGCATTGTCGCCGCGAGCGCGTCCACCAACCGATAGTCGGTGGGGGTATGCGCGGCGTTCACCGCGACGACGCCGCGCGGTGTGAGACGCGCGCGCGTCGCGCGAAAAAATTCCACTGTCGTCAGGTGAAACGGAATGTACGGCTGACGATACGCGTCAATCGCCATCACATCGTACTGCGCGGCGCGTGTTTGCACAAAGTTGCGTCCATCGTCCGCGATGGCGCGCAGGTTCGGTTGCGTCATCGCAAAATATTTTTGCCCGACCGCGATGATCGCGGGATCGAGTTCGACGCCGTCTATCGGAATCGCGTCGTAGACGAGCGTGTATTGACGCGCGACTGTTCCCGCCGCCAAGCCAATCAGCAGCGCGCTGCGCGGTGGTTCGGACGAAGCAAAGTAGGGCGTGAGCAAAAATAAATCCCAGACGCCGTTCGTCAACACGCGCTCGGGATGATACGCCGATTGATACGCCTCGCCTTCGTTGACGGTGAGCAAGCGCCAGCCGCTGGGATCGTCAACGACTTGGATGTAGTTGTACGGCGATTCGATTTCCACGACCAAGCCCGGCGTGGCTTTGGTCACGCCACCTGAATCGAGAACGGCGAGCAGGAGGATGATCGCAATGAGCGCGAGATACTTGAGCGCGCGCGCGATGCCCCATTCGCGCACGATACCAACAGTCGCGCTGCCGAGTAACGCGAGCGAAAACGCGAGGAACGTGCCGCGCGTGCCGAGCAGTTGAAGCAGAACGAACACGGTGACGAACACACCGAGGATGCTACCGGACGAGGAGAGCGCGTACAGATTGCCTGCGGTTGTGCCGGACGATGACACCTCGCGCGTGCAGAGTCGAATCGCGAACGGAGGGACGCAACCGAGCAACGTGACGGGAACGCTGAACAGCGCCACGGTTCCGACGAACGAGGTCAGACCCAGCCCCGCATCGAATTGGTGTAGCGCGGGAATCGCGAGGCGCAAGAACGGATGCGCCACGTACGGCAGGATACCAATCGTGAATCCAGCAATGGCGATGATGCGATAGAGCGTGATCGCGCGCGGATCGCGATCTGCCCAGCGTCCACCCACATAGTAGCCGACTGTGAGGTAAATCAGAATCAAGCCGATGATGTTTGCCCAAATAAAAATCGAATCGCCGAAAAAAGGGCGCAAGAGACGCGACGCTGCCATCTCGACGCCCAGCGTCGCAAAGCCGCACAAGAAGACGATGGAACGTAGCAGAGAATCGTTCAATGGCTATCTTCCTCCACCGACTGGCGGAAACAACTCGATGCGATCCGCATCGGACACGCGCACGGTTTCCAACTCCACCGGCTTGCCATTCACCACCGCAACGGCAATTTCCGCTAGTGGAATTTTCAGCTCGCGCAACACCTCTGTCAACCAGACAGAACGAGGCGCCGCGATTTCGATCTGCGCGCGTTTCTGCGAATCGTACCACGCGAGATGTCCTGCCAGATACAGGTGCATTGCTGTTCTCCTGAAAATCCGTTTGTCCACAAAGGGCACGAAGGCACACGAAGAAAAAACCTTCGTGACTCTTCGTGTCCTTGGTGGATATTTTTCATCCGAACGCTGGTGAACGCAAGTTCATGGGGAATTCCCTTGAAAGAGTTTATCCGCGAAGGTCACAAGAAAAACCTTCGTCGGGAATTCCCCTGAAAATCCCCGCGATTGAAA
>Ga0209018_1002387_pt1 | contig 13356 bp, 11 predicted proteins | sample YNPBryBLVA2012_FD_185814 | JGI IMG/M metagenome (GOLD analysis project Ga0209018, IMG submission 185814) | Anoxygenic and chlorotrophic microbial mat microbial communities from Yellowstone National Park, USA - YNP Bryant BLVA 2012 (SPAdes)... ...
CACATTTTTTGACTGGCAGTAACGACAAGTAATTGAGTTCATAGCTTCCTCCAATCTCTCTTGCTTCCCATTATAGCCATTACAAAGATAGCACTACCCCAGAACCAGGAATGGGGACGGTGCCCACCCGTGTTCTCAATTCATTGAGGATTGCTATGTTTAATCAACCAACTCGGTCAGCAGGATGGATTCATAAGTAGTAAAAGTAATCAAGATGCTTCTACACGTTATGCCATTCCATACTTCCTAGCTCTGGAAAACTGTCGGATCAAGCGTTTTAATCCTGACCAAATCATCGCAAACAGTTGAGTAGAGGGGCGACCGACGGGATTCGAACCCGCGCATAGAGGAGCCACAATCCTCTGCCTTAACCACTTGGCTACGGCCGCCATCGCAAATACTTACATTATCAATTTTAGGGGGAGCTTGGCAACTCAGACGAGGAAAAATGCTCCGACCTCCTGATCATCCTTTATTTGACATAAAAATTTACGGAAATTACATACGATTCATGAGTAATTACCATACAGCAGTCCTATTTGATTGGCATACAAAAATTTTCCAGAACCAAGGACGGGGGTGGTGCCCCTGCGACCCCTGTTCTATTTTCATTTAGGATTGCTATAGTGTTGGTTTTCATCAAATCAAGGCTTAAGGAAGTAGGGAAATTTTGCGAATCCGCCAGCCTTGGGAAGACTTAACTAATTCATAACGGGCTTGGTAGGTGCTCCTGCCCGCATCCTCCCCCTGCACCTGCACCTGGTCTTCGATACGGGCTTCCACCACCATTTCCTGGGGATTGACCACCTGCATCCGTTCGATCTCCAGCCGTTTGAGGGTGTGAATTTCGGTGATGCCTTCCGCATGGGACTGTTGCGCCCGCTCCCGCCACTGGGTTAAGGCCGGGTCAACCAGGATCAATGCCAAGCGGTCAATCGCCTGCTGTGCCCCGAAGGCGTCGGCTTTGATTTTTTGCCAGGTGGTCAAGGTCTGGAGTGCCTCGGTGCGGGGGTCAATGGTAGGGGGGCTGGGACTAGGAATGGGTACGGGTGGGCGTTCTAGGGTAATGTTCAAGGTCTCCGGGGGCAGGCGTTGCCACCACCACCACAATCCCCCCGCCGTCAGCAAAGCCGCCACTCCAGTCACCAACCAACCATAGCCCCGCTCGGGGGGACGCACCGCCCTTTGGGGGGGAGGGGAAATCGGGGTCAGCCCCACCTCCGGGGTTTGCCATTCCTCCAACCGGGCCACCACCTGGGGGTCGGCAAAATAACTTTGCATATCCAAAGCCGCTGGAGTCACATCCCGCGCAAAGGGAGCAATTTCCGTCTGCAACCAGGTCTGGGTGTAGCGGTACAAACCCACCAATTCATCGGGAGCCGTGCGGATCACCTGCACCGTCTGGGCATCCACGTTGGGGCTGGCAAGATACTGTTCCAAAAAATCCAAAGCCAGTTCCGTCTGTCCCAACAGGAGATTGGTCACCGCCAATTCCAGGGGCACCGGCTGGGTACGATGCAAAAACCGCAACCACCCCTCCGCCTCCCGAATCACCTGGGGCTGATGCCGCAGTACCCCCAATCCCACCGCCCCATAGGCCGCCAGATAGGCCCCCACCGCCGACGGTCGCCGAGCTTCCCGACCAAATACTTCGTACTGCTCCCCCAGGGTCATGTAAGGGCGCAGTTGTTGGATAAACCGCAGACCCTCCTCCACCCCCAAGCCCGCCTGGGCATCCCCTGTCCCCTCAATGCCCCCCCGTTCCGTCAGCATCTTGGTCAACAACTCCAGCCCCAAGCGTCGCCCCGGCTGGTCCTCCAAGGGCAAGGCCACCAGTTCCAAAATCCGGTAAGGGCGCAACCGGGCCAAATCCACCTGCAACTCCGCCAGTAGGTTGGGGAATAACCCCCCCGTGCGTTGCAAAAGCTCCCGCCCCTGCTCCAGATACACCCCCGCCCGTTGATAATTCTGCTGTTGCCATTGCTCCCGCCCCAACTCCAGATAGGCCAGCACCATGGTTAACACAATATCCCCGTAGGCACTGGGAGCCGTGCCATTTTGACAAGCCGCCTGCCCGGTTTTGAGGATCAGTTCATACTCCCCCCACTCCAACCAAAGCGCCAACGCCCCCGGCAGTTCCTCCCCCTCCACCCACAGCACCGGCGGTTCCGTCACCTCCGTATCCGTTTCCTTACTATGGCTGGCTGATAAAATTTGATAAGCCTGTTCCAATAACCGTTGCCGCGCCGCCACCGCCACCGGGGAATAATCCGCCCGCACCCCCACCTTCAGGCGCTGGGATAACACCGAACCCAATTGCGCCACCCCCGTATTGGCAGGCACTCCCAGGACCCGATAACAATCTAAGGAAATTCGTACCACCGCCCGTGTGCGCCCATTTCCATCTACAGGCAATCTACCCAAGACTTTAGACCAGGAAACCCACCCACAGCAAGTCTTGGATGCCTTGCCCCGGTAGTTCACAAAAATTAACTGCTCCATTCGGGCACAGTGGCTACTTTTGATCAAAAAACCGTATAATTAGATACAGAAAGGAAATTCAGATTATCCATTCGGATAAAATTTTCGCCAGACACCCAATTGTTTACGGAGGAAATCAGCCATGCAATACCATTTTCACGGTGCCACCTACGAGCATGATCCGAGTGTTGTGCCGGTGAGCGAAGGTCAGGTAGGGGGCAAATATCGGGGGGCGGAATGGAAAACCCATGTGGCCAATGTTCCCAGTCACCCCCGGCAACCCCGGCAATTGCGTTATCGGGGGGTCATGTACTCCTAAGCTCTGTTTAGGTGATCAATAAAAACTGATGAACCAACTGGGAAATTATCTTTTGCCCCCTGGTACCAACCGGGGGGTTAATTTATGCCGAATTGGGCGATTTTCATACCAAATGACAAAACCCCCCAATCCCCAGTGCCTTTGTGACCCAAAATTAAATTAGGATAACTGTAGCCATCCTCCCCCGGTGTCCTACCCATGAATCTGAAAGAACGTGTTGGCGAACTGCCCCAGGTGTTGATTGGTTTGGTATCCCTGTCCGTGGCGCTGGTGGTAGGGAGTTTGATCGGTGCCAGTGCGGTGGGGGAGTTTACCCGTGCCAATAATCTGGTGCAGGTGACGGGTTCGGCGCGCCGGGCGATCACTTCCGATTATATTGTCTGGCAATTTCGGGTCGAAAGCCAAAATCCTTCCCTCCAGGCGGCGTACAAACAGGTGACTGCCTACACGGAAAAAATCCGTCTGTATCTGCAAAGCCAGGGTATTCCTGAGAATGAAATTGTATTTTCTGCCCTGGAAAATGTGGCCCTCCAAGAGAATATCAATGGTCGGGATACGGGGCAAATTTTGGCCTATCGTTTGACCCAACGGGTGAAAATCAGTTCCAAAGAGGTGGATAAAATTGCCGCCCTGGTCAATCGTTCCAACGATTTAATCAATGAGGGCATTCCCATTATTTCCGACCCCCCCCAATATCTTTACACCGACTTGGCAAAATTGCGGGTAGAAATGGTAGCCGAAGCGGTGCGGGATGCCCAAAATCGTGCCCAAAGTATCGCCCAAGCCACCAACAGCCGGGTGGGGAAAGTCCGCAATGTGAATACCGGGGTGTTTCAGATTACATCTCGGTTTTCCACCGATGTGAGTGACTATGGAATTTACGATACATCCTCCAAAGAAAAGGATATTACGGCGGTGGTGTCGGTGAGTTTTGGGTTGAATTAGCGATTGAGATATAGCAATCCTAAATGAGCATAGAATAGGGGTCACAGGGGCACCGCCCCCGGATTTGATTCTGGAGAATTACTGTTTGTTAATCAAGTAGGATTGCTATAGCAATTCTAAATAAGGGCACTTCTAAAAATTAGGTCGCAGGGGGTATCCCCCGCCTTTGGTTCTGAAAAATTTTTCTATGCCTACGGCACACAAACTAATGCCAATCAAGTAGGATGGCTATAGCAATTCTAAATGAGCATAGAATAGGGGTCACAGGGGCACCGCCCCCGGATTTGGTTTTATGAAATTGCTGTTCGTCAATGCCCATTTTGTAAGTGGTAAGGAAATATGTTTCAACAAATGCGTCGCCGTCTGGCACTTTGGTATGTGGGGGTGACGGCGGTTTTGCTGTTGGTGTTTGCGTTGGCGGGCTATCTCTACGTGCAAACCACCCTGAGCGAACGAATTGATGACACGTTAGACCATGTGGCGGAGGTGGTGGTGGCAACTTTGCCCAGTGAACCGCCCCAGGGGCCGACGGATGTGGCGGAAGACCGGGTGGCTTTGGAATGGTTTGCCCCGACGGGGGAGCGTCTCTGGAGTACCTTGGATATGACGGTGGTGCCACGGCTACATCCGGGGGTGTGGCGGGAAACCGTGACCCTGAGCGGGGATGAGGCGATCCGGCAGGTGACCCAGCCCGTGTATCGGCAAGGGCAATTGTTGGGGTATTTGCGGGTTAGCCACCCGTGGTTTGAGGTGACCAAACCGGTGCGCCAATTGCTGGTGGATTTGACAGTGGCGGGGCTGGTGGCGCTGGCGTTGGTGGCGGGGGCGGGCTGGTTTCTGTCCGGTTTGGCGATGGCACCGGTGCGGCAGTCCTATCAACGATTGGAGCAGTTTACCGCCGATGCGTCCCACGAACTGCGGAGTCCTTTGGCGAGTTTACAAATGAATTGGGAGTTATTACATAGTCAGTATCCCCAACACCCCCAGGTGCAGGCGATGGGCGGCTTGCTCCAACGGTTGGGTCGCTTGGTGGATGATTTGCTCTTTTTGGCACGGCAGGATACCCAGGGGGTGGCGGCGGTGGAACCCTGTCCCTTGGATGCCCTGGTAATGGAAGTGACCCAGGAACAGGCGGGGTTGGCGCAGGCGCAAGGGGTGAAGCTCCACCTGGAATTGCCTACCCTGGAGAATCCCGATACCCTCACGGTCTGGGGAAATTACAGCCAGTTGGGGCGGTTGTTGACCAATGTGATCCGGAATGCCTGGCAATATACGCCGTCCGGGGGGCAGGTGTGGGTGCGGCTGCAACCCCAGGGGGATAGCCTCACGGTGACTGTGCAGGATACGGGGGTGGGGATTGACCCGGCGGAGTTGCCCCGGGTGTTTGACCGGTTTTATCGGGTGGATCGGGCCAGGGGTGCCAGTGGGGGCAGTGGGCTGGGGTTGGCGATTGCCCAAAGCATTGTCCAGGCGCACCAGGGAACCCTTCACCTCACCAGTCAACCCGGCCAAGGCACCTTGGTGACGATCACCCTCCCCCGGTTCAAAGGGCTAACTCATCGGGGGTCGGCAGACCGGCGGTGACCCCCAAATTCAGCAGGGCACTCCAGCTATCATCCCGCACTCCCGCATCCCCGTCCTGCAACCCCTGGCGCAGAGCTTCGACCACTTGCAGATAGAGGTTTTCCGGTAGCTGCTCGGCGGGAATTTGCCCCAACGCCCAGGTACAGTTGCTCCGCACGGCGGCCACCGGGTCCTGTTGCAGGGTATGGCAGAGGGTTTGCACCACCTGGGGCAATAGGTCGGGCTGGGCCGGGAGCAGTTGCGCCAAAGCACTCGCCGCCCACAACCGCACTGCCGGAATATCCCACTGGAGGGCATTGATCAAGGTAGGCACCGCCTGCGCCGACCGACTGTAGCCCAACGCCCAGACAATCCCCTTGCGGACATACCCATTCGCCTCATGGCGCCACTGCTGGATCAAAAAGGGCACAGCGGCTGGGGTGGGATTGCGTCCTAGGGCATAGGCGGCACTCAACCGCACTAGAGGACAGGCATCCTGCAATAGGGGAATCAACCGTTCCCCCACCCGCTCATCCTGCAATTCACAAAACGCCCGGGCGGCCTGCATCCGTTGCAAAGGTTCACTGGCGGTCAACTGCGCCAACATCACCTCCGGGTTCGGCTCGGGAGTCTCCTGCCAGGTATCCAGAGGGCTGGCCAAATCCGGTTGGTCATCGGTGAACATAGCCTGGGATGCCCGCAAACGTCCAGAGATAGGGGTAATTAGATAATTTTACTTAGATATGGCCAACCTGATTGAATTTCAGCGTGGAGAACCCTTGAGCAGGTGCCACCCTCATCCCCCTAGGAACCCACCAGCCGCACCGTATCCCGAATGATTAAAAACACCCCCAACCCCAACAGCAGGAGTAACCCAGTTTGCATCACCCCCTCTTGCACCCGTGCCGGTAGCGGTCGTCCCCGCAAGGCTTCAATGAGTAAAAACACCAATTGCCCCCCATCCAGGGCAGGCAGAGGCAAAATATTGATCACCGCCAAATTGATGCTGATCAGAGCCGAAAATTGCAGTAAACTCGCCCAACTCGACCGGGCCAACCCCGCCCCCATCGCCACAATCGCCACCGGCCCCGCCACCTGATCAGCCGTCTCCCGGAAATGTTGCACCAACTCCCAATACCCCTGCACCGTAGTCGTCAACAGGCGATGAAATTCCTGCGCCCCCAACCCAATCGCCTCCCCAAGATTGCGGGAATGACGGGTGCCCACACTCACATTGTCCTGCAATTGTACCCCGATCCGTCCCTGCCCATTGGGGGTTGCCTCGGGGATGACCGTCAGTTCAACCACTTGATTTTGCCGCTGAATTTGTAAGCGCACCGCCTGATTCGGTCGGGATTGAATCGCCTCCACCACCCGATTCACCGCCTCTTTCCCCGGTGCCAAAGCCTGACCATCCACCGCCAGGATCACATCCCCCGCCCGTAAACCCGCCCGTTGCGCCACCGCACTGGTATCCAGGGCAATTTGGGGAATCCGTACCCCCGGTTGATAAACCAATTGGGGAATGCCCACGGTCAAGACCTGGGTGGTCAAAATCAAATACGCAAACAGTAAATTCGCCAACACCCCGGCACTGATCACCACCGCCCGGTCAGCAATCGGACGGTTGCGGAGCAAATTCGGGTCATCCTGGGCAATGCCACTTTCCGGGTCCTCTTCAGGAAAACCCACATAGCCCCCCAGGGGAATCGCTCGGATGGCGTACTGCACCTCTTTCCCCTGGTACGACCAAAGCGCCGGGCCAAACCCCAGGGAAAATTGACTGACCCGAATCCCCTGCACCCGGGCGGCCAAAAAATGCCCCAACTCATGAACCGCAATGAGAATCGCTAAAACGCCGACCGCCGCCAAAATGGACATAAAAATTTTTTTTGGAATACCAGTGTGTCTATCTTAACCTAATTTCAGGAACCCCTACTGATTCAGGACAGACGCTCCCCCTCACTTGGTTTGCCAATCCCAGGGCAAGGACCTGCTGGCAGTGCCCACCGCTGCCGGGATGCCAGAACCCCAACATTTGCGATACATTAAAAGATGTAAATTGGTTGGGTATCAGCCCGCCGACATCCATTTGAGAACCCGCACTTATGTTTACCAAACAAGTGTCCGATTCTCCCTTGTACAAGTGGTTCGATGAACGGCTTGACCTGACGGAGATTTCTGATGATATTGCCAGCAAGTATGTCCCCCCCCATGTCAATATCTTTTACTGCTTGGGTGGCATTACATTGACTTGCTTTTTGATCCAATTTGCGACGGGGTTTGCCATGACCTTCTACTACCGGCCGACGGTGGCGGAAGCATTTAACTCCGTGTCCTATTTAATGACCCAGGTGAATTTTGGCTGGTTGATCCGTTCGATTCACCGGTGGTCCGCCAGTATGATGGTGTTGATGATGATCCTGCACGTCTTCCGGGTCTATCTGACCGGCGGGTTCAAAAAACCCCGGGAATTGACCTGGGTGACGGGGGTAGTGCTGGCGGTGCTGACCGTATCCTTCGGTGTGACGGGCTATTCCCTTCCTTGGGATCAGGTGGGCTACTGGGCGGCGAAAATCGTCACCGGGGTGCCGGAAGCGGTGCCGGTGGTCGGTTCCCTGGTTGTCGAACTGTTGCGGGGGGGTGTGGCCGTTGGGCAAGGCACCTTGACCCGGTTTTACAGTGCCCATACCTTTGTGTTGCCCTGGTTGACGGCGGTGTTTATGCTGATGCACTTCCTGATGATCCGCAAACAAGGGATTTCGGGCCCCCTTTAGGTTGACGCTGTGTTACCCTGGATTCCATCTGCGAGGCGAATTTTATGTCCAACATTAAAAAACCCGATTTGTCCGACCCCAAATTGCGGCTGAAGCTGGCCAAGGGTTTGGGGCATAGTTCCTACGGGGAACCGGCCTGGCCGAACGACCTGCTGTACATTTTCCCGGTGGTGATCATGGGCACCTTTGCCTGTGTGGTGAGTTTGGCGGTGCTCGACCCCAGTATGTTGGGGGAACCGGGCGACCCGTTTGCCACGCCCCTGGAAATTCTGCCGGAATGGTACTTCTACCCCACGTTTAATCTTTTGCGGGTTCTGCCCAACAAGTTGCTGGGGGTTTTGGCCATGGCTTCTGTGCCCCTGGGTTTAGCCTTGGTGCCGTTTATCGAAAACGTGAACAAGTTCCAAAATCCCTTCCGCCGTCCCGTGGCGACCACCGTGTTTTTGGTGGGTACGTTTGTGACGATCTGGTTGGGGATTGGGGCGACGATGCCGATTAGCAAAGCCGTGACCCTAGGGCTGTTTTAGTCGGTGGGGCATGGCCGATACCGTGGTGGGTGGGGGTTAACCTCTGACTGCCGCGGTATTGTTTCCAGACACCATAAACGCTTTACTTTTACGTCAACATTCCCGTTTCACCCAAAAACCTGACTGTCGAAACGCTGGTTTGACCGAATCACAGCAGACCCAAAGGAGTAATGTCATGGAAACAATCAAGATTGAAATTTTGGGCACAGGTTGCAAAAAGTGCCAACAGCTTGAGGCAAATGCTAAAGAAGCTGTGGCCAATCTCAATTTAACTGCGGAAATTCTGCACATTACTGACCCCATTGAAATCGCCAAACGAGGTGTAATGTCCACTCCCGCTCTGACGATCAACGGCAAAGTCGTCAGCAAAGGTCAAGTCATCAGTCCCGAACAAATTCAGCCCTTATTACAGCGTTAAAAGGTCAAATTGATGTTCGATCCATTTTATCCTTTTGATTGGTTGGCAACCCGGATTGTCACCCAAATCTTCGGTTTGTCGATTGCATCGCATTTAGGGTCAAGTCTGCACTTCTTTCTTTACGATGTCCCCAAAGTCCTCACCTTGGTGATTGTGATCAGCTTTCTCGTTGGGACATTTCAGAGTTTTTTAGAGCCAGGGCGTGTGCGCTTTTTTCTACAAGGAAAGCGTACCCTTGTGGGAAACATTTTGGCGGCACTGGTTGGCATGGTCACACCTTTCTGTTCTTGCTCTGCGGTGCCTTTGTTCATTGGCTTCTTAGAAGCAGGTGTCCCGTTAGGCGTGACTTTCTCCTATCTGATCGCAGCGCCGATGGTGAATGAGGTGGCTGTGATTCTTTTGTGGGGATTGTTTGGTTTGAAGGTGACACTGATCTACATCGGTTTTGGTGTGGGTTTAGCGATCGTCTCTGGATACATCATCGGATTACTAAAATTAGAAAAATGGGTGGAACCCTTCGTCTGGGAACTGCAAAAAGCACGTCAAGTTATGCCGCTAGAGGATACAGACACCCTGGAACCAGTGGCACTGACTTGGCGGCAACGATTCAAGCAAGGACAGTTTCAAGCCAGCGAAATTGTGCGATCGGTTTGGCTTTATGTGGTGCTTGGCATTGCGATTGGGGCGGGGATTCATGGCTATGTCCCGACCGATTTTATTGCCAAATATGCGGGTGTTCAAAATCCTCTCGCCGTCCCCCTCGCCGTCATTTTAGGTGTACCGCTCTATGCCAACATTGCGGGTGTCATGCCGATTACCGAAGCTTTAGTCCATAAAGGAATGCCGATGGGTACAATTCTAGCGTTCACCATGGCAGTCACCGCTTTATCGCTACCTGAAATGGTGATTCTCAAGAAGGTGCTACGCCCTCAGCTCTTGGCTGTTTTTGTTGGACTCATGACTGTTGGTATTACTAGTATTGGTTACATATTCAATGCAATTTTACTCTAAAAAGAGATGCCGCAATTCCACCGACCAATATGGACTTTGACAATTGAAGAGGTCTATGAATCTTTAGGCACTACTGCCAAGGGATTATCCCAAAATGAAGCCCAACAGAGATTAAAAAAATTTGGTGCAAACGAATTACCTGAACCGGTGCAACGTCCTTTGTGGCTGAGGTTTACCGATCAATTGACGCATTTTATGGCTCTGTTACTGTGGGTAGCAGGGATTCTGGCATTTATCTCGCATACACCTGAATTGGGCTGGGCCATTTGGGCGGTCATTTGGATTAATGCGATCTTCAGCTTTTCGCAAGAGTTTCAAGCGGAGAAAGCCCTATCGGCGTTGAAAAAAGTCTTACCGATGCAGGTGAAAGTTTATCGAGACGGCGAACTCAAGCAAATTCCCGCCAGAGAACTGGTGCGTGGCGATGTCATCCAATTGGAGGAAGGCGATCGCATTCCCGCAGATGCACGGTTAATCTCCGCCGAAAGTTTCTATCTCGATGTATCCGTGATGACAGGGGAATCGTTACCCGTGGCACGAAATCCTTACCCTGTGCGTCTGCGAGCAACTGTTCCCATGCGTGGCGGTAAAACGATACTGCGTCCAGGCGAACAACCGATGCAGGAAAAAGTCAATCCATCGGAAATTGCCAATCTGGTGTTGGCAGGTTCGACGGTCGTCGCAGGGAGAGGCGTGGCGGTGGTCTATGCCACGGGTGCGGAAACTGAGTTTGGACAGGTGGCGCATTTAACGACGGCCGTCAAGCGTGAACCCAGTACCTTAGAAATCCAAGTGGCGCAGATTGTGCGTCTGATTACGGCGATCGCCCTGGGTATGGGTGCCACGGTATTTGCCCTGAGCTACTCGCTGATTGGCATGAATGTGATGGAGAGCTTTATTTTTGCGATTGGGATTATTGTAGCGAATGTCCCTGAAGGTTTATTGCCGACCGTCACCCTAGCGCTGGCTCTCGGTGTCAAGAGAATGGTGCGACGTAATGCCCTAGTGCGGAAACTTTCGGCAGTGGAAACCCTGAGCGCAACTACGGTAATTTGCACTGACAAGACTGGCACATTAACTAAAAATGAAATGACCGTGCGCTATCTGTGGCTCCCTACCGAACTAACGCCATCGGCTAATGCGCTCACCAACGGGTTAATTGAAGTGACAGGCGCAGGTTACGATCCGAGTAGTGGCACAGTGCCGATTCCTGCCGATTCGGAAGCTGCATGGAAAGCCCAAGTTTTACTAATTGGTTCAGCGCTTTGTTCAAATGCTAAATTAGTGCATCTGAATTCTCCAAGTCGTTGGCAAGAAATTGGCGATCCCACTGAGGCGGCGCTCTTAGTGGCGGCAGAAAAAGCAGGATTGAATTTAGAAGCTCTTCAAAAGCAATATCCCCGCTTGCGGGAACTTCCCTTTGACTCGCGTCGCTTAATGATGACCGTGGTTGTGCATTGGCAAGGTTCGGAATTATGGTCAAGTCCATCCCCGCATCTGGCTTTTACGAAGGGGGCACCCTTAGAAGTTCTTAAACACTGCCATTGGATTTTACGGGATGGCAAACCTCAGGAGTTAACCCATGACGATTGGGATGAAGTCGTCAGAGCTAATGATGACTTGGCAAGACAAGGATTTCGGGTGTTAGGGCTTGCCGCGCGTCAGGGCGGACAGGAACTGCTCGATCTTAAGGCTCAGGATTTAGAACAGGATTTGATCTTTATTGGCTTGGTCGCCATGTTCGATCCACCCCGTGACGAAGTACCCAAGGCGGTCGCCCAATGTCATCAAGCGGGGATCAAAGTGACAATGGTGACGGGTGACTATGGACTAACCGCCGAAGCGATTGCCCGTCAGATTGGACTCGTCAGCGATAAAGTGCGGGTGGTCACGGGTGAAGACATGGGACATCTCTCGGACGCGCAACTCAAGCAAGTGCTGAAATATCGTCATGGCTTAGTATTTGCGCGGATGTCACCTGAGCATAAATTGCGATTGGTACAGGCATATAAAGATATTGGCGAAATTGTGGCGGTGACAGGGGATGGGGTGAATGATGCTCCCGCCTTACGGGCTGCGAATATTGGCATTGCGATGGGGCAGAATGGCACGGATGTGGCTCGGGAAGCGGCGGATATTGTGTTAACCGATGACAACTTTGCGACGATTGTAGTGGCGATTGAGCAGGGTCGGGCAATTTATCAGAATATTCGCAAGTTCATGACCTATATTCTTGCCTCAAATGTGCCGGAAATTGTGCCATTTTTAGCCATGGTCGCTTTCAAGATTCCGCCTGCGCTCACGATTTTACAAATTCTAGCGGTGGATTTAGGTACTGATATGGTTCCCGCCCTCGCATTAGGAGCGGAAACACCCGAACCAGGAATGATGAATCGTCCACCCCGTGCGAAACAGGAATTTCTGCTCAATGCTCCCGTAATCATCCGCGCCTATCTATTTCTAGGTGTAATTGAGGCAGTTCTCTCAATGTTGGGATTCTTTATTGTTTGGTGGAGCTATGGCTACTCGCTGGCAGATTTGCAACAAGTGACACCGATGATTGTCAACCATACTGCCGATCCCGCAGTGACAGGCATCTATCGCCAAGCAACGACTATGACGCTAGCGGCGATCGTGGCTTGTCAAGTTGGTAATTTATTCGTTTGCCGTTCGTCGTGGGGTTCTATCTTCCGTCAGTCTTTGTCAAACAACAGTTTGATCTGGTTAGGAATCACGGTTGAATGTGTGGCTCTCTTCGCCTTCATCGACTTCGCTCCCTTTAGACAAGTATTCGGAACTGCCCCGTTAGCCAATTGGCATTGGTTGCTGTTGCTGGCTTGTCCAGTAATTTTGATCACTGCCGAAGAGCTTCGCAAGCTATTACTTCGTCATCGCAGACGAGGCAGTGTTCATTCAAACCACCGACTCTAAGCCTCATGAGAACTAAACCTTGGAAATATAACAATCCTAAATGAAAATGGAATAGGGGTCGCAGGGGCACCGCCCCCGTCCTTGGTTCTGGAGAATTTCTGCTCACTAATCAAATAGGACTGCTATAGTCATTTCGATTTAGAATACAACACTTTTCAGATATTTGTAATCGCTCTATTTCCTGGGCACCTCTACAAATTCAAAGTTAGCAGTCGCAGGGGGGCACCCCCGCCCTTGGTTCTGGAGAATTCTTGTTTGTTAATCAAGTAGGATCGCTATATATAATATCAGAAGTGTTGAAAGGTAGGTAAAGGCAGAAAAAGAGGGGTCAAAATATGGTATTCTAATCCATATAAACCAAAACATGAAACAACTATGAAATTC
>Ga0209018_1002388_pt1 | contig 13351 bp, 10 predicted proteins | sample YNPBryBLVA2012_FD_185814 | JGI IMG/M metagenome (GOLD analysis project Ga0209018, IMG submission 185814) | Anoxygenic and chlorotrophic microbial mat microbial communities from Yellowstone National Park, USA - YNP Bryant BLVA 2012 (SPAdes)... ...
CGAAGGGCGGCTCAGGGATCGCCCGGCGCACCAGCTTGCTGGCCTCTTCCAGGAACAGCCCATTGGGCCGACCGTCGGCGCTGCGCCCGATGCGCCCGCCGCGCGGGTCGGGCGTGTCGGCGGCGACCCCCGCCCGCTGCATCGCCGCCGAATTGGCTACCAGCGCGTGGCCGCTCTTGGCTGTTAGCACCGTCGGGTGGTCCGGCGCGACGCGGTCCAGATCGGCGGCGGTGGGGAAGCGGCGCTCGGCCCACAGCTCCTGGTCCCAGCCGTGCCCGCGCAGCCACTCGCCGGGCGGGGTGCTCCGCGCCCGCTCGGCCACCCGCGCCAGCATCTCGTCCAGCGAGCGCGTCCCCACCAGGTTGACCTGCTGGGGCAAGAGGGCAAACTCGATGAAGTGGATGTGGCTGTCGGTCAGGCCGGGCAGGACGCAGCGTCCCTCCAGGTTGGTCACCGTCGTGGCGGGGCCGGCCATCTCGCGCAGTTCGTCGCCGCCGACGGCCCGCACACGCCCGTCACCGATCAACAGCGCCGAGGCCAGCGGACGCGCTGCGTCCATCGTGTGGATCACGCCATCAGTGAGCAGAATGTCTGGTTGTGTCATAGTGTGCAAGTGTGCAAGTGTGCAAGTGTGCAAGTCACCGTGTCACCGTGTCACCGTGTCCCCGCGTCACCGTGTCGCCGCGTCCCCGCGTCGCCGCGTCACCGCGTCACCACGTCACCGCGTCACCGCGTCACCGCGTCCCCGCGTCGCCGCGTCCCCTGCAACTTGCAACCTAGAACCTGAAACCATCATCAGCACCGCCGCCAGCAACGCCAGCGCCGCGCCGAAGTAGAAGGGCGCCGACGGGCCGAACCCCTGCCAGGCGCCGATCCCGCTCCACAGCAGGCCGGCGATCAGCGAGGCGGGGAAGTCGAGGATGCCCAGCACGGCGTTGTAGGTACCGTAGGCAGTGCCGCGCAGGTGCGGCGGGACGATGTCGGCGACCATGGCCTTGGTCGTGCCGTAGGCCAGCCCGTAGTAGACGCCGTAGAGCGCGTAGAGCAGCCAGACGTGCCAGCCGCTGCGGGCCAGTCCCACGCCCAGGTAGATCGCTGCGTAGACCAGCCACCCGCTGATGATCACCCGCCGCCGCCCGATCCGGTCGGACAACGCGCCGGCTGGGGTGGAGAGCAGCGTGTAGACGAGGTTGAACGTGACCAGCATCCCCAGCACGCCGATCACGCTCAGTCCGCGCTCCTGAGCGCGCAGGACCAGGAAAGCATCGGAGGAGTTGCCCAGGTCGAACAGGCCGACGATGAGCATGAAGAGGGCGAAGCGGCGGCCCAGCCCGCGAAAGGAGATGCGCGGTCGCTCGCTGACACCCGTCACCGGCACGTCCTGCGCCGCCAGGGCCAGGGAGAGCACGCCCAGGAAGGCCGGCACCAGGCTGACCAGCACCACGATCTGGAAGGTCGTCCGGCTCAGCTCCGCCGCCGCGCGCTGGGCCAGCCAAACCACCCCCAGGGCGATGAGCAGTCCTACGACGGCCCCGCCGGTGTCGGCGGCGCGGTGCAGGCCGAAGGCCAGCCCGCGCTGTTCCTCGGAGATCGAATCGGCCACCAGCGCATCGCGGGGCGCCGTGCGAATGCCCTTGCCCACCCGGTCGGCCCAGCGCACCCCTGCCACCGTCCCCCAGGAGTTGGCGAAGTAGAAAAAGGGTTTAGAGAGGGCGGAAAGGCCGTAACCGACCACTGCCAGCCACTTGCGGGCGCGCAGCCGGTCCGAGAGCCAGCCGGAAAAAACCTTCAGCAGGCTGGACGTCGCCTCGGCGACGCCCTCGATCAGCCCGATCACGTTCGTCCTGACCTCCAGCACGTTGGAGAGGAACAGAGGTAGGATGTTGAGCACCATCTCGCTGGAGATGTCGGTCAGGAAACTGGTCAGGCTCACCGCCCAGATGTTGCGTGGCAGGGAACGCAGGTTCTTGCGCATGCGGCCTCCATCGGACCCGTTGATCGAGATCGTGTGCCCTGTCACACCATGCGCGGCACGCGGGCGAGGATCTCCGAGACGACCTCGTAGTTATTCGTCCCCAGCCAGCCGGCCACCTCCTCGGCGGTGATCGCGTCGGCGCCCTGGTGGCCGATCAGCACCACCTCGTCGCCGACACGGACGTTGGGGATGTGGCTGACGTTGATCGTCGTCTGGTCCATGCAGACGCGGCCGATGATCGGGGCGCGCTGGCCGTGCACCAGCACTGCCTGCCAGCGCGTGGGAGCACGGCGGAAGCCGTCGGCGTAGCCCACCGGGATGACGGCGACGGTCTCCTCGTCGTGGGTGCAGTAGGTGTTCCCGTAACTGACGTAACTGCCCGCCGGCAGCGTTTTGACCTGGGCGATGGTCGTCTTCCAGGCCAACGCTGGGCGGAAACCGGGCGGGAGCGGGACGTAGGGGGAGGGTTGCAGGCCGTACATCCCCAGCCCCAGCCGCACCATGTCGAAGCGGGCCTCCGGCAGGCGCAGGAGCGCGGCGGTGTTGGAGCAATGGACATAGTGGAAGGTGGTGCCGATCCCGGCCAGCCGTTCCAACACATCGCGGAAGCGGTCCAACTGCCAGCGGGTGTACGAGAGGTCCTCCTCATCGGCGACGGAGAAGTGGGTGAAGATGCCTTCCAGTTCCAGAGCGGGCAGGCCGCGCACCTCCTCGACGAACGGCACGACCTGGTCGGGCAGCAGGCCCAGGCGGGCCATGCCGGTGTCCACCTTGATGTGGACGCGGGCGGTGCGGCGCAGGTCGGTGGCGGCGCGGCTGAAGGCGCGGGCCAGGTCGGCGTCGTAGAGGGTCAGAGTGACGTCGTGCAGCAGCGCATCGCGGGCCAGCCAGGCCGGGGTGTAGCCCAGCACCAGGATCGGCGCATCCACCCCGGCGGCGCGCAGCTTGAGCGCCTCGCTGACCGAGGCGACGCCGCAGAAGGAAGCGCCGTTGTTGAGCGCCGTGCGGGCGACGGTCAGCGCGCCGTGGCCGTAGGCGTCGGCCTTGAGCACGGCCAGGATCTGCACGCCCGGCCCGACGATCTCCTTGACCCGGCGGACGTTGTAGGCGATCGCCTCCAGGTCGATCTCCACCCAGGTCGGACGGTCGGGGCGGGCAGTGCGGACGGCGTGGCCGTCCACCCGCCGCACCAGACGGGCCGCGTCGGCCGGGTCGGCCAGCAGCCCCTCCACCACCTGCTCCATCCGCGCCTCCACATCGCCCTTGATCAGTACGACATCCCCCTCGCGCAACTGCGGACGCAGGTGGCGCACCGCGTCGCGGGCGGTGAAGGTGACGCGGATCTGCTCGCAGGGCAGGCCGGCGTCCTTAGCCGCGTCGGCGATCCAGACCGCCCGCTCGCCCTTGACGACCAACAGGTCAACGACGGCGGCCGCCGCCTTGCCGACCAGGTTGTGCCCCTCGACGGCGTAGCCGCCCAGTCGGGCCATGTCGCCCAGCACGGCGATGCGGCGACGGGCCGGGTGGTCGGCCAGGGCGGTGAGAGCCTGCAGGGCAGCGGCCGGGCTGCTGCTGGCCGAACCATCCATCAGCAACGATCCGCCAGCGCCGGCCAGGAGCTGCAACCGGCCCGGCCCGGGGCGTAGGTCCTCGACCACGTCCAGGATGTCGTCCCAGGGGATGTGGTAGGCCAGGCCGACGGCGATGGCGGCCAGGACGGTGTGGGCCTGGTGGCGACCCAGCAGACGGGTGCGCACTTCAGCCTTGGGCGGATAGCCAGGTGTGCCCAGGCCGCTGACGCCGGGGAAGTGGACGACGAAATGCAGACCGTCCGGCTCGGCGCGCAGGTCGGAGGCAACGATGTCGGCGTCGGGACTCAGCCCGTAGGTGACGACGCGGGCGCGGGTGCGCTCGCGCATCGCCCGCACGCGCAGGTCGTCGTAGTTGAGGACAGCCAGCCCGTCCGACGGCAACCCCTCCAGGATGCGACCCGTCTCCTGGGCGATGGCTTCCAGGCTGTTCAGGTAGGCCAGATGGGCTTGCTGAACGTTGGTGACGATAGCGACGTTTGGGCGGGTCAGTGCAGCCAGGTGGGCAATCTCGTCGAAGGTCGTGCAGGTCAGTTCCAGCACGGCGATTTCGTGCTCGGCTGAGAGCTCCGCCAGCGCGATCGGCAGGCCGAAGCGATCGCTCAAATCCGGCGGGTTGCGGAAGACCCGGCGCTGAGTGGAGAGGACCGCCGAGATCGCCAGGCAGGCATCGGTCTTACCGGTGGAGCCGGCGACGCCGACGGTCTGCAGGGAAGCGCGGCGCAGCACCGCTGCTGCCCAGTCGGTGAGGGCGAGCTGGGTATCCGGCACGACGACGCAGGGGACGGACGGGTCGGACGGGGGAAACTGGCAGAGCACCCCGCCGGCCCCGCTGCGGATGGCCTCGGTGATAAAGTCGTGCCCGTCGCCGTCCTCGGTCTTGATGGCGATGAACAGCTCCCCGGCCCGGATGCGGCGCGCTTCGTAGCAGAAGGCCGGGAAGCGCTCAGGCGCCGGCGGCCCCACCAGACTGCCGCCCGTGGCGGTTACGAGGTCCTCAAGAAAGATCATAGGCGGGTGCAGGTATGCAAGTATGCAAGTATGCAAGTGTGCAAGTGTGCAAGTGTGCAAGTATGCGAGTATGCAAGTATGCAAGTATGCAGGTGTGCAGGTGTGCAAGTGCGTAAGTTTGCAAGTTTACAAGTTTGCATACTTGCATACTTGCATACTTGCATACTTGCATACTTGCATACTTGCATACTTGCATACTTCAGTACCCGGCGTCTTTGTCCACCACGTTCAACAGCGGTTCGCCGGCCACGTAGCGACGCAGGTTTTCCAGGAAGAGCTCGATCTCCCGCTCGTCCAGGCCGGGCGCGCTCCAGGAGGCGTGTGGGGTAATGATGACGTTGGGCAGGTCCCACAGCGGGCTGTCCGCCGGCAGCGGTTCCTCGGTGAAGACGTCCAGGCAGGCACCGCCGATGCGCCGTTCCCGCAGCGCCTCAATCAGCGCCGCCTCGTCCACGATGGCCCCGCGGGCGATGTTGATCAGCCAGCCGTCGGGCTTCATCGCCGCCAGTTCCGCCTGCCCGATCATGCCGCGCGTCTGGGCGGTCAGCGGCGCGGCGATGACGACGAAGTCGGAGCGGCCCAGCAGATCGAGCAGGCGGTCAGGGGGCAGGACCTCGTCGGCGTCCTCGCTGGGGGCCAGGTGACGGCGCAGGCCCAGCACGCGCATCCCGCAGCCCCGGCATAGACGGGCTACCTGGCTACCGATGTCGCCCAGGCCGACGATCCCGACGGTCAACTCGATCAGCGCGCGCAGCTCTAGCTTGCGCCACTGGTGGGCGCGTTGCTGTTGCTGGAACTCCGGCAGCCGTTTGACCACGGTCAGGATGTAGGCCAGGACGGTCTCGGCGATCGGCCGGCTGAAGACGCCGCTGGCGTTGGTCAGCACCACCGGCGACCCGGTCAGTTCGGGGCAGAGGATGTGATCCACGCCGGCGCTGATGGTGTGCACCCAGCGTAGGCCGGCGACCTCACTCAACAGCCGACGGAAGGCCGCGCCGGGTATGTCCCAGCGCAGGAAGATGACCTCGGCGTCGTCCACCCGAGCGGTCAGTTCGCCGCCGGCGCTGAGCGGGACGATCTCGCACTGCGGCGCGATCTGGCAGACCCGCTCGCCGAGGGACGCGATCAGATGGTCAGGAAGAAGCAGTTTCATCCACACCTCCGTTCCTGGCAGAAATGCCGGGCGCTGCGGAGCACCCGGCGGTGGATGGGCGGTACAGGGCTCGAACCTGTGACCTCCTCCTTGTAAGGGAGGCGCTCTGACCGATTGAGCTAACCGCCCACGACGGCTGCTGGCACGAGCAGCGCGACGCCTCCCCACTATAATCACTTTCGGCGAAAAGTCAACCGCTGCTTGTGCTGTGTGCCCGAAATGTTATAATGCTCCATTACCACGAGGGGAGGAGGAGCGATGCGCATCGTTGTGGACGCGATGGGCGCTGATAACCGCCCGCTGCCGGACGTGGCCGGGGCGGTGATGGCGGCGCGGGAGTGGGGCGACGAAATTATCCTCGTCGGCCCTGAGGAGGTGGTGCGCGCGGAACTGGCGAAGCATGACCCAGGGAGCCTGCCGCTGCGCCTGGTGCACGCACCGGAGGTGCTGGAGATGCACGAGCACACCGAGGCGGTCAAGCGGAAGAAGGACGCTTCGATCCGCGTCGGGATGCGCCTAGTCAAGGCGGGCGAGGCGGACGCGTTCGTCTCCGCCGGCAACACAACGGCGGTGCTGGCCTCGGCGATCTTCGATCTGGGCCGCATCCGGGGGATCAAACGCCCGGCGCTGGCTGTCGCCTACCCGGTCGCGCCTAACCCGGTGTTGTTGCTGGACAACGGGGCCACCGCCGACTGCAAGCCGGAATACCTGCTCCAGTTCGCCCGCATGGGGGTCGCCTACGTGGAGAAGGTCTGGGGGATCGCCAATCCCCGCCTGGGACTGGTCTCCAACGGCGAGGAGGCGGACAAGGGCAACATGCTGGTGCGGGACACCTTCGCCGTGTTGCGTCAGAGCGAGCTGAACTTCGTCGGCAACGTCGAACCGAAGGAGGTGACGAGGGGGGTCGCCGACGTGGTGCTCACCGATGGCTTCACCGGCAACGTGATGGTCAAGACCACGGAGGCCATCGCTTCGTTCCTGCTGCGCCACCTGCGGCGGGAGCTGACCGGCGGCGTGCGGAACAAGGTGGGGCTGGCGTTGATGGTGCCGGGGTTGCTGGCGATGCTGCCCGGCCTGCTCCTGCTGCTGCCGTCGCTGCGGCGGGTGGCCCGGCGGATGGACTATGCCGAGGTCGGCGGGGCGCTGCTGATGGGGGTGGACGGGATCGTCATTGTCGGCCACGGCCGCTCGAACGCCAGGGCAATCAAGAACGCCATCGGGCAGGCCCGTCGAGCGGTGCAGGGTGGGGTGCTGGAGGTCATCCGCTCCGGCGTCGCCCAGGCTGATCTGGCCGGGGATACGGCCGGGGGGGATAAGTAAGTATGCAAGTATGCAAGTATGCAAGTATGCAAGTATGCAAGTATGCAAGTTTGCAAGTATGCAAGTATGCAAGTATGCAAGTGTGCAGGTATGCAGGTCTGCAAGTGCGCAGGTTTGCATACTTGCATACTTGCATACTTGCATACTTGCAAACTTGCATACTTGCATACTTGCATACTTGCATACTCGCATACTCCTTGAGGAGAGATGATGAGCAATCGTAGACGAGTGGTTATCACTGGCCTGGGGGCGCTAACGCCGCTGGCCCTTACCGCTGAGGAGACCTGGCAGGGGTTGCTGGCGGGACGGTCGGGCATCGGCCCGATCACCCAGTTCGACGCATCCGCCTTCCCCTCGCGCATCGCCGGTGAGGTGAAGGGTTTCGATCCCGCCGCGTACATTCCTTTCAAGGAAGCGCGGCGCATGTCTCGCGTGTCCCAGTTCGGCGTGGCGGCGGCGCAGCAGGCACTGGCCGACGCGGGGCTGGAACCGCCGCTGGGCGAGCGGGCCGGGGTGCTCCTGGGCACCAGCGTAGGCGGCATCGAGTGGGCCTTCGATCAGGCGCGAGCGCTCTGGGAGCACGGTCTCTCCCGCGTCAGTCCCTTCGGCGTCACCGCCTCGCTGGCGAACATGCCCGCCCATCACGTCAGCCGCTGGGCGCAGGCGCTGGGGCCGATCTCGACGGTCGTTACCGCCTGCGCGGCGGGGACGCAGGCGGTGGGCGAGGGCGCGGAACTGATCCGCCGCGGCGCCGCCGACGTGGTCATTTCCGGCGGGGTCGAGGCGTTTGTGAACGAGATCTCCGTCGGCGGCTTCTGCGTCATGCGCGCCCTGGCCATGCGCAACGACGAACCGGAGCGGGCCAGCCGCCCCTTCGACGCGCAGCGGGACGGTTTCGTCTTCTCCGAGGGCTGCGCCGTGCTGGTGCTGGAGAGCCTGGAGCACGCCCGCGCCCGCGGCGCGCGCATCCTGGCCGAGGTCATCGGCTACGCCTCCTCGTCCGACGGCTTCCACGTCGCGCAGCCCGACCCGCAGGGACGGGGGGCAGTGCGGGCGATGGCCTGGGCGCTGCAGGACGCCGGGGTCACGCCGGAGGAAGTGGACTACATCAACGCCCACGGCACCGGCACGCCGATCAACGATGCGGTCGAGACGCGGGCGATCAAGGTGGTCTTCGGCGAGCGAGCGTATGCCATTCCGATCAGCTCGACCAAGTCCATGCTCGGCCACGCGATGGGCTCGGCCGGGGCGATCGAGGCCATGGTCTGCGCGCTGACGATCCGCGACCAGATCATCCACCCGACGATCAACCTGGAGTTCCCCGACCCGGAGTGCGACCTGGACTTCGTGCCGGGCGCAGCACGGCGCGCCGACGTGCGGGTCACGCTCTCCAATTCCTTCGGCCTGGGCGGGCAGAACGCCTGCCTGGTGCTGCGACAATTCGAGGAGTGAAATGCGCATTTCCGCCAACGAGAAAGGGATCGAACGCCGCCAGAAGATCGGCAAGACCAGCACGCTCCTGGGGTTCCTGTTCCTTATCGCCGCCGTTGTCTTCTCTTTCATGCGCCTGAGCAGCGCCCTGCTGATGCAGGCGGGCTTCCTGGCCGCGATGGTGCTCGGCGTGGCGCTGTCGTTCATCGGCGGGTACTACGGGGAGCGGTTCGTCGGCCCCCAGGCCCACCACGTCAAGGTGCGCGAGGCGCTCAAGCGGCTCGACCATCAGTACGTGCTCTTCCAGTACGCCCTGCCTGTGCCGCACGTCCTGCTGGGCCCGGAAGGGCTGACGGTGATCGTGGTCAAATCGCAGCCCGGCACGGTGACCTACGCCGACGGCAAATGGCAGCACCGTCAGCGGCTCAAGTTCATGCGCCAACTGGCCGGTCAGGAAAGCCTGGGCGTGCCGGACGAGGAAGTCCAGCTCCAGGTCCAGAAACTGAAACGCTTCCTGGCCGGGCGCCTGCCGGAGGTGGACGTGCCGGTGCGCGGGGTCGTGCTGTTCGTCCATCCCGAGATCCAGCTCTCGTTGGACAACCCGCCGCTACCGGTGTTCCCAAGCGGGCGGGAGCTACGGGCCTGGCTGCGCGGGCCGGGGGTGGGAAAGCCGCTGCCCGCCGGGGTGAAGCGCCAGGTGGAGGAAGCGCTCCTTGGCGGGTCAACGACAACGGAAGATGGCGAATGAAGAAAGGACAGCAACGGGCGCAACGCAAGCAGTCGAAGCGCGAGCAGAAGAAACGTCAGCAACGTCATCTGCAGCGCTCGCAGGGAAAGACAGCGCTGCTACGAGCGGCGGCCCGCTGGCCCCTCTACGAGTGCATGATGACCAAAGATTGGCAGAGCACGGGGACCATTATCCAAATCACAGTCGCCCGCCGCTCACCTGCGGGAGAGATCCTCTGTGGTGTGTTCCTGGTGGACCTGGGCTGCCTGGGCGTCAAAAATGCCTTCCCAAGCAAGGTCTTTTCCTCGGTGCAGGACTATCGTCGCGATCTGTTCAGTAGCCTGGCGGAACATCAAGAAATGGTGCCTGTTGACCTGAACCTGGCGGCCAAGGTCATCCGCGAGGCCGTTGCCTACGCCCGCAGCCTGGGCTTCGCCCCCAATCGGGACTATGCCGACACGGCACTGCTGTTGGGAGAGGCTGATCCCGATGCCTGTGACGTTCCGATCCCTCTGGGCAGCGAGGATGGAAAACCGTTCTTCATCGCCGGCCCCTACGACAACGTACCCCGCATCCTGGCCCAGTTGAGGCGGGCGGTGGGAGAGGGTAACTTCTATTTCCTCGCCCCACTGGTGACTGATTTTGGGGACGAAGAGGACAGGTACGGCGATTTGGACAGCGTTCAGTTCCTGGAGTGATCCGGCCGCCGGCCAGGAGGAGCGCCGCTGCGGGGGCCAGCCTCCGGCCATGCCCCAACAAGGCGTGTGACGAGGAAGCAGAGGTGGAACGGGCAGAGTACGAGGTCATGTACCGCGTGGAGGACTCCCTCTGGTGGTACCGAGGGATGGAAGCCATCAGCCGGGCCGTCCTGGAGCGCACCTGTGGCCGCGGTTATGAGCTGAGGATCCTGGACGCTGGCTGTGGCACCGGCGCGGTGCTAGGCTACCTGGCCGACTACGGGACAGCGGTGGGGATGGATTTCTCGCCCCACGCGCTGCGCTTCAGCCGCCAGCGCGGCCACGCCCGGCTGACCGGTGGGTCGGTCAATGCCCTGCCCTTCGCCGACGGGAGTTTCGATCTGGTGACCTCGTTCGACGTGCTGTGTGTCAACGGGGTGGATGATGGCCAGGCCCTGCGCGAGTTCCGCCGCGTGCTCGCGCCGGGCGGTTGGGCCTTCCTGCGCCTGCCGGCCTACAACTGGCTGCGCGGCGCGCACGATCGGGCGGTGAACATCCGCCACCGCTATACCGCCGCCGACGTGCGCCAACGATTGACCGACGCCGGCCTGCTGGTCGAACACCTCAGCTACGCCAACATGTGGCTGCTGCCGCTGGCCGTCGCCAAGCGCTGGGCCGAACGGCTCTTCCCCCGCCAGCGGGGCTCCGACCTGACCCTCGACATCGGCCCGCTGAACGGGCTGTTTCGGGCGATCCTCTCCAGCGAGGCGCGGTTGGTGGCCGGGCCGGGGCTGCCGTGCGGCTTGACTGTGGTCGCGGTCGCCCGCCGACCTGCATAACCCGAACCCAGGTCAGAGGTATGGAGAAGCTTCCCAGCATCACCGCTTTCTTCCCCGCCTACAACGACGGCGGGACGATCGCCAGCATGGTCGTCACGGCGATCACGACCCTGCGTCAACTGACCGACGACTACGAGGTGATCGTCGTCAATGACGGCAGCGGCGACTACACCGCTGAGGTGTTGGAGGAGCTGGCGACCCGCTACCCGCAACTGCGCGTCATCCATCATCCGCAGAACCGCGGCTACGGGGCCGCCCTGCGCACCGGCTTCGCCAACGCCAGCAAGGAGTGGGTCTTCTACACCGATGGCGACGCCCAGTATGACCCCCACGAGCTGACGGCGTTGGTGGCGGCGCTGCGCGAGGGCGTGGACGTGGTCAACGGCTACAAGATCGTCCGCCACGACCCGCTCAGCCGGCGCATCATCGGCCGCCTCTACCACCATTTCGTCCGCCTGATCTTCGGCTTCAAGCTGCGCGATGTGGACTGCGACTTCCGCCTCATCCGCCGCTCGCTCTTCGACGCGGTGCGCCTGGAGAGCGATAGCGGAACGATCTGCCTGGAGATGGTCAAGAAGTTCCAGGACGCCGGCTTCGTCTTCGCCCAGGTGCCGGTGCATCACTACCACCGTCAGTACGGCGTCTCGCAGTTCTTCAACTGGCGGCGACTGCTGCGCACCGCCCGCCAACTGGCCGTCCTGTGGTGGAAGCTGGTCGTGCGCAAGGAACACCGCCGCTGAGCAATGACCAGTGGTCAATGACCAATGCCCAATGGCGATGCGCGATCTGCGATAGGCGATAAGCGATGGACGCAGCTTTCTCTGGCAAGCGCACGCTGATCACCGGCGGACTGGGCTTCATTGGCAGTAACCTGGCGCGACGGCTGGTAGACCTCGGCGCGCAGGTGCTGCTGGTGGATTCACTGATCCCCGACTACGGCGGCAATCTGTTTAACATCGCCGGCATCGAGGAGCGGGTGCGGGTCAATATCGCCGACGTGCGCGACGCGCACGGGATGGACTACCTGGTGCGCGGCCAGGATTTCATCTTCAACCTGGCCGGGCAGGTCAGTCACCTGGATAGCATGCGCGATCCCTATACCGACCTGGAGATCAACTGCCGCAGCCAGCTCTCGATCTTGGAGGCCTGCCGCCGGAACAACCCCGGCGTCAAGGTCGTCTACGCCAGCACGCGCCAGTTCTACGGTCGCCCGCGCTACCTGCCGGTGGACGAGGCCCATCCGCTGGAGCCGGTGGACATCAACGGCGTGCACAAGCTGGCCGGCGAGTGGTATCACCTCATCTACCATCGCGTCCACGGCCTGCGCACGGTCAGCCTGCGCATGACCAACACCTACGGCCCGCGCATGCGCGTCCGGGACGCCCGCCAGACGTTCATCGGCTGGTGGTTGCGACAGATGGTCGAGGGGCAGGAGCTGCAGATCTTCGGCACGGGGCGGCAGCGGCGCGATTTCAACTACGTGGACGACGTGGTCGAGGCGCTCCTGCTGGCCGCTGCCGACCCCGCTGCCGATGGCCAGGTCTACAACCTGGGCGGCGACGAACCGATCTCGCTGATCGAGCTGGCCGAGCTGCTGATCGAGCTGAACGGCGGCGGCCGCTACCGGCTGGTGGAGTTCCCGCCCGACCGGGCGCGGATTGACATCGGCGACTTCTACGGCGACTACAATCGCATCCGCGACGCGCTGGGTTGGCGTCCGCGCGTCTCCCTGCGCGAGGGGCTGGCCCGTTCGCTGGACTACTACCGTCAGTACCGGGAGCATTACTGGTGAATCCATCCATTCCACAGGCCGATCCTGGGGCCAACGTCCGCGCCCACCGCGCCGAGATCGAGGCCGCCGTGCAGCGCGTGCTGACCTCCGGCTGGTACATCCTCGGCCAGGAAGTGCGCGCTTTCGAGGAGGAGTTTGCCGCCGCCTGCGGCGTCGCTTACGGCGTGGGGGTGGGATCGGGCACCGATGCGCTGCATCTGGCCCTGCGCGCCGGCGGCGTCGGGCCGGGCGACGAGGTGATCACCGTCTCCCACACCGCCGTCGCCACCGTCGCTGCCGTGGAGATGGCCGGGGCGCGGCCGGTGCTGGTGGACATCGAGCCGGCCCGCTACACGCTCGACCCGGCCGGCCTGGAGGCGGCGATCACGCCGCGCACGCGGGCGGTCATCCCCGTCCACCTCTATGGCTGCCCCGCCGACCTGCCGCCGATCCTGGAGATCGCCCGCCGCCGCGGGCTGTGCGTGATCGAGGACTGCGCCCAGGCCCACGGAGCGCAGCTCGACGGACGACCGGTCGGTTCATGGGGGGACATGGCCGCTTTCAGTTTCTACCCGACCAAGAACCTGGGCGCGGTGGGGGACGGCGGGATAGTGGTGACGAACGACCCCGCGCTGGCCGAGCGGGCGCGCATGCTGCGCGAGTACGGATGGCGCGAGCGGTACGTCAGCAGCATCCAGGGCGTCAACAGCCGGTTGGACGAGCTGCAGGCGGCGATCCTGCGGGTCAAGCTGCGCTACCTGGCGGAGGAGAACGAGCGACGGCGTGGGCTGGCGCGCTGGTACGACGAGCATCTGGCGGGCAGCGGCCTCGTCCTGCCGGTCGAACCGGCGGGCGCCC
>Ga0209018_1002389_pt1 | contig 13345 bp, 13 predicted proteins | sample YNPBryBLVA2012_FD_185814 | JGI IMG/M metagenome (GOLD analysis project Ga0209018, IMG submission 185814) | Anoxygenic and chlorotrophic microbial mat microbial communities from Yellowstone National Park, USA - YNP Bryant BLVA 2012 (SPAdes)... ...
CCGGCGGCGGAATACACGCCGCCGCCGCTTTGCTATTCCAATGAATCCCGTTTTAGCGCCCGCTTGCCCGCAGCGCCAACCCATCCTGCGGGGTGTATCTCAACTTCGGGGCGCGCCCGGCATTGAAATGCCGGGCTACGGTCGCAAAGTCCGCTCAAGCGGACTGAAGACCGTCTACCGGGCCAGGCTGCCCTAGTCCACTTGAGTGGACTTGACATGCGTAGCCGGGGAATGAATTCCCCGGCGCAGGCTGCGGCGGCGTGACGTTCGCCCTCAACGTGAGATACACCCATCCTGCGCGGCTGCTTTTCTCAAACACCAACTTGCCGTATCATAAGCGCAGGGCGCGCGCCGGGCGCGATGGTGTGGTGAGAGGGACAGCCGCATGAGTTACGAGCTGCTGCAAAATCTGGCCGATCAACTGGAAGACGAAAACCCCCGCGTCCGCCTGTGGGCCGTACGGCGGCTGGGCGCGCTGGCCGATCCGAGCGCCATCCCGGCGCTGAGCAACGTCTACCGCAACGAGGAAGAGACGCCCGCCGTGCGTAAGGCCGCCGCCGAGGCACTGGGGGTCTTCCGTGCCATGCAAGAAGCCCTGGCACGCAACGAAAACGTCGAAATCCCGGACCCCGCTACCGTCAAAGAGCCGCGCTTTTCGCCGGAGACGCTCAAGCAGTTGCTGGGCATCCTGACCGTGCTGATGGTCCTGCTGTGGGTGGTCAACGCAGTGGTGGCCGTACTGGCGCCGGCGGGCGGAGGAACGCCCGTTGCCGCCGGGCCGAGCAGCGACGATCTGCGGGTCGAACTTGAACGGCGCTACGCCCAGACCAACGCCGACGTGCAGAATCAACGTCTGGCCTGGATGCAGTTGGCCGCAACAGGGCAGCTCAAGTGTGACCTGCCCGCGCCCGTCTCGACGACCCTGCCCGCGCTGCTGATCGACTTCAACTCCTTCCCGCTGCTCTACCAGGCCAACCTGGCACTAGCTGAAGCTGCCACCCGTCTGACCCTCCCCGCGAACAACTGGCTGCTCGGCTGTAACCGCCGCGAACTCACGCCGCCGGCAGAGGAAAACCTGGCCCTCGTAGACCAGGCCGCGCAGCAGGTGGTACAGGCACGCGCCTGGCTAGATCAGGTCGCCGCAAACGCCCCATTCGTGAACCCGACCGCGCCGTCTGACACCCAACCGACCGCCCCTCCGGCGGGCGAGGAAACAGCAGAAACGACGCCTCCTCCGGCAGACGCCCTCTCCGCCGCCACGCCGCTGGCCCTGAGCATCGAGACCTATCGCACGTACATCCTGGACATGCGCAGCCGGGTTGACAACATGATGAGCGGACGCGGGACGGTCACGCTGCTGACGCAGTATTGGGCCGATGTGCGCACCACCGGGCAATCGTTCGGGTGCAGCCAGCCCTTCAACGTGCAAGAACTGACCGACTACAACGCCGTCGGCGCGGATGTGGCGGCGCTCGAACCGCGCCTGATGGAAATCCAGTCTCGCCTGAACATCGGCTTTGCCCTGACGCGCGACTCGCTGGCAAACTTCCAGCAGGGCTGCACCACGCGCGACTTCAGCATTCTGCTTTCGGTCGGCGAGCAGCGCATCCAGGGGGCGGCCAACGCCTTTAACCAGGCAGCTCAACTGCTGGATCAGTTACAGGCAGACGTTACCAGGAGTGGGTCGTGAATCCGCCCCCAGCACCGCCGGCCCCTGGTCTGCTTCGTCGCTGGCGATGCTGCGTGCTACCGGGCGTAGGGTTGGTCCTATGCCTCTGCGCGAGCCTGCTGGTTGCCGTTGTCATCAACCGGGTGCTGCCTCCTGCCGACGAAACCACACTCCGCAACGACCTGAACACCCGACTGGAAGAGACGCGTAGCGTGTGGCAATCCTTGAGCGAGCTGTGGGGTCGCCTGGAAGCCGGAGAAGCGATCCGGTGCGGCGATGTGGCGGTGACGCGCCCCTACTTCCTGGCGTGGCGCGATGCCGAGCGGGCCGCTTACCCGGCCCTGGCGGAACTGGCCGACCGTCTGAACGCTGCCATCAGCAATCTGCACGCCGCCGCCGATGCCTGGACCGCCGCCTGTCAGAGCGGGCAAACCGGGATCGCGCCGGGCACGGCAGCCGGAGCACACGCCGCCCTGGAACGCGCCGCCGACGCGCTCGACGCCGTCAGTCAGGCGTCCGGATTCTGAGGGCCAGCTACGCGAACGCCTGCCCCTCGAACAGCGCGCGCTGGGGAAAGACCAGCCGCTCGTGCGAACGGTCGCCGCGTTCCAGGGCATGAATATTGGCCCGCTCGAAATCACGGTGCAGATCGGCAATCTGGGTGATCTGTTGCGCGGACGGCTCCAGCGAGTACAGGACGACGCTCACCGTGTACTGCCCCGGCACGACGACCAGCCAGCGCCCGCCACTCACCTGCCTGCGCGCCGGGCCGAGCGGCCCCCGCTGCCGGATCAAGCCCGGCAGGGCGCGCAAAATCGGCAACACATCTTCCGGCCTGGGCGGGAAAATGTCGCGCCGGACAATGGCCGTCGTCTGCCCCAGGTCATAGATGGCAAAAGAGAGGATGCGCGCCGCGAAGTGTTGGCGCAAAAAAGCCGTATGGCCGGGACGCGCCGCCTGCTGCCACGCCTGGGATTCCGGATCACGGGCGAGCAGGCGCTCCACAATCGTGCGCTGCTCGCTGTAGCGAGCGTAGATCGCGTAGAACTGGGCGCGGTTGAGCTTACCCTCAGCAAACTCGCGCGCCGCCTGGGCCATTTTGCTGCGCAGCTGGTCCAACACTTCCTGGGAATTAATGGACGGCTTTTCAGAAGGCGGTGAACCTTCCCGGCCTCTCTGCCCGGCCAGCGCGCCGGTATCCGGCTTGGCCGGGATCAGATGTGGCTTAGGAAGATCATCGCCTGAAAGGTGGGCGGGACGGACCGGCGACAGCATCCCCGGCGGCTCTGCCGCTTCTTCGGCAGGCACCTGACCGGCAGAGTCCGGGTTGCGCGGCTGGGCAAAATCGTCCTGGGTTTCCAATGCAACACTCGCAACGATAACATTTTTTCATCATGTTAACCCAAAAACGGTCCGATGCAACCCCGTCGAATCAAACGAGGGCGGTGATGAGCCGCCCCCGCCGTTTTTCCACTCACGCCCGGACTGCCAGGCGCGCCAGCCCCCAAAAGAGCTGCTCAACGTTCAGTCCGGTAGCCGCGCTCGTCTGCAAAAAAGCCATGTGTTGCGCCCTGGCCCAGTGTTCGGCCTCAGCAGTGTTGCAGGCAGGCGCCAGGTCGATCTTATTGGCAATCACCGCCAGCGGGATCGTTGGCGCGACCCGCCGGATTTCATCACGCCAGCGGGCCAGGTTGGCGAAACTTTCCGGCGCAGTCACGTCGTAAACCAGCACCGCCGCCCGCGCACCCCGGTAGAACATGTCGCGGAAGCTGTCGAAACGATCCTGGCCGGCCACATCCCAGATCGACAGCTTGACCAGGCAATCGTCGAGCGCCACGACCTTCGTCTGAAAGTCCACTCCAATCGTCATGACGCGCGACTGCTCGAATTTCCCCTCGCAGTAGCGGCGAATCAAACTCGTCTTGCCGACGTTGCCATCGCCGGCAAAAACCACCTTATAGATAGGTGTGCCTGCTCCGCCCACGTTGATGCTCCTCTCTTCCCTTGTTTTTACTATAACAGCAGGTCGGCGCCCTTGATCGGTCCGGCGCGAAAATTTCACACCGATTTCACAAACGACCTGATGCGCCAGAAGTCGCCAAATGTGCGATGCAAGGGTATATTTCGCTGCCGATAGGCAACCCGGAGAGTGAGGGCAATGATTCGTGTCTTGTTTGTCTGTCTGGGCAATATCTGTCGCTCGCCGATGGCGGAGGGCATCTTTCGGCACCTCGTGAATGAGGCCGGGCTAAGCGATCACATTGCCGCCGACTCGGCGGGCATTGGCCCCTGGCACGTCGGGGAACCGGCCCACACCGGCACACGCCGGGTGCTCCAGGAACACGGTATCCCTTACGATGGGCGCGCCCGGCAGTTCACCCGCGCCGACTTTACCCGCTTCGACTACATCCTGGCGATGGACGAAGAAAACCTCGCGGACATCCGCGCCCGCCTCAACGGGCCTACCGACGCGGACATCCGTCTGCTGATGGATTTCGCGCCTGAACTCGGCATCAGGGAGGTGCCCGATCCCTATTACGATGGCAGCTTCGACCAGGTTTACACGCTGGTACGCACGGCGGTCGAAAAGTTCCTGGCCTACCTGCGGGAGAAACACGGGCTATGACGATCCCGGCGGACGTGCGAAGCGCGCTGGAGGGTGCGCTTGGCCAGGCCATCACTGACGCACAGCCAGTACACGGCGGCGACATCAACCAGGCGGCGCGCGTAACCCTGCGCGGCGGGGACGCGCTGTTGCTCAAGTGGAAGCGCGGCGCAGACGCGGACTTCTTCCTGGCAGAAGCGCACGGCTTGCGCCTCCTGGCCGGGGCAGAGGCGATCCGCGTGCCGGGCGTGCTGGCGGTCGGCAGTGAACCGCCCTTCCTGGCGCTGGAATGGATCGACCAGGAACGCGCCGGCGCCAGCGGCGAGCGCATGGCCGAACGGCTGGGGCGGGGACTCGCCGCGCTGCATCGCTGCACCTCGGAAATGCACGGCCTGGACCGGGATAACTACATCGGGGCGCTGCCGCAGCCGAACACGCCTTCTACCAGTTGGACCGCCTTCTACCGGGAACGGCGCATCGGCGCGCAGATGGAAATCGCCCGGCGGGAGGGGATGCTCCCCCGCGCCCGTGAGGCCGCGTTGGTCCGCCTGCAAAACCGCCTGGACACCCTGCTGGACGACGCGGCCATGCCGCCTTCCCTGCTGCACGGCGACCTGTGGGGCGGAAATTACATGGTGGCGGCGGGCGGCGAGCCGGTGCTGATTGACCCGGCAGCCTACTACGGCCACCGCGAGGTGGACCTCGCCATGACGCAGTTGTTCGGTGGCTTTCCGGCGCGCTTCTACGCCGCCTACCACGAAGCCTATCCCCTCGATCCCGGCTACGACGAGCGCCGCGCCCTTTACCAGCTTTACTACGTGCTGGTGCACATGAACCTGTTTGGCGGCGGCTACGCCGGGCAGGTGGACAGTATCGTCCGGCGGTACGTGGGGTAAAGCTCCCTCGATCAGGGTCTCGGCGCGCGCAGCGTTTCGATCAGACGGCGCAACGCCTCCGTGTAATCTGTCTGCGCGTCCAGCCATTGAAACCCGCGCAGCCGGATCGGGATGGCCTCCGGTTTAATGCCGGGATACAGCACCGGGATGAGGAGAAGGCCGCGCTGCCGTGCATAATTCCACTCATCCTCGATCTCGGTAGAAGCCACCGCGCGCTTCGTCAGCAGGACGACCATCACATCGGACTGCTCAATCGCCGACTGGATCGCCTCTCCCCAACGTGCTCCCGGCTCGATGCGCTCATCCCACCAGGGATCGAAGCCCTGAGCCTTCAGGTCGGCTGCCAATTGTTGGACATGAGCCGTCCCATCTTTATGCGCGTAACTGAGAAACACGTATCCGGTCGTCCGTGCTGGCAGCTCACCTGCTGCCGAGGAAGGCGCAAATACCTCCCCGACAGGTGCGCCATACTCGTCGTCGGGCCACGCCATCACCGCATCGAAAACGTCCCTACGGAGGTTGAGTTCGGCCCTGTACCGGTATCCCCCGGCCAGAATTTCGAGCATGGCAAGCGAGCCGACCAGCAGTTCAGACAAGATCAGATCATCCCCGCCTGAATGCGCCAGGCCCAGGTCTGCAAGCTGCCCGGCGATGGCTTCCACCTGGTCTGCCGCCGGGCCTAACTCATCATACTGACGCAGGAAATCCTGCGCCTGTTCCAGTTCGACGTATCCCCCCTGCCGGCCCGCCAGCGCCAGCAGCACCAGTTCGGGCAGTGATCGGCGGCGGTCCACATGTTCAACCATTTCGAGGCTGCTGCCGACCGCCCGAACGATTCTCCCCGCATCCTGGATCAGGCGCTCGACGTGGCCTTTGGACACCTGGCGCCCAGCGGCAGGGACCTCATCCCCACCGGCGGCGTTTTGGGCGGCAAACTGCGTCAGCAGGGTGAAGGTCGAAGCCAGCCCACAGGAGAGCCGGATCAGGGCTTCCCTGGCATCTTCCGCAAACGTGAGCTGCGGGATGTGCTCACAGCCGGCCTCCAGGATTTGCCCCAACTCGTCGCTGCTCCAGGGTTTAACGCTGAACGGATTGGCCCGCAGAGTGACATCTCGATGGCTCAACCAGGCAAAGGCGCTCTCTTCATGCCCCGAACCGACCAGCACGATTTTGCTCTGGGGAAAGTCTTCTCCGCCAGTCTGCTCGGCCCAGAGGCGGAGAAAAGCGCGGGTTCTTTCGGCGGCCTCTCGCAATTCGGGGCGGTTCAGCACATGCGCGTTGTCAAGAATCAACACGCAGCGTACCAGGCGAACCCACTCTGCTAGCCGGTCGATGCTGACGTCTTCCGTGCTGCCGGGTCTCTGCCCGGCAGGTAAAATGCTTTCCAGTTTGCCGTAGAGGACCTCTTTAAGCGGACGGCTGCCGAAGGCGGACACATCGACGGCCACGACCCGGTCGTAGTTTACGCGCCCCACGAAATACGGGTTGTTGATCGAATAGTCTGCCCGCAGACCGAGCGCCTTGTTCGTGATGGTCGTCTTGCCGACGCCGGAATAGCCGGCAATCGGCAGCACGCCGCGCCCGCATAACGCCTGCTCGACCTGACGTAGAAGCGTCGGGCGCTCCGCATACGCCCGTGCGCCGTGCTCGGCCAGCATAGGCGTCGTGAAATCAAAGACGTTTGAGATCAGCGGCGTTCTCGTTCTAGGCATTGAGCAATCCCATCTGGCGCGCAAGCTGGATCAGCACCTGACGATCGATCTCCGTCTTCTGCTCCTCATTGAGATAGATCAGGTTGCTGATGTAATTCTGGAACTGCTCCTTAGAAATACCCTGCTCCTGCGCGCGCTGATCCGGCAAGGCGCGGGCGTATTCGAGCGCCCGACGCGTGATCTGGTCAATGTGTTTCGGATCCAGCGGCGCCCCAACGACGCCCGCGATTTTCGGGTGATGCCGGACCGCCTGAATGGCCTCGACGCCGATGTTTTGCGCCGCCATCATACGCGACTGGCGCGCGCGGACCAGCGCATCGACCGGCTCCCGCGAGCCACGGCGGACGTAGGTATCGATAAAGCCGGCCCTGGAAACCGTCTCGAAGTAGTTGTCCATGGCGTAGCGCGAGCGGTCCGCCATGTAGTGGTAAACTTCCACGCGGTCAGAAATCTCGTGCGGCTGCAAGTCATCAATGTCCATCCAGACTTCGTCGACGTTCCCTTCCATGCCCTTCAGGTCCGCGCCGCCAGTCCAGTCGAAGTGCGGGAAGTTGAGAATGGCGACCGTCCGAATGGCTCCCTCTGCCTTGAGCCGCCTGCCGATGCTGCCGATGGCGTCGCCAGTGATCTTGCTGCGGAAGCGAGCGTAGTCCAGGATGATCTGCGCCCAGGCCAGGGCGACATCTTCACTCACCGCTTTCGTGTCATACATGTGTTGAACGCTGGCGAGAAGCTGCAAGTCTTTGGCGTCCATGCGCGATTTGATGTTGACCGGGCGGATGCCGGTGCCCGTTTCCTGAAGAACCAGGTTGAGTGGATTAACAGGCGGCTTGAACACGGCGGGGTCAAAGTTGCGCGCCTTCAACGCTTCGCGGCAGTGGTAACAAAAGCACGTAACCTCGACAATGCCCTGTTCCGCGCTCTGCCCCTGGATGTCCACCGTATCCCACACAATGCCCTGCGGATCGTAGCGCTTGCGCACGTCGTTGACGTAATCGACCAGCAAATCCTGGACGTAGGGATTCACCAGGCAGGTGCCGGGTTTCTCGTTGTCGTACTGCGAGCGCGTCGTCAAAAACCCGATCTTCGTCGGTGGCATGTCGGGCATGATCGACAGGTAAATCTGGCATTCGCTGTACCGCTGGCGTATCAGCTCAATCACCTCATCGAGGTGATAATTCGCCGACCAGGGAGAGGTGCTACGCTGGGCATAGGGCGAGTCGATCTGCGACCCGCCTTCGTCCCACAGCGGGAGGCAGATCACGTCGGGCATATTGACGCCAACCTGGGTACAGAACGTGTTGATCAAATCATCCAGCGACCACTCCGTCGAGGATAGCAGGGCGGCGTCGGGAATGTCGAGAATAGTACGCATGGGGCCTCCGCGAGTAGTGAACCAGGGAACTGCCTAAGCTTATTATAGCATCTTTAGCTAACCGCAACATAGCCATCCCGCGTTTTGAAACCCAAAACTTGCCGATTGAGTCCACGCATGTTACCATTGCCCCTAACAAACACTGATATAATAGATGGGGTTAGTGGCAATGCAGAAGCGTGTTGTTTTCGTCATCTGTTGGCTGCTTGTGGCCCTCGCTGCGACCGTCTCCGCCCAGGGCGATGGGCCGATCACCACGCGCAGCGCGCCCCCCGACCCGGCGCAGGTCCGGCTGGTAGAGGTGGCGAGCGGCTTCGAGCGCCCGCTATACGTGACCCACGCCGGGGACGGCTCGGACCGCCTGTTCGTGGTTGAGCAGGCCGGGCGCATCTGGATATTGCAGGACGGCGAGCGGCTGCAAACGCCCTTTCTGGACCTCTCAAACATCGTGACGGATGTTGGCCAGGGCTACTCCGAACAGGGGCTGCTGGGACTGGCCTTTCACCCGGATTATGCCGACAACGGCAGGTTCTTCGTCAACTACACCGACCGCAGCGGCAACACCGCCATCGCCGAGTACCGCGTCTCCGCAGACAACCCCGACCGCGCCGATCCCGGCAGCGGGCAAATCTTGCTGACCGCCGAGCAGCCGTACCCGAATCACAACGGTGGGCAGCTCGCCTTCGGGCCGGACGGCAACCTGTACATCGGCCTGGGCGACGGCGGCAGCGGCGGCGATCCGCAGGGCAATGCCCAGAATACCTGGACCTTGCTGGGCAAAATCTTGCGCATCGACGTGAGCGGCGCCGCCGTACCCTACCTGACTCCGCTCGACAACCCCTTCGGCGGCAGTGGCCTGGGAGCAAGCGAAGTCTGGGCCTACGGTCTGCGCAACCCCTGGCGCTTCAGCTTCGACCGCGCCACCGGCGACCTGTACATCGCCGACGTGGGGCAGGACGTGATGGAAGAGGTGAACTTCCAGCCTGCCGATGCCCCCGGCGGGCAAAACTACGGCTGGAACCGCAGGGAAGGGATTTATAGCTATGCAGGCGGCGCAGACTCGCCCCGTTACGTGACACCGGTTGCCACCTACGAGCATAATCAGGGCTGCTCGATCACGGGCGGCTACGTCTATCGAGGCGAGGCGCTGCCGGACCTGCAAGGCGTTTACTTCTACGGCGACTGGTGCAGCGGCAACGTCTGGTCGCTGTGGCGCAACGAGGCCGGGGAATGGCAGAGCAGTATCTTTTGGCCGAACACGGGCCACGCGATCAGTTCGTTCGGGGAGGACGAGGCGGGCGAACTGTACCTCGTCGATTACGCAGGCGGCATTTATCGCTTTGAAGCGGCGGAATAGCCTTCGTCTGGAAATTCTTGGGGCGGCGCCGGATTGACTCCGCTGCCGCCCCCTTCATTTGAAAAACCACCACTGGTACAGCCCGACCGGGGCATATCCTGCCGCCTCTGCCGCACGGACGGTCTCCGGTTGCCCCGCCGGGATGACTGCCCCGGCCACATCCCAGCCGTTGTGATCGCAGATCGTCTGCGCCGCACGGAAAGAGTCCGGCCCCAGGCTGCCTTCCAGCCACAGCCCGCGATAGGCGAACGTGGTCACGGGGACGAGGTGTAAACTGTCCTCACCCCCTGGCCGATAAAGGCCACCCTGAGGCTCCTCTTCCGCACAGAGGGGAGGAATCTGGTTTTCTTGCTGATGGCTGATGGCTGACGGCTGAGTGCTGGTGTACAGTGCACACACCGCCTCGTCCACCCGGTAGCCGCAGCGGGCAAAGACGCGCTGACTGCCGATGTTATCCACCCGGATCAGCGCACGGGCAAAGGCAGCGCCCATCGCTTGCCCAGCGGCAGTGTTGGCCTCGACCAGCGCCCTGCCGATCCCCCTGCCCCGGCAGTCGGGATGCACGGCCAGCAGGTCCACCTCCCAGCGGGAGACGCCCGCCTGGGATAGGGTCACGAAGCCGTCTACGAAACCGATCACCTGGCCGTCTGCGTCTATAGCCACCTGGGAGACGTGTTCCTGCCCGTCCATCACGCAGGCGATATAGTCCGCGTCGGGCAGCGATTCCTCCGGCCAGGCTGCCGCCTTCACCCGCGCGATACCGGATGCATCGCCCGATCCTGCGTGCCGCACTGTAACCATATACCTCTCCGCTCACGAGAACAGGGCATTGTCCGCCCTATTCTACCTGGGGTACGCCACGTCATCGATGCTCTCGAACTCCCCGCCAGGGGTACCCGGTCGAGAAAGCCGCCTGATGCCTGCCCGTTCCCTACGCGACCTCCCGCCGGATCGTCGCGGCGGCGAGGGCCAGCATTCCGACGCCGAACAGGATCAGCACGCCCAGCAGCGGCGCGATCTCGCCCAGCCCCCGGCCTTTGATCATCACGTCGCGCAAGGCTTCGTTGGCGTAGGTCAGCGGCAGGACGTAGGCGAAGGGCCGCAGGATGTCCGGCAGGTCGGCCACCGGCCAGATCAACCCCGACAGCAGCACCATCGGGAAGATCACCAGCGGGATGAACTGCAACACCTGGAACTCGTTGCGAGCAAAGGTGGAGAGAAAAATGCCCAGGTTCACCGCTGTCACCACCACCAGTGCCAGCACCAGAAAGACGATTAACAGGCTGCCCGCGTAATGAATGCCCACCACGATCACCACGAACAGGAGCAACAATCCCGCCTGCGCCAGCGCAAAAACCATGAAGCCGAGCATGTACCCGGCAGCGATCTCCAGCCGGCTGGCCGGCGTCGCCAGCAGGCGTTCTATCGTGCCCTGTGTGCGCTCCCGCAGAAAGGAAACAGTCGTCAGCAAAAAGACGAAGAAGAACACGATCAGGGCGATATACACCGGCGCGAAGAAGTCCAGCAGGTCGTATTCCGCTCCGCCGTAGAGGTAAGTCGTCTCGATGGTGATCGGCAGGTCGTGCATGTCGATGGCAGGCATCCCGCTCAGCGACGCCAGCCCGGCCAGCGCCTGAATCGCGGCGCGGGTCAGGTTGCCCTTTAGCGACAGGGCGTCCGTTGGATTCGATCCTTCCAGACGCAGCGGGATCGTTGCCCGACGCGCCTGGGCAAACCCGGCGGAAAACTCCGGCGGGAAGGTCGCCACGCCACGCACCTGCCCAGTGCGCAGGGCTTCGTCGGCCTCTGCCGCGCTCAGGGGAACGACGATCACACCTTCGCCCTCTTCCAGCGCCGCCACGATCCGTTCTGCCAGGGAGACATGCCCGACCAGCAACACGTCCACGCCCTCGTCGTGGTTGACCACGCCCAGCGGCACAGCCCCGGCCTCGGAACGCAGCAGCAGCGCCCCCAACGCCAGGACCAGCATCGGCACAACCAGAAAAAGCGCAACCGTGCGGCGGTCACGCGCAATCTGCCGGATCACCCGCCCGGCCAGGGTCAGCGTGCGGTTGCTGTGATTGGCGTTCACTGCGCTGCTCCTTTCGCAAAACACAGGAAAGCATCTTCTAAGGTGGTCGTTCCGGTGCGCTGCCGGAGTTCCGCACTGCTGCCCTCGGCCAACAACCCTCCCTGCCGGATGAAGCCCAGACGGTCACACCGCTCGGCCTCGTCCATCACGTGACTGGAAACAATGATCGTCACCCCCTCGGCAGTCAGACGCCGGAAGTGCTGCCAGAACTGCACCCGAAGCTGCGGATCAACGCCGACCGTCGGCTCGTCCAGCAGCAGCAGACGGGGACGGTGCACCAGGGCGCAGGCCAGCGAAACGCGCTGCTTCATGCCGCCGGAAAGCGTCCCCACCAGGCTATCGGCCCGCTCCGCAAGGTCCACCAACGCAATAACCTCGTCTATCCGCGCCTGAGTCACGCCACCCGCCATCGCGCCGAAGAAGCCTACGTTCTCCCGCACGGTCAGGTCATTGTAAAGGGCGTGCGCCTGGGTCATGTAGCCCACCTGGGCCAGCACCGCCTTATCCGGCATAGGCGCGTCCAGCACGCGCACCGTACCGCCGTCGGCGCGCAGCAGCCCGGCGATCAGGCGGATCAGAGTCGTCTTGCCTGAGCCGTTCGGGCCGAGCAGACCGTAGACCTGCCCAACGGGCACGCGCAGCGACAATCCACGCACGGCCTGAATGCTGCCGAACGCCTTGTGCACATTTTCTACAACCACTGCATCGATCATCCTTGAGCGTCCTTTGTACTTTGCGGCCCGTCCAAAACAGTCAGACCACGCACCATGATGCTCACCAGCCCGTCCAGCCAGGTTTTACCCGCCGCCGGGATAAACGGCAGGCTGTCCAGATTCAGCTGGCGCAGGATCAGTTCGGTGATCATGAAGCCGACCATCTGGCTAGCGAACATGCGCGCCAGCACCGGCGCAGGCAGGTCACGGCGCACTTCGGGAAAGGCCAGGATGCGGCTAAACAATTGGAAGAAGCCGGGGATGACCTGCGCAACAAAGTTTGCCAGCGTGCGCCCCTCGAACTCCTGAAAGTCGATCAGCACCAGTTGGAAAAAGTCCAGGCGGTGCTGCATAACCGACCACATCGTATCCAGCCAGTTGTACAGTATCTCCTCCAACGTTTCGCCCTGGACCTGTTCCAGCGCTGCCAGCAGATGGGGATAAGGGCTGCGGCTCGCCAGCAGCGCGGTGAAGATAGCTTCCTTGCTGGGAAAGTGGTTGTACAGGCCGCTTACGGCGCGCCCGAACCCCGCCTCCGCCGCGATCTGGCGCATACTGGTCGCCGCGTATCCCTGGCGACGAAACAGCCGCTCTGCCGCCACCAGGATTTGCTCCCGCCGTTCCTCTCCACGCTGCTGCGGCATTGCTCCTCCGCTCAAAAAAATGAACGGTCGTTCGTTCATATTTTTAACCCAAAATCGCGTCCTGTCAAGAGATTACCCGGCTCGACCAGGGGACCGGCTTAGCCGCCGTCTCCCCTTACCTGCCGCCGCGCCAGACCGCCCAACCAGCCGACCAGACCACCCCCGGCCAGACGCAGCACCCCACCCACGAAGATCGTCCCCGCCAGGCTCATCCCCGCGTTGACCAGCGCGCTGCCCAGCAACGGCGCCACAAACACCGACAGGAAGATCACTTGGTGGTAG
>Ga0209018_1002391_pt1 | contig 13340 bp, 9 predicted proteins | sample YNPBryBLVA2012_FD_185814 | JGI IMG/M metagenome (GOLD analysis project Ga0209018, IMG submission 185814) | Anoxygenic and chlorotrophic microbial mat microbial communities from Yellowstone National Park, USA - YNP Bryant BLVA 2012 (SPAdes)... ...
AACCTTGCCTGTTTGATGGCATAAACGAGAGGCATGTTTCAGCCTCCGCCCACTATTCTCTATCCTATCCCATTTTCTACCAAATTCGGAACAATCACGAAAAAGGGCGAGCTCAAGATCGCCATCTTGGCGCCCCTCAGCGGCTCTGTGCCGACCTTTGGCGAGATGACCCGCGATGGCGCCCTGCTCGCCATTGACGAATGGAATGCCAAAGGCGGTGTGCTGGGCATGAAGATCGTGCCGGTGGTGGAAGACAGCCAATGCGAGGCCGACCCGGCGGTCAATGCCGCCAACAAGGTCATTGATGTGGACAAAGTCCACTACATCGTTGGCGAAGTCTGTTCCAAGGCGTCCATCCCTCTCTCGGAGGTCGCCAACGCCAAGAAAGTCGTCCAGATTAGCCCGACCTCGACGAACTTCAACGTCACCGTGGATGCCAATGGCAACGTCAAGCCTTTCACCTTTCGCGCTTGCTTCATTGACCCCTTCCAGGGCACGGTTGGCGCCAAGTTCGCCCAGGATAACCTGGGGGCCAAGACCGCCTTCTTGATCTACGATCAGGGCAATGACTACACCCGCGGCCTGGCGGAAGCCTTCGAGGCAGCCTTCGTTGCTGGTGGTGGCCAGATCGTCGGCAAAGAGACTTACACCGCTCAGGATACCGACTTCTCTGCCATTTTGGCCAAAGTCTCCGAAGCCAAGCCCGACATGATCTACTTGCCCGATTACTACAACATCGTCAACCTGGTGACTGCCCAGGCTAAGGAGAAAGGCATCACCGCTCCCTTTGTCGGCGGCGATGGCTGGGATTCCTCTGACCTGGATCGCGCCGCGGCTGATGGCGGCTACTACACCAATCACTACTCCGAGCAAGACACCCGCCCCATCGTCCAGGATTGGCTGAAGAAATTCGGCGACAAATACAAGGATGCCAACGGCAACCCCAAGGTGCCCGATGCTCTGGCTACCCTGGCCTATGACGCCACCAACCTGCTGATTGCTGCCATTGACAAGGCTGGCGTGGATGACCCCGAAAAGGTCAAGGACGCCCTGGCTGGCCTGACCTGGGAAGGCGTTTCTGGCCGCATCACCTTCGACCAGAACCACAACCCCATCAAAGCCGCCGTCATTCTGCAAGTCAAAGATGGCAAGATCAACTACGTGGCAACCGTAGCGCCGTAAATCATCTGCTTTGCACACGGGAAAGGGGGGGCGATGCTCCCCCTTTCCCTGACCTGCTCTGCTTCGAACCAACACTCGGCCTGGCTGAATCCTTTGGAGAGAGCGACAGGACAAACCCATGGAAAAAATGTTCACCCAACCTCATGATACCTTGTTCCAGCGGCTCATTCGAGAACGTTGGATTGGCAAGGCCTTGCTGATCTTGATTGCCCTGGCGGCACTCATCGGTCTGACGGTCAAAGCCATACAGTCGCCGGCGCTATTCTTCCAACAGTTCATCAACGGCCTGCAACTGGGTTTCGTGTATGCCCTGATTGCCCTGGGGTACACGATGGTTTATGGCATCGTCAAGCTCATCAACTTCGCCCATGGCGACGTGTTCATGGTAGGCGCCTTCGTCAGTTACTTTGCAGTTGCGGGTTTCGGCTTGCACGTCTGGCCAGCGGCTTTGTGGCCGGGCCTGCCGCAGGCCTTGTCCCTCACCCTGGGCACCTTTGCGGTGATTTTGCTCTCGATGCTGACTTGCGCTTTGCTGGCAGTCACCATCGAACGTGTGGCTTACAAGCCTCTACGAGACGCGCCGCGCATCTCTGCTCTCATCACAGCCATTGGCGTTTCCTTCTTTTTGGAATACTTTGGTGCCTTGCCGTTCGTGTTTACCTCGAATTTCATCACTTATAAGCGTCCGTTCGAGGTAACCACCTGGTATATCAAAGACGGCATCCACCGAATGGCGCCTGGCGCGGAGCTGCCTCCTGGCAGTGTGGCTTTTTCGAGCATTCTTGTTATTATCGTCATTGTATCGCTTCTCTTACTGGGGCTGCTCCAGTTCATTGTGCAGCGTACCAAGGTGGGCAAAGCCATGCGGGCTGTCTCGTATGACAAACCCACCGCCCGGCTGATGGGTATCAACGTTGACGGGATTATCTCGATCACTTTTGCCATTGGGGCGGCGCTGGCCGGGGCGGCGGGCGTGCTGTATGCCACAGCCTACTCGCAAGTGGTCTTCTTCATGGGCATTACCCCTGGCCTCAAAGCCTTTGTGGCGGCGGTGTTGGGCGGCATTGGCAGCATTCCTGGGGCGCTGGTGGGTGCTCTCATCATGGGACAGGCCGAAGTGATGAGCGCCGGTTATATCTCCACCCCCATGCGCGATGCGATTGCCTTCACCATCCTAATTCTCGTTCTCCTGGTTCGTCCCACCGGCATCTTTGGCGAACCTGAGCGTGAGAAAGCATAATGCGGAGGATGCCGATGAAACTCTCTGCCAATCGCAGCACAATCGGCTTTATCGCGGTGGCTGTGGCGCTCATTGTGATTGTCCAGCTTCTCATCAGCCTGGGTGTTCTGAGTGCGTTTTGGACCACGTTACTCAACATCGGCGCGGTGATGGCCATTGTCAGTCTGGGGTTGAATCTGATTTATGGCTTCAACGGCCAGTTCTCACTAGGCCAATGGGGCTTCTATGCCATTGGCGCCTATGCCGCTGCAGACGTTACCTATCGCTGGTCGCAGGACAAGAGCGCCTCGGGCCTGGTGATTTTGCTGTTGGTTGTCATTCTGGTGGCGCTGGCCTTTGTTGGCACGGCCTACCTGTTGTCGAAGTTGCGTGGTCTGGATGCGCTCTCAGCCTTTGCCATGTACCTGATTGGAGTGGTGACCGCCGTTGTGTTGGCGGTTGTGATTGGCGGCGTGCTCATCATGCCGGTCACCTCACTGCTCCAGTTTTTGCCAGCCGACTTCGCCTTACAAGTGGTTTTTCTGCTGGCTGTTTTGCTGGCAGGCTGCCTGGCGGCGGAGATCAGCTACCTGTTCGGCTTGCCGGTGTTGACCCTGGGGTCGGACTACTTCGGCATCGCTACGCTGGGCTTCACCATCATCGTCAAAGTCCTGCTGGATAACTCCGATACGATGCTGGGCTTTGTCGAGATGAAAGGGGCGCGCGGCATGGTGGGTATACCCAAGCTCTCCTCCTGGTTGTGGGTTTCGCTCTTCTTGCTGCTGATTCTCATCGCCACCCGCAATCTGCTGCAATCGAGCAATGGCCGCGCTATCCTCTCGGTGCGCGAGGACGAAATTGCCGCTAAAGCCATGGGCATTGACGTGGCCCACCAGAAAATCCTGACTTTTGTGATCGGCAGCCTGTTCGCTGGTCTGGCGGGAGGCCTCTACGCCCACGTCAACGGCTTCTTGCATCCTAACACCTTCAACTTCATCAAGTCCTTCGATCCGATGATTATCGTGGTCTTTGGCGGGTTGGGCAGCGTTTCCGGCACGGTGGTTGCGGCCTTCACCTGGGCGCTGGTCTTGGAAGGCTTCTTGCGCATCTGGCTGCCGGAGGGCTTCGAGACCTGGCGCTTCGTGGTTTATCCCCTCCTGCTGTTGATTATGATGTTGCTGCGCCCGAAGGGTTTGCTGGGAGCTTTCGAGTTCCCCTTCTTGCGGGCGGTGCTGCCGCCTTTGCGCAAGAGAACGGGGAACGCCGCCAGCGAAGCGGCGCCGGGGGAGGGAGGGTAAGCATGTCTGCACAAAATCAACGTCCCCTGCTCGAAATCACGGCTCTGAACAAGAACTTCGGTGGCTTGCGGGCAGTCAAAGATTTCGATATGATCATCCCGCAAGGTGGCCTGGTGGGGTTGATCGGGCCCAACGGGGCGGGTAAGACCACCGTCTTCAACCTCATCACCGGCATTTATGTAGCCACGAGCGGCTCGATCAAATTCAAAGGTGCTGAGATCGTTGGCCTGCCGCCCTTCGACATCACCAAAATGGGCATCGCCCGCACCTTCCAGAACATCCGCCTGTTTGGCAACCTCACCGTGCTGGACAATGTGCGCATCGCCTATCACCCCCACGCCGGCTATGGCCTGGCCGACGCCGTCTTGCGCACACCGCGGTTCTTCCAAAAGGAGAAGGAACTTACCGAACAGGCGCAGGAATTTCTCAGCGTGTTCAATCTGCAAGACCGTCAGGGCGTTATTGCCAAAAATCTGCCCTACGGCGAGCAGCGCCGCCTGGAAATCGCCCGCGCCCTGGCGGCTGACCCCACCCTGCTCTTGCTCGATGAACCTGCCGCAGGCATGAATCCTAACGAGGTGGTCAACCTGATGGAATTGATCCATTTCATCCGCGACCGTTTCAAGTTGACCATCTTGCTGATCGAACACCAGATGCGGGTGGTGATGGGCGTTTGCGAACACATTACCGTGATGGATTTCGGTGAAGTGATTGCACGCGGCAATCCGGCTGAAATACAATCCAACCCGCGGGTCGTCGAAGCCTACCTCGGCCGTGGCTCGGCGGCCCTGGCCCAGAAACTCAGTGAGAGGCGCAGCCATGTTGCTTGAAGTCAAAGACATCAACGTTTTCTACGGCGCCATTCACGCCTTGCAAGGCATCTCCTTCTACGTCAATGCAGGGGAGATCGTCACCCTCATCGGCGCTAACGGGGCGGGCAAATCCACCACGCTCAACACCATTTCGGGCCTGTTGCGCCCCCGCAGCGGCAGCATCGTTTTCAAGGGTAACGATATTACCCTCGCGCCCGCCGAAGACATCGTGCGGCTGGGGATTTGCCAATCGCCCGAGGGGCGCAAAATCTTCGCCCCGCTGACGGTGATGGAAAACCTGGAAATGGGCGCTTACACCCGCTCCGACCGGGCTGAGATCAATCGCAACCTGGAACGGGTTTTCCAGAGTTTCCCCCGTCTCAGGGAACGCCAAAAACAGCTTGGCGGCACGCTTTCTGGCGGCGAGCAGCAAATGCTGGCCATGGGGCGGGCGCTCATGGCGCAACCTACCCTCTTGCTGCTCGATGAACCCTCTATGGGCCTTTCCCCCATCCTTGTCGAGGAGATCTTCAACATCATCATGGATATCAACTCGCAAGGCACCAGCATCTTGCTCGTCGAGCAGAACGCACAAATGGCGCTCTCGGTGGCCCACCGCGGCTACGTGTTGGAGACCGGCCGCATCGTTCTCGAAGGAAACTCAACCGACCTGCTCAACGATCCGCAAGTTCACAGCGCCTATCTCGGCGGCCATTAGCCCCCCTCTCTCCCAAAAACCAACGACCGACGCAACCGTCGGTCGTTGGTTTTGTCTGCAAACTTAGAAGCGGATGGTGGCGCGCACGTCGGGGCGGTCGAGCCGCTGCAGAAACCAACTCGAGGCGGCAATCGCAATCAGGCTGGTAGCGATGAACAAAACATCGAAGCCACCACCCTGCGCATCACTCAAACGCGCATGCGGAAACAGCATCATCAGACGTACAATCACGTTGAAACCTTGCAGGAACATGCTCATGTACAACGCCGCCGGATTGCCGCGCCGCAGGCCAATCCCCAGCAGAGCAAACACTGCCAGCACGACCAGCACCGCCCACCACCCGCCGATGAGTGTGGCTGGCGGAAAGACCAGTAGAGACAAGAATTGCAGGACATAGATAAGCAACAAGTTCGATTGGGATTTCATCTCCATGCGTCTCCTGTGAAGGTTGAGAAATTTTATCAGGGGGAAGGAAGGCTGTCAATTGAGCAACGTGGTAAAATTTAGCTAACTTGTTAGACAACTTACCCCTTCACTTGCTTATTCGAACCGCCCCCAGGAAATATGCCTTCGGCTGAAATCATTACCATCGGAACCGAACTCTTGCTTGGTGAAATTACCGACACCAATGCCACCTACCTGGCCCGCGCCCTGCGCGATTTGGGAATTGATGTGTATCGCAAGACGACGGTGGGCGACAACGTTCAGCGCATTGCCCAGGCCATCCGCCAGGCGCTGGAACGTGCGCAGATCGTCATCACCACCGGCGGTTTGGGCCCTACCGTGGATGACCCCACCCGTCAGGCAGTAGCGCAAGCCATGGGCGTGGATAGCGAATTCCACCCTGAGCTTTGGCAGCAGATTCAGCGCCGTTTCGAGCGCATGGGGCGTCAGGCCAGCGAGAACAACCGCCGCCAAGCCTATATCCCTCGCGGGGCGTTGGTCATCGAGAACCCGGTGGGCACAGCACCGTCCTTCGTGGTGGAGAGCGCCGAAAAGGCCGTGATTGCTCTGCCTGGCGTGCCGCGCGAGATGGAATATCTGCTGCATCGGGCGGTGATTCCCTATCTGCGTCAGCGCTTTGGCCTGAATGCCATCATCAAGGCTCGTCTGCTGCACACCGCCGGCGCTGGCGAATCTCAGATTGACGAATTGATCGGCGAGCTGGAAACGCTCGACAATCCCACCGTCGGGTTAGCTGCCCACGCTGGGCGGGTGGATGTGCGCATCACGGCCAAAGCGGCCTCTGAAGAGGACGCCGATGCCCTCATTGCCCCCATCGAAGCCGACATCCGCCGCCGGCTGGGGGAGTGGGTCTTCGGGGCCGACGAGGATACCCTCGAGCATGTCGCTCTGCAAAATCTGGCGCGCTGCGGCTGGAGTTTGGCGGTCGTGGAAGCGGGGCTGGGGGGGAACCTCGTTAGGAAGTTAGCTCCACAAGCCGGCCCCTTCTTAGCGGGGGAAATTCTGCCTGCACTGCCGTCGTCCTCCGACCTGCTGACGCTCACCGACGCTTACCGCCAGTGGCGCCGCGCCGATGTGGGCCTGGGCGTGGCCGTTCGACCCACCCCTGAGACGCTGGAGGTGCTCTTTGCGCTGATCAGTCCGCGCGGCGTACAACAATTCTCGCGCCCTTACGGCGGCCCGCCTGCCAGCGCACCGCTTTGGGCGGTGAACCAAGGCCTCAATCTACTCCGAACCCTCTGACTCGCGGGAGACTCACGATGCCAAAACTTGCTGATTTGCTGCTCGTCAATGCCATTGTTCTCACCATGGACGCCAAGCTCACCCTGTACGAACCCGGCGCTGTGGCCGTGAAGGGTGATGCCATCCTGGCCGTTGGGCCGGATGAGACGCTGCGCGGCGAGTACAGCGCCTCGACGACGCTCGATTGCGGCGGCAAGGTGCTGATGCCTGGCCTGATCAACGCTCACACGCATGCCCCCATGACGCTGTTGCGCGGCCTGGCAGATGACCTGCGCTTGGATGTGTGGCTGCTGGGCTTCATGATGCCGGTGGAACGACAGTTCGTCTCGCCCGAATTCGTGCGCCTGGGCACGAAACTGGCCTGCGCCGAGATGCTCCGCTCCGGCATCACCTGCTTCGCCGATATGTACTACTTCGAAGAAGACGTAGCCCGCGCCACCGCCGAGGTCGGCCTGCGCGCCGTATGTGGCGAGACCGTGCTCAAATTCCCCACCCCCGATGCTCAGTCCTTCGAGGAGTCCCTGGCTGCTTCACGCGATTTCATCATCGCCTGGAAGAATCACCCCCTCATTGTCCCGGCTGTGGCCCCGCACGCCGCCTATACCTGCACGGCGGAAATCTTGCGGGCGTGTGCTGACCTGGCCATCGAATTCGACGTTCCCTTGCTCACCCACATTGCCGAGACCGCTGCCGAGCAGGAAAGCAACCGCGCCGCCTACGACATGCCCGTCGTTCCCTACGTCAAGAAACAGAATATCTTCGAAGCCAAGACCTTGGCCGCTCACTGTGTTCACCTCGACGAAGGCGAGATTCATACCCTGCGCCACCACCATACCGGCGTGGCCCACTGCCCGTCGTCGAACCTGAAGCTGGCCTCCGGCATTGCCCCGGTCAAAGCCATGCTCGACGAGGGCCTGGCCGTCGGTATTGGCACCGATGGCACCGCCTCGAACAACGACCTGGATATGTTCGAGGAAATGCGCCTGGCTGCTTTCCTGGCGAAAACCGCTGCCAACGACCCCACCGCCGTCCCAGCCACTCAAGCGCTGCGCATGGCCACCTGCATGGGTGCTCAGGCGCTTTCCATCGGCCACCTCACCGGTTCGCTGGAACCCGGCAAACGCGCTGACTTGATTCTGGTGGACCTTGCCAGCCTGCACAACACCCCCCGCTTCCGCCGCGCCAACGACAATATCTACGCCCAGTTGGTTTACGCTGCCAAATCTTCGGATGTGACCGACGTGATGGTCAACGGCCAATGGCTGATGCGTGAGCGCGTGTTGCTCACCCTCGACGAAGCTGAACTGCGCATCCAGGCTGAAACCTACGCCCGCCAGATTGACGATTTTCTGGCGGCGCGTGAACAATCGGTGCTGTCCAAATTGATCGCCATCGGCGGCGCTCAGGAAGCCGAATCTTTCGAAGTCCAGGTCAAAGCGCGCATTGCTAATCCTGAGGCTGTGTTGCAAGCTCTCGACAGGTCCGACCTCGAAATCCTCCACCAGCGCCATTATCACGAATACGACACCTATTTCTCGTTCGCTGATCCCGCGCAAGGTCACCTGCGCCACCGCGAAGACGAGTTCATTGACGCCAACGGGCGGGTCACCAATGCCCGCTATCGCCTCACCCTCATCGGCCCGGCGCGTGAACGCCGCTTCGAGCGGGATGTGTTACTCTCGCGCAGCCGCTTCATCGCCCCCGCAACGCATAGTCTGCGCTTCTACCGCGAGTATTTCAAGCCCAGCAGTGAAATCTCGATCAAGAAAGACCGCCTGCGCTGGCGGGTGCTGTTCCAGGGTACGGAGTTCTATATCAACCTCGACCACCTCGAACAGCCCGACTTGGGCTATTTCATCGAAGTCAAAAGCCGCACCTGGAGCCGCCGCGATGCTGAACACAAGGCTGAGCTGGCCACAACCCTGCTGCAAGCCCTAGGCGCCTCACCGGACGAAGCCGTCGCCCAGGATTATGTCGAGATCGTCGAACGATGACGCTGCCCGCAACGCGCCCCTCTGCCTTGTCCCTATCCTCGGTACATTGCTCTCCACCTGCCACTGGCCCGACCCCGCATGTCCAAAGAGCTGCTTCTTGCCATAGATAACGGCACTCAGAGCGTGCGCGCCTTGCTGTTCGACCTGCGCGGTAACCTGATTGCCAAAGCCCAACAGCCCATCCAGCCCTACACCTCCCCCCAACCCGGCTGGGCCGAACAACGCCCCGAATACTTCTGGGAATCGTTGTGTCAGGCTTGTCAGCGCTTGTGGCAAATGCCTGGCGCCGACAAAGCGGCCATTGCCGGCGTGGCCCTCACCACGCAACGCTCCACGCTCGTCAACGTGGACCGCAACGGCACGCCGCTGCGCCCGGCCATCGTCTGGCTCGACCAGCGGCGCACACTGGGGCAAAAACCGGTCGGCGGTTGGTGGGGATTGGCCTTTGCCCTGGCCGGAATGCGCCACACGGTCGCTTACCTGCAAGCTGAGGCCGAGGCCAACTGGATTCGCACCCACCAGCCCGAGATTTGGGCCAAAACGCACAAATACCTCTATCTCTCCGGCTACCTGACTTACCGCCTGACCGGGCGTTTCGTTGACTCGGTTGGCTGTCAGGTGGGCTATTTGCCCTTCGACTACAAACGTCTGAGATGGGCGGCCAAATCCGACTGGAAATGGCAGGCCGTCCCCATGGACGAGGCGATTCTGCCTGAGTTAGTGCCGCCCACCGGCCAATTGGGAGAGGTGACCCCCCAGGCGTCAGCCGAGAGCGGCATCCCGGCGGGTCTGCCGCTCATCGCCGCCGCCGCCGACAAAGCCTGTGAGGTCATCGGCGCCGGTTGTCTCGATCCCCACATGGGTTGTCTGTCATACGGCACCACGGCCACCATCAACACCACCCACCGAAAATATATTGAGGTCATCCCGCTTATTCCACCCTACCCGTCCGCTGTGCCGGGGGCCTATAGCCTGGAAATCCAGATTTATCGCGGTTATTGGATGGTGAGCTGGTTCAAGGAAGAATTTGGTCACCCTGAGCAGGGCCTGGCCAACCAACTGGGTTTGCCAGCCGAGGCGCTTCTCGACAGCCTGGTACAAAACGTGCCGCCCGGCTCGATGGGGTTGGTGTTGCAACCCTACTGGTCACCTGGCCTCAAAGTGCCAGGGCCGGAGGCCAAGGGGGCAGTCATTGGCTTTGGCGACGTGCACACCCGCGCCCACTTCTACCGCGCCATTCTCGAAGGGCTGGCTTATGCCCTGCGCGAGGGGAAAGAACGTACCGAGCAGCGCAGTCACGTGCCGATCCGCGAACTGCGCGTCTCTGGCGGGGGGTCGCAGTCCGACGTGGCGATGCAACTCACGGCCGACATCTTCAACCTGCCCACTGCTCGCCCGCATGTTTACGAGACCAGCGGCCTAGGGGCGGCCATGGACGCTGCGGTGGGGTTGAAATTGCACCGCGATTTCGACGCGGCGGTGAAAGAGATGACGCGCCTGAGCCGCGTCTTCGAACCAAATGCCCAAAATCACCAGATTTACGATGGGCTTTACCGCCAAGTTTACCGGCGCATGTACCGCCGGCTGAAGCCGCTCTACGAAGCCATTGGCGAGATAGTGGCTTATCCCAGCAAAGTCCGTTGAGCGCTGGGGCGTGGGGGTGCTTACGCCTGGCTGGAACGGGCAAGGTGGATCGCCGCTTCGAAGCTGTGGGCGTCGGTCTGGCGGCGGATTTGCGCCATTTCCTCGGCTGTCAGGCGTGGGGCCAGGCGGTCGAGCAGCAGGCAAGCCTTGTCTTTGGTTTGCTGATCGCTGTTGGGGAAGCTGGCGGCGAAGGCCAGCAGTTTCCCAGCGGGTTGGAGCTTCCCCTCGGCGAGCAAGACCTCCCCGATGCCGGCCAATACGTCCACGGCCACCGGCACGCTCTGGATTTCCACGGCAATCTCCAGGGCTTGGCGGTAGCAGCGTTTGGCGCTGTCCAGTTCTTTTTCCAGCACCAGCAAATTGCCCAGGCTGTTCAACACCGAAAGGCGCAGTTCTTGTGATTTGATCTGCTCGGCGGCTTCCAGGCTTTCCTTGTAACATTGGCGCGCCCGCGCCAGGTCGCCGAGCGATTTTTCGGCGTCGCCCAGGTGCTTGAGCGTGCTGGCGATGCCCCATTGGAAGCCGATCTGGCGGCAAATCTCCAGGCATTCGAGGCGCAGCGCCTTGGCCCGGGGATAATCGCCGCCCAGGTAAGCCACGTTGCTCAGGTTGTGCAGGCAGCGGGCGATGCCGGCGCGGTCGCCGATGGTGCGGTAAATGGACAGGCTTTGCTCGAAATAGGGCGCAGCCTGGGCCAGCTCGCCAGCCATGGCCGACATCATGGCCAGGTTGCTAAGGTTCTTGGAAATGCCCCACTGGTCCCCCAGGCGGGTGTAGAGCGTCAGGCTGTCTTCAAAGAACTGGCGGGCGGGCTGGAAATCGCCAAGCATACGGCAGGCGTGGCCCAGGTAGATCATGGCAAAGGCGTTTTCCGAGAGGCGGTCGGCATCCGCTGGGGTGCCGTCAGCCTGTTCCAGGGTCAGCACCTCCTCGAAGTAGCTCCTGGCGTGGGCGAAATCGCCGGCCTCAGAAATCGAACTGCCCAGGACGTTCAGGGCGAAAGCCACCTCCACCGGCCTGCCTGCCGCGCGGAGCAGCGCCAGCCCTTGCCCGGCAATCTCTTGGGCGGCCTCCAGGTTGCCCACGCGCATCTCGAACCAGGCCTGCCAGGATAACGCCAGGCCATACAAGCGGGCGTCGGCGGCGCTTTGCAGGGCCGCGGCGGCTGCGGCAAAGGCCTCGCGCCCCTCGCGGAACCAACTGCGCATTTCGTAGAAACGCCCCAGGGCCGTCATGGCCTGTTCGAGGCAGGCGCTGTCTTTCTGGTCTGTTGCCCACTGCCAGGCGGTGCGCACGTTCTCGACCTCCGCGGCGATGGCCTCCAGTGCAGCCAACTGCCCGTCTCCGCGCAGGTTGTCGGCCTGTTGATGCAGGCTGGCAGCAAAGTGGCGGCTGTGCTGCTGGCGGATGTGCGCTTCTTCGGACGGGTTTGCGGCCAGCTTCTCGGCGGCGAACTGGCGCACCAGCCCGTGCAGGTCGTAGCGTTCCCCCGAAAGCCGCAGCAGGGATTGATCGGCCAGCGACTTGAGAATCTCCTGCCCGGCCGAGGCGATCTGCCCGGCAGCCTGGGCGGTGAACCCGCCGCGGAAGACCGACAGCCGCCGCAGGGCCTGCTGTTCCCCGGGGGTGAGCAGCCCCCAGGAATGCTCGAAAACCGCCCGCAGGCTGCGGTGGCGTGCAGGGACGTCGCGCATCGTCGTCGCTAGCAGCCCCAGGTTGGCCTCGATCTGGCGGGCAATGGCGGCGCACGGCTGGCTATGCACCGCGGCTGCCGAAAGCTCGATCCCCAGCGGCATCCCTTCGAGAAGCTGGCAGATGCGTTCCACGGCAGGCCGCTCGGCTTGCAGGTCGAAGTGTGGCTGCACCCGGCGGGCGGCCTGCTCGAAAAGCGCCAGGGCGCTGTACGGCTGGTTAGCAAGCGCTGCGTTGGGGGAAGGATAGCTCAGCCCGCTCACTTCCATCACGCTCTCGGCGCGCAGTTCCAGTGGGGTGCGCGAGGTGACCAGCAGCTTGACGCCGGGCGCTTGCTGAAGCAGCGCCACCAGGAAATCCACCGCTGACGGCTGCTCCGGCGCAGTGATCAAATGCTCGAAGCTGTCCAAGACCAGCAGCAGCTCTTTTTGGCGCAGAAAATTGAAGAGCTGGGCCTGCGGATCGCTTGAACCAAAGAACTTGACGCCGAGCACTTCGGCGATGGCCAGGACGAGAAACTCAGCAGACGAAACGGATTCCAGGGGGACGAAGTAAACGCCCTGGGGAATGATCCCCACCTGGTCACGCGCCGCCTCCAATGCCAGGCGGGTTTTCCCGATGCCGCCCGGCCCCAACAGGGTGAGCAGGCGGCAGCCGGGGTCGGCCAGCGTCCCAGCGAGATCGTCCAGTTCCTCTTCGCGCCCCACGAAAGGGGTGGGAGCGGGCGGCAGGTTGTGGCAGGCCAGCGGGAAACGCGGCGCGAGGCGTTCGCTGCGCGGGGCGTCGCAGCGGATGGCATCGAACAGGGCGGCAGTCTCGGGGGCCGGGGCGACACCCAATTCCTGGGATAGATAGCGCCGCAAGGTGTTGAACTGGGTTTGCGCCGCGCTCCACTGGCCGTCGAGGGCCAGCAGGCGCATCAATTCGCGCTGGGCGGTTTCCTCCCAGGGGGCGATTTCCAGCAGGCGGGCCAGACGTTGGCGGGCGGCGGTGTATTCGCCGCGCCGTTCGTGGTATTCGGCCAGCATTGCCAGGGCTTCCACCGCTTGCTGCCTCAGGGCTTCACCGCGGATG
>Ga0209018_1002393_pt1 | contig 13333 bp, 11 predicted proteins | sample YNPBryBLVA2012_FD_185814 | JGI IMG/M metagenome (GOLD analysis project Ga0209018, IMG submission 185814) | Anoxygenic and chlorotrophic microbial mat microbial communities from Yellowstone National Park, USA - YNP Bryant BLVA 2012 (SPAdes)... ...
ACGCTAGGCTCCCGCTCGACCAGGTAGACCGGATAGCCGGCCCTGGCGATGTCCAGCGCGGCCTGGATGCCGGCGATGCCGGCTCCGATGACCAACGCGGCTGGTTTCTGGTTGGTGTCCGTCATAGGGCGACATCCAGCATATCATAGACCCGTCGCAGGCCGAAGCCGACCTGCTGGGTGGCCTTGTTTGGGCAGACCATGGCGCAGGTGCCGCAGCCCTGACAGAGGGCCTCGATGACCTCGGCGTAGAGCGCGCCCGGCTCCAGCACCCGCGCCCCGTAGGGACAGGCCTGGACGCACAGTCCGCAGGCAGAGCAGGTGCGGGTGTTGACCGTGGCCACCGTCCGCTGCGCTTCCAGTTGGCCGGGGGCGAGCAGGCTGGCGGCGCGCATCGCCGCTCCCGCCGCCATAGAGATCGTCTCGTCCACCCCGCGCGGCGAGTGGGCCAGCCCGCAGACGAAAATCCCACGCTGCGTGAAGTCCAGCGGGCGCATCTTGGGATGCTCCTCGCGGAAGAAGCCGTTAGCGTCCAGCTCGACGCCCAACGCCTCGGCCAGCGGCGCGTTGTCGGCGGGGGCGATGCCCGTGCTGAGCACCAGCAGGTCTGCCGGCAGGGTCACCTCCTGGCCGGTGATCGGCTCGACCAGGCTCACCCTCAGCCCGTCGGCCGCTGCCGTCACCTGCGGCTTGTGCTCCAGGTCGTAGCGCAGAAAGACCACGCCCTGCTCCCGCGCCTGGCGGTAGAGGTCTTCGCGGAAGCCGTAGGTGCGCATCTCGCGGTAGAGCACGGTGACGCTGGTCTCCGGGCTGCGCGCCTTGAGCGCCAGGGCGTTGAGTACAGCCTTGGTGCAGCAGACGCGGCTGCAGTAGGGGCGCTGCGGTTCGCGGGATTCGACGCACTGGATCATGACGACAGAGCGCGGGTTCAGGTCGGCCAGCCGGCCCTCCAACTCCCGCTGCGTCATCACCCGCGCGTCCTGCCCGTAGAGGTACTCGCCCGGCACGACCGGCTGGCCGCCGGTGGCGACGATGATCGCACCGTAGGTCTCCTCGAACGGCTCGTCCGCGCCGACCGGGGCCAAGCGGGCGCGGAACTGCCCCAGGCGACCGCTGACCGCCTGGACGGTGGTGTTCCGATGGACGTGGATGCGCGGCTGGCCGCTGACCCGCTCCAGCAGCGCCGTCAGCGCCTGCTGTGGGTCGTCCCCGCCGGCGACGATGCGCAGGTGGCGCAACTGTCCGCCCAGCGACTCCGACCGCTCGACCAGGTCGGTCGAGATGCCCATGTCGGCCAGGGTCAGCGCGGCAGTCATCCCGGCCAGCCCTCCGCCGATGACCAACACCCGCCGGCCCAGCTCTTCGACCGGCGGGCGGAACGGCTGACGGCGCAGCGCGCCGACCACGCCCATCGCCACCAACTGCTGCGCCTGGGCCATCGCCGAACGCCCGTTCCCACTCCCCCAGACCACCTCACCGCGCAGGTTGACCTGCTCCAGCAGTTCGGGATTGAGACCGGCGTCGGTCATCATGCGGCGGAACGGGGCCTGCAAGCGCAGGTCGGTGCAGCCGGCCAGCAGCACGCGGTTCAGGTTCTCCGCCCGCACCGCCGCGGCCACCGCCGCCAGTCCCTCGCCGGCGAACCCGCCGTCCACTACCTGGGCCAGGGCGACGTCGGGCAGGGAGCGGGCATAGGCCGCGACCGCCTCCAGGTCGAGCGCGCCGGCCAACTGACCGCCGCAGTCGTAGAGGAACACACCGACGCGAGGCGCCTCCCAGGTCACATCTCGTTCCTCAGGCAGGCGAGCGGGCGGGCGGGTCGCCCGCCCTGCGGGAGCGAGCAGACGGACGGCGCTGGCGGCGGCAGAGGAGGCCTCGACCACCGTCTCCGGGATGTCCTTCGGCTCGCGGAAGGCGCCGCTCAGGAAGACGCCGGGGCGGGAGCTGGCGTCTGGGGCGAACGGGCGGTTAACGCCGAAGCCGTACTCGTTCAGCGCCACGCCCAGCCCCTGGCCTAGCTCCTGCACGCCCGTCGGCGCGCCGAAGCCGACCACCAGCACGACCATGTCGAACTCTTCCTCGCACGGACGGCCGTCCTCGGCGATGAAGTTGACCAGCAGATCGCGGCTCTGCTGGAACTGATGTACCGACGAGACCATGCTGCGCCGATAGGTCACGCCCGGCAACCGTTCTACACCCTCGAAGTAGGCGTCGAAGTCCTTGCCGTGGGCGCGGATATCCATGTAGAAAACCGTCACCTCCAGGTCGCGCTGCAGGCTCTTAGCCACCTTGACCTGCTTGGCGGTGTGCATGCAGCAGACGGAGGAGCAGTACCCCCGGCCGATGGACACGTCGCGGGAGCCGACGCACTGGATGAAGGCGATGCGCCGCGGCGGCTTGCCATCCGACGGGCGGAGGATGTGCGCGCCGGTCGAGCCGGCCAGGCTGACCATGCGCTCGAACTGGATGCTGGTAACGACGTTGTCGTAGTGGCCGAAGCCGAACTCGCCCTTCAGCCGGGCGTCGAACGGCTCGAAACCAGGGCTGAGGATCACCGCCCCCACCGGCAGCTCGCTCTCGAACGGCTGCATCTCCAGGTCAATCGCCGCCGTGGGGCAGACCGCGACGCACTGGCCGCAGCGGGTGCAGACGGCCGGATCAATTACGTAGGCGCCGGGGACGGCGCGCAGCGGCGGGCGGTAGATCGCCTTCTCCCTGTGCAGCGCGCCCTCGTACTGGCTGGGCCGCTCGACCGGGCAGACCGGGACGCAGAGGCCGCAGTCTATGCAGCGCTCGACCGAGACGTAGCGCGGCTTGTGCCGCACCCGCGCTGTGAATGCCCCCGGCTCACCCTCCAGAGCGATGACCTCCGCATACGGCAAGATCTCGATGTTGGGGTGCAGTTGGCACTCGAAGGTCGGGCAGTAGGCCGCTCGACCGGGCAGCATGTGACAGATGCCGCAGGAGTCGGTCGGGAAGGTGCGGTCGAGCAGGTGCAGCGAACCGCCGATCGCCGGGCCGCTATCCAGCAGGTAGACCCGGTGGCCGGCCTGAGCCAGCAGCAGCGCCGACTGCATCCCGCCGATCCCGCCGCCGACTACCAGCACAGCAGCACCGGGTTGGAGTCTGTCGTTGGAATTGGCCATTCCTCGCATCCTCTCTGGAGTCCGATGTTCATTTCAGCCCGCGGGCTGCCAATACCGGGCGGGGGTCAATGCCGTGCTTGCCGAACCACTTCCCCACCTCCGGCACGTCGAAGGCCAGGCCCATCAGTTCCGTGAAGTAGAGTGCCGGGATCTTCTGCGCCTGGGACTGGCGGGTATCGAGGTTCATCTGGCACATGCCACAGGCGCAGGCGATGACGTCGGCGCCGGCCTCCTGGGCCGCCTGGGCCAGCCGCGTGGAGAGCTGGATCACCACGTCGGCGCGGGTCAGCGCCAGGCTCACCCCGCAGCAGTCCACCTTGTACGACCAATCCACCGGCTGCGCGCCCAATGCCTCCATCAAGTTGTCCATCACCATCGGGTGTTCGGGGTCGTCCCAGCCGGTGAACTCCGGCGGGCGCACCAGCACGCAGCCGTAGTAAGAGGCCACGCGCAGCCCGCTCAGCGGTCGCTTGACCCGCCCGCGGACGCGCTCCAGCGCCTCAGGCGCGCCGAAGATCTCCAACAGGTGACGGGCGTGCGGCTGGCCGGTGTAACGGAAACCCAGCAGGCCCTCCATCTCCTGTCGCCAGGCCTCGTCCTCGCGCAGCCGCCGGTCGGCCAGGAGGATATGCTGATAACAGGCCGGGCACGGCGCGACCACGTCCAGCCCCTCCTGCTGCGCGATGGCCATGTTGCGCGCCGGCAGGCTGTACGAAAGCTCGTGGTTCAGGCTGTGCGCCGACGAAGCCCCACAGCAGTTCCAATCCTCCAGCTCGACCAACTCGATGCCCAGCGCTTCGCAGACCGCATCGGTCGAAAGGCCGAACTCGATGCCGGTGGTGGCGATGGTACATCCAGGATAGTAGCTGTACCTCACTTTCCCACCTCCGTCGAAGAACGGCTCGTTTCGTACAGCTTGCGCACCTGGGCCAGCCCGCGGACCCGCTCCGGCAGGCTGAGGATCTTGCCCTTGACGAGCAGCGTCAGGCCGACGCCAATGTCGGCCTTCAGATCACTGCCGAACGGACTGCGCAGCTTGTACTCCGCCAGCATGGACAGCTCATGCACCCGTCCCCACAGGCGGATGCTATCCAGGAAGGCGCGGTGGAAGTTGAAGATGACCGTGTCCGGCTTGTAGCCCTCGCTCATCGCCATCGCGCGCAGCGTATCATACATCGGGGCCAGACGGATGTGATTGGGGCAACGCGTGCCGCAGGTCTCGCAGCCCACGCACAGCCAGATCGCCGGGCTGCTGAGCACGACATCCTTCTGTCCCAACTGGATGAGACGGATAACCTGGGCTGGCTTGAGGTCCATCGCGTAGGCCACCGGGCAGCCGGCGCTGCACTTCTGGCAGAAGTAACAGCGCATCAGCGGCTCCCCGCAGCGCTCCTGGACCGTCCGACCGAAGGTCAGAGTAGGTTCGTAGGCGATCGCCATGCGCATCTCCTCTGTCAACTAGAACTGGCCGGAATTGTCCACCAGAGGGTAGACCAGGACAGCCATGTCCATCGTGTCACCGTCGGTGGTGATGAAGTAGTCGCGCAAGATGACTTCCTGGCGGAAGCCCATATCGAGGAAACCCTGGATCACCTGGGCGTGGGCGGTGACGATCTCGCCGTACAACTGCTGCAGCCCCAGACGGCGGGCGATCTCGATCAGGCTCTGCATCATCAGCGTGCCGATGCCCTGACGGCGATGCTCGCGGTCGAGGAAGATACGCACCCAGGCGATGTGGCTGTGGTGATGCTCGCCGAAGTGCAGGGTCGCGTCCCCCACCAGCTTATCGCCGACGAAGGCGACCAGCGGGAAAACCCGCCGATAGTCCAGGTGATCCACCCAGGCCGCCACCACCTGCGGGTCTGCCGCGTCGCTGCGGAACCACTCCACATCCTCCCTGGGTGAGCGGGCGAACAGGTCAATCAAGGCCTGTTTGTCCTCCTTCTGCAACGGACGCAAGAGCAGGCGCGAGCCGTCGGGCAGCGTCTTCACCTTCCTATACCGGATGACCTGATCCCACACATCGTTCATGCGAACCTCCTTTCCGCCAGGACATCGGCCATCGCCAGCACCTGCCCCGGCTCCCAGTTATGGACGCGGCTGGCCTTGTTCGGGCAGGCCACGACACAGGCTCCGCAGGTCTGGCAGAGCGCCGCGTTGACGGTCGCCACCCGCCGCAGCGGGTGCACCTCCCGCGCCCCATAGGGGCAGGCCGCCACGCAGGCCCCACAGGCGGAGCACAATTCCTCGACCACATACGCGACGGTCGGTTCCTGGACCATCTCCTCCTGGGCGAACAACTGCAACACCTTGGCCGTCGCGCCGCCCGCCTGGGCCACTGCCTCCGGGATGTCCTTCGGGCCCTGCCCGACCCCGGCCAGGAAGACGCCGGCGGTCAGGCTCTCCACCGGGCGCAGCTTCGGGTGGGCCTCGCTGTAGAAACCGTAGGCGTCCACCTGGATGTGCAGGGTCTGGGCAACAGTGACCGCCTGGCGGCTGGGCAGCATTGGCGTTGCCAGCACCACCAGGTCGGCCTCCACCTCGACCGGGCGGCCGACCAGCGTGTCGGCGCCCCAGACGACCACCCGCTCGCCGCGGCGGAAGATCTTGCTCACCTTGCCGCGCAGGTAGAGGACATCGTAGTCCTCCATCGCCCGCTGGACGAACTCATCATAGCCCTTGCCGCCGGAGCGGATGTCAATGTAGAAGACGTAGGCCTGACCGTCCGGCACGCGCTGCTTGAACATCGTCGCCTGCTTGGCAACGGTCATGCAACAGACCTTCGAGCAATAGGAAACGCCGTGTTCGGGGTCGCGCGAACCAGCGCACTGGACGAAGACCACCTCGCGGGGGACGCGGCCATCAGACGGGCGGCGCAGTTCGCCGCCGGGCCTGAGCATCTCCTCGAACGTCAGCCCGTCCACCACATCCGGCACGCCTCCGCTGCCGTACTCCGGCAACCGTTCCAGCGGGTAGGGATCCCAACCGGTGGCGACGACGATGGCGCCCACTTCGTAAGTTTCAGGTCTCAGGGTTTCAGGTTTCAGGTTGGGGGAAGGGTCTGAAATGCTGAGGCCTGAAACTTCTACTGTGAAGTTGCCCACGTACCCCTCGATCTTGCTCACCTGTGAATGGAGCAAGACCTGGATATTGGGATGGTGGAGCACAGCCTCGACCCGCTGCTGGAGCAGGTCAGGTGCGGCCTCGAAGTTGAGGAAGGTGCCGGAGAGGCGGGCCATCTTACCGCCGAGGGCCTCGCCCCGCTCGACCAGGACGACGGGGTAACCGGAGTTGGCGATGCCCAGGGCAGCCTCCAGGCCGGCGACCCCGCCGCCGATGACCAGGGCGCGGCGGGTCAGTGGCAGGCGGGATGGGGTCAATGCCTCGTCCCGCCGCACCTTCTCGACCATCGTGCGCACGATCTCGGCGGCCTTCCCGCTCGCCTGTTCGGGGTCGCGCTGGTGCACCCACGAGCACTGTTCGCGGATATTGGCGATCTCACAGCGGTAGGGGTTGAGCCCGGCGGCCGCCGCCGCGCCGCGGAACGTCTTCTCGTGCATCCCCGGTGAGCAGGCGGCGACGACGATGCCGTCCAGATCGTGCCCGGCGATCGCCTGGCGGATCAACTGCTGACCAGGATCGGAGCACATGTACTTGTAGTCGGTGGCGAAGGCGACGTGCGGGCACTGGCGCAGTTCCTCGGCCACGCGCACCACGTCCACTGTACCGGCGATGTTGATGCCGCAGTGACAGATGAAGACCCCGATCCGGCTCATACACCCTCCGCCAGGCCAACCAGGCCGGCCCCGTCCGGCAGCGCCAAGCCCTGCTGTCGCAGGAACGCCTCCATCGCCAGGAGGAACTCCATCAGATAGGGCCGCGTCGCCGCTTTGCCCATGTGCCCGATGCGGAAGATGTGGCCCGCCAGCGGCCCCAGTCCACCGGAGATGAGGATGCCGTGGGACTGAGCCAGGTAGACCGACAGGTCCTTGACGGCGAACTCCGGGCGAGACCTGACCGCCGTGGCGATCGGGCAGGCGAATGGTTCGGGCACGAACATCTCGAAGCCCAGCGCCTCCAGACCGCGGCGCACGGCCCGGGCGGCTTGCCGGTAGCGCGCAAAGTGCGCCTCCAGACCGCCGGCCATGATCCGCTGCAGGCTCACCCGCAAGCCGACGATGTTATTCGTCGGCAGGGTGACCGGATAGGGATGCCAGCTCGCCCACTCGACGGCGTACTGCCGCCAGGTGCGCAGATTGAGGTACCAGCCGTGATGGGGTTCGGGGTGACGATCCACGTACTCCCAGGCCCGTGGGCCGACGGAGATGAAAGCCAGCCCCGGCGGGCATTCCAGGCACTTGTTGGCTACAGAGACGCAGACATCGATCCCCCACTCGTCCACCGGCAGGGGCACCCCGCCGAGGGAGGAGATCGCGTCCACGATGATCGGCAGGCCGGCCTCGTGGGTCACGGCGGCGATCTCCTGCAGCGGGTTGAGCACAGTCGTGGCCGTCTCGTGGTGGACGATCGTCACCGCCCGCGCCGATGGCTCCTGCGCCAGGACGCGCCGCAGGTCGGCGGGGTCGAGCGGCTGGCCGTGCGGAGCAGCAAAGGTGACCACCCGCAGCCCATACGATTCGGCCATCGCCCGCAGCCGTTCGCCGAAGAAGCCGTTGTCGCCGACCACCAGCGTGTCGCCGGCGGCCAGCATGCTGCCGAAGGCCATGTCCAACAGCGCCGAACCCGTCGCCGGGACGATGAACAGGTCGTTCTGGGTCCGAAAGACCTGCTTCAGGAAGTCGAGCGTCTCCCGGTAGATACCCATCCACTCCGCGCCGTAATGCGGCAACGTGGGCTGGGCCATCGCCTCCAGCACCGCCTCGTCCACTTCGCAGGGGCCCGGAATGAACAATTTGTAGCCCATACTCACCCCGCCGTCCACCGGCCGAGCACAGTGCGCGGGTCCACGTAGTGACCGTCCAGCCCCCAATCCTCCTCCGGCAGTCCCAGCGCCACAGCCATCAACTGGGTGAAGTAGACGATCGGGACCTCATCGCCGGAACGGCCGAACTCCGTCTCCCGCTGCGGGTAATCCAGGTTGAACTGACAGAGCGGGCAGGCGGTGACGACGACCTGAGCACCGTGTTCCCGCGCCGAGGCGACGATGTCACGGGAGAGGTTCGCCGAGACCCGCGGCTCCTTGACCGTCAGGTACGACCCACAGCATTCGATATTGTAGGGAAAGTCCACCGCTTCCGCCCCCAGCGCCCGCAGCAGGTCGTGGAGGATGACGGGCGACTCCGGGTTGTCCAGGCCGATCTCGTCGTAGGGACGGAGGAGGAGGCAGCCGTAGTAGGGCGCGGCGCGCAGCCCCTTCAGCGGGCGGACGACCCGCGCGGCCAGCGACTCCCAACCCACCTGGTCGCGCAGCACCTCCAGCAGATGGACCACCCTGACCTTGCCCTCGTATTCCTGTCCGGTGAACCAGTTGATCCGCTCGCGCATATCGCCGTCGCGCTGGAGGGTGGTTTGAGTGCGCTTAAGGACGTGATAGCAGATCGCGCACAGCGCTGCCACCTGTTCGCCGGCCTGCTCTGCCTGATAGAGGACGCGGGTAGGGGCAATGAGGGCCATCGAGTTGTCGGTGGAGAGGGGGAACGTAGCCCCACAGCACTGCCAGTCGGGCAGCTCACTCAGCTCCATGCCCAGCGCGGCCATCACCGCTCGGCCCGAACGGTCGTAGTTCTTCGCCTTGGTCGAGAGCGTACATCCGGGATAGTATGAGATTGACATAGAGACTCCTCACGTTTCAGGTTTCACGTTTTGCGCGAAGCGTGAAGCGTGAAGCGTGAAGCGTGAAGCGTGAAGCGTGAAACGTGAAACGTGAAACGTGAAACGTGAAACGTGAAGCGTGAAGCGTGAAACGTGATCACTTCATGTACTTCCTATAGCCACCGACGATTGCCAGTTGCGGCAGTTCGCGCACCAGTTCCGGCGGGAGGAGGTCCAGCTTCAGCTCAGAAGCGCCGGCGCGCAGGGAGATCTCGCGCAGCGCCTCCATGAGCCGGGGAAGGTCCACTCCCTTGGGGCAGCGGGTGACGCAGGTGAGGCAGGACGCGCAGGCCCAAACGGTCTGGCTGGCGAGGACCTCGACCATGCCCAGTTGGGCCATGCGGATAACCTGGCTGGGCAGCAGGTCCACCGCCGAGGCCACGGGACAGCCGGCGCTGCACTTGCCGCACTGGTTGCAGGCCAGCAGGTCCTGGCCACTGATCTCCTCCACGTCGCGGGCTAGTTTGCCGCGGATCTTGTTTGCCGAGATGACGGTGCGCATCCGTTCTCCTCTTGCAGATCGCTTATCGCCGATCGCTTATCGCAGACCGTGGAAGTATATACTGCGTGTTGCGTGTTGCGACAAGCGATTGGCTACGCGATAGCGATTAGCGATCAGCGATTAGCGATGGCGTGCCTGGCCCCGGCCATCGTGTTCCACATCAGCATCGCGATCGTCATCGGTCCCACCCCACCGGGCACCGGGGTCAGGTAGCCGGCCACCTCTTTGACCTCGTCGAAGTCCACGTCGCCGACCAGGCGGGAACCGGACCTGGCCGTGGGGTCGGGGACGCGGTTGATACCGACATCAATCACCGCCGCGCCCGGCTTGACCCAGTCGCCCTTGACCATGCGCGGCTGGCCGACGGCAGCGATGAGGATGTCCGCCCGGCGACAGATGCCCGGCAGGTCGTGCGAGCGCGAGTGGCAGATCGTGAGCGTGGCATTGCGGTGCAGCAGGAGCATCGAGACCGGCAGGCCGACGATGTTGCTGCGGCCCAGCACCACCGCCTCGGCGCCCTCGATCTGGATGCCGGAGCGCACCAGCAGCTCGATGCAGCCGGCGGGGGTGCAGGGGACGAACAGCGGCCGGCGGCCCTTCATCGCCAGGCGGCCGATGTTCAACGGGTGAAAGCCGTCCACGTCCTTCTCGATGCTGATCAGGCTCAGCACCCGCTCCTCGTTCAAGTGCTTCGGCAGGGGAAGCTGGACCAGGATGCCGTGGACGTTGGGGTCGTCGTTGAACCGCCTGACCGCCGCCTCGACTTGCTCCTGGGTGGCGTCCTCCGGCAGGTGCTCGCCGATGGAATAGAAACCGCAATCGGTGCATGTCTTCTGCTTGGAGGCGACGTAGGCTTTGGAGGCCGGATTCTCGCCCACCAGGATCGTCGCCAGGCCCGGCACAACGCCGTGCTCTGCCTTCATCTTGGCCAACTCAGCGCGGATCTCATCGTAAATCTGCGCCGCGATCGCTTTGCCATCAATCAACTGTGCAGTCATGGATTCCTCCCCCGTGTTGCGTGTTGCGGGTTCCGTCGTCTATCGCCCGTTCACAGCCGCAGGTACGAATCGGTGTAGATGATCTTGTTCAGCAGCACCTGCACCGTCTTCCAGATGTCGGCTTGCTGCGGGTCGGACATGTCCACGTCTTCGGGCTGCAGCTCTTCCATCGCTGCCACGCGGTCGTGCAGCTTGAGCAACAACCGGTTCAGGGCACTGCTCTCGTCCCGCTGTTCGACGACGCGGATCCATTCCATCAAATCCTTGTCGAGCGGGTCGGCGATGACCATGTCAATGCCAGCGCCCATCAGCATGACCATGTAGGTGCGGTTGAGCAGCGGGCGCATCTCGGCAGGCACTGCGTTCGAAACGTTGGAGAGACCACCGTTGGTCAGCGGCGGCGGGTCCCAGGCAAACTTGAGCGTGCGCACCGCTTCGATGCACTCCGGACAGTACTGTTGGCAGCCGGAGACGGTCAACACCAGCGGGTCAATGATCAGATCGGTGATCGGGAAGTCCAGCTCCAGCATGTGCGGGATGAGCCGCTCCAGGGCAAGACCGACCCGTTCGTCAGCGGCGACGGGGATCATGCCCTCGCCCATGGTCAAGGCGATCAGGCGGGTGTTGTACTTCTTGGCCACCAGCGGCACCGACTCCAACCGTTCGGCGCGGGCGTCGGTGGAGTTGATGATCGGCTGAGCCTTGCTCACCGTCTCGCAGGCCGCTTCAATGGCGGCCAGGTTGGTCGTGTCGAAGACCAGCGGCACGTCCACCACCTGCTCGACCACCTCGACCAGCCAGGGCAGGATCTCGTGCCCGGCCTTCTTCTGCGGGCCGATGTTCAGGTCCACCGCGCTGGCACCGGCCTCGACCATCCGCACCGCCAGGTCCTGGAAGAACTTTGCGTCCCGGTTCGCAATGGCCTCCTTGACCCGCGGCGAGATGATGTGAATGTTCTCGGCGATAATGTACATGGTTTCCTCCTCGAAAGGTACAGGCGTGTTGCGTATTGCGTGTTACGTGTGGGATAGGATGCGATAGGCGATGTGGCGCACGGCCTGATAGACTGGCGTGTCCGCCGGCAGTTCGATCAGCGGGCGGCCGGTGAACTCGAACTGCGCCATCGCCGGATCCTCAGGCAGCGTCCCCACCAATTCCAGTCCCGTCTGAGCGACCGCGCTGGCCAGCGGCGGGGGGAGCTCTCCCTGCAGCCGGTTGATGACTAGGTAGACGCGCCCCACGCCGATCTCCAGCTCCGGCACCATCGCCGCCATATGGCGGGCGGTGACCAACCCCCGCTGAGTGGGGTCGGTGACCAGCAGCAGCACGTCCACGTCGCGGGTGGTGCGGCGGCTGAGGTGCTCCATCCCTGCTTCGTTGTCAATGACGACGTGATTATACTGCTTACTCAGCCGATCCACAATCACCCGCAACATCTGGTTGGCCGCGCAGTAACAGCCCTGCCCCTCCGGGCGGCCCATCGCCAACAGGTCCACCCGGTCGCCCTCGACCAACGCCATCTGCACCTGGTAGTCCAGGTACTCCTGCTTGCTCATCCCGCCGGGCATCGAACCGGCCAGCGCGCCGCTGGAATGGACCTGCTCGAGCATCTCCTCGCGGATGCTGCCGACCGTCGGTCCGAGCTCCATGCCCAGCACCAGGTTGAGATTGCTGGCCGGGTCGGCATCAATAGCCAGGACCGGCCCCCCGCGTTCCTCGCGCAGGTAGCGGATCAACAGCGCCGCCACTGTCGTCTTGCCCGTGCCACCCTTGCCGGCCAGCGCGATCGTCGTCAATTCAAGCCCACTCCATTCAAGATCAAGATATCTGCTTCATCATCGCCATCACCGACGGGAACTGGCTCTCGTCGGTGTGCGGGAAGAACATGGCCGCGTTGAACTCGTCGAAGAACGTATTGTCGGCGGACAGTTCCAGATAGGTCATCATCTGCCCCACCTCGGAGACGCGCTGGCGCATGTCCCGCGACAGCAGGGTCATATACGCCCCCCGGACGGAGGTGTTGCCCAGGAAGTGGAAGCTGTCGTAGGGTTTGTCGGGCAGCAGGCCGATCTGGATCGCCTTCTCCACGTTGATGTACTGGCCGAACGCGCCACCGATGAGCACCTGCCCCACGTCGGCCATCGTCAGCCCGACGCTGCGGGCCAGGACGGAGAAGCCGGCGTAGATCGCCGCTTTCGCCCGCATCAGGTTGTCAATGTCCACCGCCGTGATAGCGATGTCCTCGCCAGAGGCGGTCTCCGCCGCCCAGGCGACCACGTACTCCGGCCCGTGCGCGCCCGTGCGCACGCGGGGCGTCGGCAGGGTCAGGTTGACGTTGCCGCTCTTGTCCACCACCCCGGTGACGAACATCTCCGCCAGCAGCGCGATCAGGCCGGAACCGCAGATGCCGCGCGGCTTCTCGTCGCCGATAACGCGGTACGTGGCCTCGAAAGTCTGCGGGTTGACCCACACTTCCTCGATAGCCCCGGCAGTGGCGCGCATTCCATGCACCACGCCGGCACCCTCGAAGGCCGGGCCGGCCGAGCAGGCGCAGGAGATCAGCCAGGAACAGTCGCCCAGCACGATCTCGCCGTTGGTGCCGATGTCAATGAACAGGGTCAGTTTCTCGGCCTCGTTACACATCCCGGAACTGAGCACCCCGGCGGTGATATCCGCCCCCACATAGGAAGCGATCCCCGGCAGACAGTCCACCAGAGCGGCCGGATTGACGTTCAGCCCGATCTCGTGGGCGCGGAAAGTAGGCAACTGATTGACCGTCGTGACGAACGGCATCAGGCGGATCGGTTCCGGCGGGATGCCGGCGAAGAGATGGATCATGGTGCTGTTGCCGGCGAC
>Ga0209018_1002394_pt1 | contig 13332 bp, 9 predicted proteins | sample YNPBryBLVA2012_FD_185814 | JGI IMG/M metagenome (GOLD analysis project Ga0209018, IMG submission 185814) | Anoxygenic and chlorotrophic microbial mat microbial communities from Yellowstone National Park, USA - YNP Bryant BLVA 2012 (SPAdes)... ...
TCCGTCCGGTTACCGTGTCGAACTCGCAGGATGCATGGATGTCACCCATCCCGTGAACCGCTCGTTTCACGACGAAACGCGCGAGCTGGCGCTGCGCAATGGCAGGATCGACATCGTCCGCCAGATCGACCTCAGCCTGAAGCGGTCCAGACGGGCGCAATTCATGGACCGGCTCGCCAGGTGGCCCTTCCTCTGGCGGCTGCCTTATTCCTACCGGCGGCACGCCTTCGGAGCGCTGGCCCACCTGCAACGAATCGAGCCGCCCGTCGCCAGTGCCGCGGCCGCGTGAACCCGGCCTCCGCGGCGTCTGCCTCCACCGCCGGGGCGCACCAGCCGTTTTGCGGCTCGCGCCGTGCTCAGACCGCCCCCCGCGCAGCCGGCCGCAGGTCGATCTCCTGCACGTCCTGCAAGGCCCGGAACCTCTCCGGGTGGCAGGTCAGAATCAGGAACTGCATTTTTTGTTTCCGCTCCTCCAGCATTCCCAGAATGCGCCCGAGCCGCGCGTCGTCGGTGGCCAGCAGCACGTCGTCCAGCACCACCGGGAACGGCTCGTCCGCGGTCAGGATGTCGGCCAATGCCAGCCGCACCGCCAGATGGAGCTGCTCCTGCTCGCCGCCCGAGACACGGTCGGGCGCAACCGCGTCCTCCAGCCTGGCGGGCCGCACGGCGGCGGGAAGCCACGAATCGCCATTGAGCGAGACCGCGTTGGCGAAGCCGCCGGAGATCTCGTTAAAGAGCCTCGCGGCGCGCTCTTCCACGAGCGGCAGGACCTGCGCCTCTGCCTCCCGGATGACCACCTGCAAGACGTCGTGCAACATCCTGTTTGCCTGCGCGCGGAGCCACGCTGCCTCCAATTGTCGGCGCTTCTCCTCCAGCTCGGCTTCCATCTCCGCCAGCGCCGTCCAGGACGCCGCGCCGCGTCTCTCCGCAAGCTGGTTTTCCGCTTGTCGGTGCCGTTGCCGCGTCAGCTCCAGCTGGCTGGAGAGGTTCCTGGCGGCGTCTTCATGTTGTTGCAGCCGCTGCTCGAGATCCAGAGGAAAGGCCGCAAGCTGCCCGGCCAGTTGCCCCACCTGGAGCTCGAGGCCGCGGATCTGAAGAGCCAGCTCGTCGAGCCGCACCCGGATTTGGGCATCCTCCATCGGCTCGGTTTGCAGCCGTTGGCGCTCCTCCTCGAGCGCCCGTAATTCGGCTTCCACTTCCACCAGCGCCCCTTCCCGCTGCAAGACCTCGGCTCGCGCGTCCTTGACGGCTTGCGTCGTGTCCGACCGCCCCGCGTCATGTTGCCTGGCCTGCTCTTTCAGCCGGTCCAGCTGCAATTCCAGGTGATCCGCTTCGGCCCGGCGGCGTTTCAGCTCCTCCAGCGAATCCGTGCCGAACGGCGCCGCCGTCTGCCGCCACTGATTCTGCACCTCGGCCAGTTTCGCGCGGATCTCCTCGGCGGACTGCGCCGGCCCGGACAGCCGGAACGATCCCGTGCCCGGCACCCGCAGCTCGATCACCGGCGAGCCGGAGACCCGCACGGGTTGTCCCGCCTTCGCCTCCAGCGGCCCCTGCGGCTCGCCCTGCACCACTTCGAGGCGGAGATCCCTTTCCGGGACGACTTCCGCGTGCAGCAGCGCGCCCTCCAGCCGCGCCTCGAGTTCGCGCTGCTCCGCGGCCAGAGATTCCAGCCGGCGGAGGGTCTCAGGCGCGGGCGCGTTCCAATTGCGGATCCCTGCCTCGAGCCGGGCCACCTCGGCGGCCAGTTGCTCGCGCGCGGCGCGGCTCGCCGCCTCGGCCTCTTCCAGTTTCCCTCTGGCCGCCTCCAGGGCCGCTTCCGCCTGCTCTTTCTTCTGCGTTGCAGTCATCACGCGGCCGGCCAGGCTGTTTCGCGACCTGAGCACGACATCCAGCCGCCCGTACTCCGCTCTCAGGACGGCCCTCTGATCCTCGCAATGGCGGTGCGCGGCAGAAATCTGCTTCCACTGCTCATACTGCTGCCGAAGCCGCGCCGCTTCCTGCTGCCGGACATTGAGCTGCGCGGCGAGCGACGCCTCTTCCCCGGCGAAGCGTTCCAGCTCTCTCCCCAGGCGCTCCAGTTCTTCCACCCCGCTCCGCAGGCCGGCCACGCGAGTCTCCAGTTCGGCCACCTCGTTGCGGAGCATCGTCACCCTGGATGCTGCCGCGAGCTGTCCCCTGGGGGTCCAGTCTTCGTTGTACAGGCGGCGCACCTCATCCATCAGCCTTTGCGGCAGTCTGCCGCGGACCTGCGCCCCCAAAGAGCTGCGCACCGCCTCCTGGACCGGCGCTTCCACACGCAAGTCCGCCAGCCCGTTCTGCCGCGCCCACAGCACCCCCGCAATCAGCCATTCCCGCGTGCGCGCGTCCACGCCGGGGCGGGGTTGGCCCCCGAGAAATTGCGGGATCCGCTGCTCGACGGCGTCGGCTTCGCACACGGGAACGAAGCGGGCTTCCTCGAACCGGTCCAGCGCCGCACGCGCGCGGTTCGAAAATGTGAACGTCTTGCTCAGCCGGTAGCGGACGCCGCCGCTGGTGAACTCCACCGTCACGCGCGGGGCCAGGTCTCTGCCCCACGGCTGCCAGCGCCGGATGTCGTCGCTCGCGGAACGGTGCGGAATGACAAACGCCGCCGAAAGCGCCGCCAGCACGGTGGACTTGCCGCTCCCGTTCGGCCCGCTCAGGAGGTTCACCCTGCCCGGCGCGAATTCAAACCGGGCCGGCTCCACGAACCTGCCGAAGTTTTCGAGTTCAATCGAATGCAGAATCATGCCCCCGCCCCCCTGGCCAGCCGCAGCAGCGTTCGCAGCGCCAGCCGCGCTACGGACGCTGCATCGCCGGCCTCATGCGTCTTCTGCTCCAGCCGCTGCGCTGCCTCCTTCAGCAGCCCTTCCGGCAGGTCTTCGATCCGGAGGCAGGGCAACAGCTCCGAGTGTTCGATCCGCAGCAGCAGGAACTGTCCGGCCAGCCCGACGAGCGCATCCAGCGCAGCCTCGTCCTCGGGCGCCAGCGTCCCCTGCAATTTCAGCTCCAGCAGCACGTTCGGGCCGGCCAGCCTTTCCGTTTCCTCCCGCACGGCTCGCAGCTCGCCCGGTTGCCGGATCTCGCGTTCGATCCGCCTCCAGACGAGTTGGGCCGTTTCGACCTCCTGAAGCCGCGGCGGCGCGCCGGGTGCGTCGATCTCCACGATCAGCGCCCGCCCGCTGGCCCTTTCGCCGAACCCCGTCGGCTCCGGCGTGCCGCTGTAAGCCATGCGGAAGCCGCGCTGCTCGTCGCCGAACACCTGCAACGAGTGCCAGTCGCCGAGCGCCAGGTAATCCAGCCGCCGCGCCCATGCCGCCTCGGCGGGAATCGGGTGCGCCCGGTCCGCCGCCGGCACGCCTTCCACCGTCCCGTGCGCGATGCCGATGCGGATGCGGTCCGCATCGGTTCCGGCGGGGATCCACGCAGTCGGGTCGTCGGCCGACCAGCGGCTGCGCAGCGGGCAGGGGAAAAGCACGGCCTCGCCAATATCCAGGGGGCTGGATTCGCGAAGGATGTGGATGTTGTTGAACGCCCTCCAGACCGGGCGTTCCCACACCGAGCCCGCCTCGAGCGGATCGTGATTGCCGGGCAGGACGTACACCGGGCACGGGAACCGCCCGAGGATCTCCGCCGTCCGCTCCACTTCGACAAGGGCCACGGCATGGTGTTCGAAGGTGTCGCCGGCCAGGATCGCGAAAGCCACCTGCTGCTCGCGGGCAATCTCCGCCAGCCGCTCCGCGGCGCGGAAGCGCGCCTCGCGAACCTTGGGCGAGGCCGCGCCCGTGTGGCGGGCGTTCATCCCGATCTGCCAGTCTGCCGTGTGCAGAAACTTGACCGCCATCTTCCGATTCTCCTTCCGCCGCTGAAGCGGTCTCCGGCGGGGCTCGGCCGACGCGGCGCGCAGGGAGCCACGCGCCGCGCCGCCGGCCCCGGCCAGCTGCTCCTCCGATCTCCTCCGTGATCCCAGAATGCAGGCGGCGCAGGCTCACCCGCCGAGCCTGCGCGAAAAATTTCAGCCGGCGGAGAAGCGCGCCTCGCCCGCGGCGGGCTTGCGCTGCTCGGCGCGGAACGCCGCCACGCCGTGTTCCAGGTGCTCAAGCACAAGCTGGCGGAGCGACTCCGGGGCCTCGACCACGACGTGAGGCACGAAGCGGAGAATGTCCTGCACCAGCTCGCGCGGGTCCGAGTAAGGCACTTCGAGGCGGACCTCGCCTCCCTCAAGCTGCGTCACTTTCTGCTTCGGGTGCCACTCCTCCCGCTCGGCCCACCGCGAGGCCGGCACGCGGAACCGCAACACCGCCGTCTTGTCCGGCGCCCCGGCGAAGATGCCGTAGCCGGCGCCCAGGCGGGCGTCCAGCTGCTCGGCCGGAAATTCTCTCGCTGCCCCGGGCAGGATCTTCGCCCCGCGCAAGGCATCGAGCGCAAAACTGCGGAAATCCTCGCGCATATGGCACCAGGCGTCCAGGTACCAGTTCGAGCTGTACCAGATCAGCCGCTGCGGGCTGACCGTGCGGCTGCGGATTTCGCCGCGGGAGCGGCTGAAATACACGATCTCAAGCTGCTTTCTGCGCAACACCGCCGTGCTCACGATGCGGAAATAATTCTCCTCCACCGGCCTGTGCCGCGCGCCGATAATTTTGAACCGCTTGTGCAGCTCCTTACTCCTGAGCTTGCCGGCCGTCAGCAGCGACTCGATTCTCTTCGCCAGCGGCTTCAGCGACTCGGCCAGCAGCCGCGAATCGAGCTGTCCGAGGAGATTTTCGATCAACAGCAGCGCATGCAGTTCCTCGCTCGTCAGCCAGATGCCCGGCAACTGGTAGGGTTCGCCGTCCGGCCCGATGTCGTAGCAATAACCGCCCCTCTCCCGGTCGTACCGGATCGGCGCATTCAGGCGGTCGCGCATGTACTCGATGTCGCGCTTGACGCTGGCGCGGCTGACTTCGAGCTCTTCCATGATTCTCGCCAGCGACGGCGCCCGGCCGGTTTCCAGAAGGCGGTGAATTTTGTAGATTCTTTCGGTCTGGCTCAAGGAGACCCCCTTGACCCGGCAAAGCCGAATCGCAGACATTCTAACCGAAATTTGCGCATTTCCGCCGCCTGCGCAAACATGAATTTCCCGCCATTTTTTCCGGAAAGCGCGGTACGGAAAGGAAGGAGGTGGCGGAAGCTCGTGGGAGTCGAACCCACCAGCGGCGCGCAGGCGCCGCCCGCTGGTTTTGAAGACCAGGCCAGGCACCGGCCCGGTGGAGCTTCCAAGCCGATTGTAGCGCCGCCGGCCTCAGCCGGTTGTGTTCCCGCCGGAGCGGAGGCTCGCCGCCCAGCCGAACAGCACCACGCAGAGGCAACCCAGCACGTTGAGCCAGAGAAACGCCACGCCCGTCAAATGCCACGCGGCAAACACGGCCGCCTCCCCGAACACCATCGCCCAGAACGCCGCCGTGCCGCCCGTGCGCGGAAGGAAGAACGCAAGCACGAACACACCCAGCAGCGTCCCGTAGAACAGCGAGCCCAGACGGTTCACTGCTTCCACCAGCGAGCCCAGGTTCTGCGCGTACAGCGCCGTGACGATGGCGTAGCCGCCCCAGAACACGGTCAGCCAGCGCGAAGCCGCCAGATAATGGCGGTCCGCCGCGTCCCGCCGCACGAAGCGGCGGTAAATGTCCACCATGCTGACGGTGGCGAGCGAGTTGATTTCGGCCGAGATGGTCGACATGGCGGCCGCGAAAATCGCCGCCAGGATCAGCCCCACCACCCCGGCGGGGATCTGGTGAATCACGAACCACAGGAAAACGTAGTTGGTGTCGTTGATCCGCCCCTGCCCCGTGGCTTCGCCCGCTGCGGCCAGCGCGCGCGCCCGCACGGCGTCCAGCTGCTGTTGCGCCGCGCGGAAACCGTCCAGGTCGAGCCGCCGCGCCGCGTCCCGCCGCAGATCAAAAGAGCGCTGGTATTCGGCCCGGATCTGCTCATACTGCGGCTGCCGCTCCAGCGCGCGCATCGCCTGCGGCTGGAAGATCAGCGGCGGCTGCGTGTAGACGTAAAAGACGAAAACCATCGCCCCGGTGAACAGGATGAAGAACTGCATCGGGATCTTGGCCACGCCGTTGAACAGCAGCCCCAGCCGGCTCTGCGCCACGCTCCGCCCGGTCAGATACCGCTGCACCTGGCTCTGGTCGCAGCCGAAATAGGCGAGCGCGAGAAACATGCCGCCAATGACGCCGCTCCAGATGTTGTACTGGTCGTTCGGGTCGAAGCGCCACACCACCGCGTTCAGCTTCCCCGCCGCGCCCGCCACCGCCAGCGCGTCGGCGAACCGCACATCGGCGGGCAGCAGGAAGACCACTGCCAGCAGCGCCGCGAACAGCCCGGCCAGCATCACCAGCATCTGCACGAATTCCGTCCACGTCACCGCCGCAATGCCGCCGCTGACCGTGTAGCCGACGACGAGCACGCCCATCGCCAGCGTCGTCCAGTGGCTCGGCCAGCCGAGCATCACGGTGAGCACCACCGCCGGCGCAGACAGCGCCACGCCCACGGCCAGCCCGCGCGAGAGCAGAAAAATCACGCTCGCCAGCGCGCGCGTCTTGCCGTCGAAACGCTTCTCCAGATACTCGTAGGCGGTGAAGACGCCCGCGCCGTGGAAGCGCGGCACAACGAAGGCGGAAATCAGGATCATCGCCAGCGGCAGCCCGAAGTACATCTGGACGAACCGCATGCCGTCGACATAGCTTTGCCCGGTGGTGGAGATGAACGTGATGGCGCTGGCCTGCGTGGCCATGATCGACAGCGCCATCGCATACCAGGGCATCGTCTTGCCGGCCAGCAGGTATTGCGCCGTCGTGCGGCTGCCCCGGCTGCGCCAGACGCCGTACAGCGCGACGCCCGCCAGCGAAGCGGCCAGCACGGCCCAGTCAAGCGGTTTCACCGGTTCCAGCTCCTCGCAAACCAGTCGAACAGCGCGATCAGCAGCGCGAGATACAACACCATGGCGGCATAGATGCGGCCCCACGAGCCCAGGAACGGCGGCTTTTCGTCGGCCGGATTCATCGCCCCGCGCTCACCAGGTTGGCGAAGATGCGCCAGGCGCCGGCGACGCCCGCCGGCAGCTGCCGCCACCACGCACAGGACGTGAACACATAGGCGCCTTTGCCGACGCGCGCAAACAGCAGCCCGCCCCGCTGCGGGGGCTCGCCCGGGTCGGCCGTCTCAAGCAGCGCCTCATAGCGCGGGTCCCACTCGGCGGGCAGATACAGCGCCCGTTCCTGCACCCAGCCCTCGAAATCCGCGGCGGTGATGCGGTTGGGGCGGTTCAGCAGCGGATGATCGGGCAGCAGCATCCGGACCGGCGCCTCTTCCACGGTCACGCGGCTTCGGCCGATGCGGATCGGGAACGGCCCGATATGGCGCAACGCCGGCGAGTCGCCATCGCCGGCGAAGCCCTCGAGCGTGTTGTACTGCACCACCAGCGTCCCGCCGCGCTCCATGTACTCGCGCAGCCGCGCGTGGGCGGCGCGCAGGTCGGCGCGCACGTTCCAGGCGCGGATGCCCGTCACGATGGCGTCGTAGGCCGACAAATCGCCATGCGCCAGATCGGCCTCGCCGAGCAGCGTTACCTCGCAGCCCAGCTCGCGAAGCGCCTCCGGCACATGGTCGCCCGCCCCCATCACATAGCCGACGCGGCGCGCCAGCACCTGAATGTCTTCCCGCAGCAGGCGCGTTTCGGCCGCGCGCAGCACCGTTTGCGGCGGGATGTGCTCGTATTCGATTTGCGTCACCAGATGGCGCCACTCGGAGCCGTCCGTGCGCGCCGCGGCGCGCAGCACACCCCTGCCCGGCTGCGCGGGCGGGACCACGCGGAAGGAGAGCGTCGCCGACTGGCCGGCCTCGGCGATGTCGAACGGCTGCGAGGCCGGCTCCACCCGCCAGCCTTCGGGCGCCTCCAGACGGAGCTCGCCGGAGACGCGCCCGGCTATCGAACGCACCTCCACGGCCGCCGCGCGCGGCTCGCGCGTGCGGAACAGCAGCGGCGTCTCGGCCAGCCGCACCGACACGGGCGGGGCGATGACGAAGGGCCGCGTCAGCTCGCCCCGCACGCGGTCCACCCAGCGGTGCTCCACCGGCCGGCGCACGGCGATTTCCCCGCCGCCAATGGCGATGCGGAACAAGGCGGTGAGCACGGGGCCGGCTTCCGCCGGGCCGATGGCGGCCGGCTCGCGGATGTCGTAGAGATTGCCCTTCGGCGGGTAGCGCAGCTGCAACGGCTGCGTCAGCGGCTGGTCCGGCGGCACGCGCACCGCCGCGCGCGCCGTGTGCGGACGGTTGTATTCGAGCTCCGCCGCGCCGAACGAGGGCGCCCCGGCAATGCCCTCAAGTTCCGCCGCGACAAGCCGCGCCGGCACGCGCGATCGGTTCAACGCCGTGACGCTGACATCCACCGCGCCCCCGGGCGCCGCCGAGGGCCGCGCCGCGTTGGCGTCGAGCCACAGGCCCGCGGCCAGCGCCACCGTCTCGTCCAGCTCTTCCATTTTTCGCCGCGCGTCCGGATGATCAATAAGCGCCATCCTGCGCCGCGCCTCCATCAGGTGCGGGATCACCTTCTCCGGAGCGTCCGCGTCAAAGGCCGCCAGCGCGGCATCCAGCTTTTCCGCCACAGCCGCGCCGCCCGGCAGGCGGTTCCAGCTCGTGTCGATGCCCTCGAAAAAGTCTTTCTGCGCCGGCTCGCCTTCGTAGAGCACCAGAAAGTTCGGCGCCGGCCCGCGGCGCTCGGGAGAACCCATGCCCTGGCTGCGGTGCTGGCTGCGGCTCAGGCCCGCGAGCTCGCCGTAGCTCATGCCGAGCAGCGGGTTGTAGTCGCCCGTGTCGATCATCAGCCGCCGCGGCATCCTCGCTTCCTGCTGTTCCTGCTGCCGCGTGAAGGAAAACGAGTTCCAGAACAGCCGCCGCGGCTGCCATGGCTGCACGTGCTTCAACTGTTCGGGAAACGCCTTCGGGTCGCCCGCCAGCCGGAATGCCTCGCGGCCCAGGATCCCTGACGCCTGGTGATGGCCGTGCCCGTCGCGCGGCGTCCCGGAAAAGCGCAGCACAACGACGTCGGGGCGGAAATTGCGGATCACCCAGACGACGTCGGAAAGCACCTCCTGCCTGCCCCACTTCGCCAGCGTCTCGTCGGCGCTCTTCGAAAACCCGAAATCGATGGCGCGCGTGAAATACTGCTCGGCGCCGTCCACGCGGCGCGCCGCCAGCAGCTCCTGCGTGCGGATCACGCCGAGCAGCTCGCCCTGCTCGTTGCCGATCAGGTTCTGCCCGCCCTCGCCCCGCGTCAGCGACAGGTACGCCGTGCGCAGCTTCCGGTGCTGCGCGCACCAGGCCAGGAACGCCGTGTTCTCGTCATCCGGGTGCGCGGCGATCATCAGCACGCTGCCCACCACGCGCAGCCGCTCCAGCCGCTGCTTTACCGCAGCCGCGCCCGCCGGCGCGCGCCAGGCGGCCTGGACCTCCGGCCCGCAGAGCAGCAGACCCAACCCCAAATGCAGAAAAAGCCGCAGCGCCTTCATCCCGTTCCGGTTTTCTCATTGTATGAGGAATGCGGCGGCCTGCGCGTGAACAAACGAAAACGGCCTGCTCCCGCCGTGGCAGGCGGGCGCGGGCCGCAATCTTTCGGGCCAAACCTACTTGTCTTCCTTGATCTGCTCCGCGAGATAGTTCTCGTAGCCCATTTCCTGGATCAGATGGAGCTGGGCTTCGAGGAAATCCACGTGGTGCTCCTCGTCTTTCAGGATCGATTCGAACAGGTCGCGCGAGCCGTTGTCGCCCGCCTCGACGGCGGCGTTGATCGCCTTGTTCAGCCGCGGCACCGCCTCGTATTCCAGCGCCAGATCGTTTTCGATCATCTGCCTCACGTTCTGGCCGATCCGCAGCGGGAACAGCTTCGCCATGTTGGGCGCGCCGTCCAGGTACAGCATCCGGTGCAGCAGCGCCTCGGCGTGCCGCATCTCTTCGATCGATTCCCTCTTCGTGATTTTCGCCAGCCGCTCGTAGCCCCAGTTCTCCAGCATTTCGGCGTGGAGAAAATACTGGTTGATGGCCGTCAGCTCGGCGGTGAGGACTTCCTGCAAGTACTCAAGAACCTTCGGGTCGCCTTTCATCGTGCCTCCTTCGCAAATGTCGCACTGCTACAGCCAGGAAACGACCCTTGCATTGTAGCGGGAACGCCGTTCGGACAACAACGTCTTTAAATACAGTCACTTGCAAGCAACTCGCTTGCAACTTGCGGCCGCCGCCCTGCCGGCCGCTTTTCTCCGCGCCCGGCGCGGCGGTATGGTAGGCTAATGTGGTCATGCTCAAGCAGATCCCGCTGGCGGAGGTGCACCGCGCGCTGGGCGCGAAGATGGTGGATTTCGGCGGCTGGGAGATGCCGCTGCAATACACTGGCATCATCGACGAGCACCGGGCCGTGCGCACCGCCGCCGGCCTGTTCGATGTCAGCCACATGGGCGAGATCGAAATCCGCGGCCCGCAGGCGCTCGACCTGGTCCAGCGGGTGACCTCGAACAACGCCGCGCGGCTCGCCGACGGGCAGATCCAGTACTCCGGGCTGCTCTACGAGCACGGCGGCTTCGTCGACGACATCCTGGTGCACCGCGTCTCGGCCGGGCATTACTTCCTGTGCGTGAACGCGTCCAACCAGGACAAGGACTACGAATACATCGTGTCGCAGAACCGCTGGGACTGCACGGTGGAAAACGCCGGCTCGCGCTATGCGCAGCTCGCCATCCAGGGGCCGCGGGCCCAGGAGATCCTCGCGCGGCTCACCACGGCGAACCTGGCCTCGATCCGCTACTACCGGTTCGTCGATCACGAGGTGTGCGGCCGTCCGGCGCGGATTTCCCGCACCGGCTACACGGGCGAGGACGGCTTTGAAGTGTATCTCGCGCCGGCCGACGCCGCCACGGTGTGGAACGCGCTGCTCGACGCCGGCCGCGAGTTCGGCATCCGGCCCTGCGGGCTCGGGGCGCGCAACACGTTGCGCATGGAGGCGGGCATGGCGCTCTACGGGCATGAGATCGACGCCTCGATCACGCCGCTCGAGGCGGGGCTCGAGTGGATCGTCAAGTGGGACAAGGGCGACTTCTGCGGCCGGGCGCGGCTCGAAAAGCAGAAGGCCGAAGGCGTCCGCAGGAAACTCATCGGTTTTGAAATGCGCGGCCGCGGCATCGGCCGCGACGGCTACGAAGTGCGCGTGGGCGGAAAACCTGCCGGCTGGGTCACCTCCGGCGGCCCTTCGCCGACGCTGAACAAAAACATCGGAATGTGTTACCTGCCGGCGGAGCTGGCCCAGCCGGGCACAACCATCGAGATCCTGGTCCGCGAGCAGCCCGTTGAGGCGGTAACCGTTCCCATTCCTTTTTATCGGCGGCCGAAATGAGCTATCCAGACAACTTCCGTTACACCAAAGAGCATGAGTGGATCCTGGTCGAGGGCGACACCGGCAAGGTGGGCATCACCGACCACGCCCAGAAAGAGCTCGGCGACATCGTCTTCGTCGACCTTCCCAGGCCGGGCGCGGCGGTCGAGGCCGGCAAGCCGCTCGGGTCGGTGGAAAGCGTCAAGGCGGTCAGCGACATCTACTCGCCCGTCACCGGCGAGGTGGTCGAGGTGAACGAGCTGCTGGCTGCCGCGCCGGAAAAGCTGAACGAAGACCCGCACGGCGCCGCCTGGCTCGTCAAGATCCGCCTGAGCAACCCCGCGGAGCTGGACGGGCTGATGAGCGCCGCCGAGTACGAAGCCTACCTCGGCGGCTGAGCCGCGCCATCGCTGCCGCGCACACCGCGGCGCGAGGTACGGCCCCGGGCCCGCAAGGAGGCATCCGGCGCATCGCGCCCGCGGCAGAACCGTGCGCCCGCGGCTCTCCGGGAAGGCCGGAGATTTTTCATCGGGAGATTCGAGGCGTGCATCACGCTCTATGGAGCTGCAAGCCGCGCCCGCCGCTCCGCTAGAATGAAGGCTTCGGGGGCCTGATCCTTGAGATACTTGCCAAACTCCGACGCCGACAGGCAGGCCATGCTCGCCGCCTGCGGCCTTTCCTCGCTGGAAGACCTCTACCGGCACGTGCCGGAAAACGCGCTCATCCGCGAGCCGCTCAACATCCCGCCCGGCATGTCGGAATTCGAGATTTCCGCGTATTTCCGCGCCAGGGCGGAGAAAATGGCTCACGGCTATGCGTCGTTTCTCGGCGCCGGCGCCTACGCCCATTACCGCCCGGTGCTGTGCGACGTCATTGCGCAGCGCGGCGAATTCCTCACCTCCTACACGCCGTACCAGGCCGAATACGCGCAGGGGACGCTGCAATCGATCTTTGAATTCCAGACCATGATCTGCCAGCTCACGGGCATGGAGGTGGCCAACGCCTCCATGTACGACGGCTCGACCGCCGTCGCCGAGGCGGCGATGATGGCCTGCCGCATCACCGGCCGCTCGCGCATCCTCGCGCCGGCCAGCCTCCACCCCGAATACCGCCAGGTGCTGGACACGGCGGCGCACAACGCCCGCATGAGAGTCGCCTCCTTCCCCTATGATGCGGAGACCGGGCAGGCCGACCTGGCGGCGCTCGAACAGGCGCTGGACGACGAGACCGCCTGCGTCATCGTGCAGTCGCCCAACTTTTTCGGGGTTATTGAAGACACGCGCGCCGCCGCGGAGATCGCCCGCCGCCGCGGCGCGCTGCTGGTGGCCGTCTTTACCGAGGCCGTCTCGCTCGGCCTGCTCGCCCCGCCCCGCGAGGCCGACATCGTCGCCGGCGAATTGCAGTCCTTCGCCATCAGCCCGAGCTACGGCGGCCCGTTCGTCGGCGTCATCGCCACCAAAGAGAAATTCATCCGCCAGATCCCCGGCCGTCTCGCCGGGGAAACCACCGACAGGGACGGCAACCGCGCCTTCTGCCTCACGCTGTCCACGCGCGAGCAGCACATCCGCCGCGAGAAAGCGACGTCGAACATCTGCACCAACCAGGCGCTGGTCGCGCTGATGGCCACCGTGTTCATGAGCCTCTATGGCAAGCAGGGGCTGCGCGAGCTCGCCGTGCAGAACCTCGCCAAGGCGCATTATCTCGCCGAAGGGCTCGAGCGCAGATTCAGCGGCCGCTTCTTCAACGAGGTGGTGATCCGGCCGCGCCGGCGCACGCCGCAAGAGGCCCTGCAACTGCTGCTCGAAAAGAAAATTCTCGGCGGGCTCGCGCTGGCGCGCTTCTTCCCGGAGCTGGCCGGCTGCCTGCTCGTGTGCGCAACCGAAATGAGCCGGCGCGAAGACATCGACGCG
>Ga0209018_1002397_pt1 | contig 13322 bp, 13 predicted proteins | sample YNPBryBLVA2012_FD_185814 | JGI IMG/M metagenome (GOLD analysis project Ga0209018, IMG submission 185814) | Anoxygenic and chlorotrophic microbial mat microbial communities from Yellowstone National Park, USA - YNP Bryant BLVA 2012 (SPAdes)... ...
CCTGGCCCCCAACACCACCAGCGACTTGCTCTTCAAAGGCGCGCTCAAAGGCAAGAGCCGCTCGGTCTGGCAGGGGATGATTTACGTCGCCCCCGGCGCCCAGAAAACGGATGGCTACCAGGCCAATCGCAACCTGGTACTCAGTGACCAGGCTCGCGCCGACAGCATCCCCGGCCTGGAAATTCTGGCCGACGACGTGCGCTGCACACACGGCGCCACCGTCGGCAAACTGGAACAAGAACCGCTCTTTTACCTGCAATCACGCGGCATTCCCATCGAAGAGGCAAAAGTTCTCTTGGTGCAGGGTTTCTTCGACCCCATTATGCAGCGCATTCCCTTCGAAGGCGTGCGAGAACGATTCCAAAGCGCTACTTTGCACAAAATGCTTGGCGAATGAACAAAAGTGTGATAATAATTTTGTTTTCACTGCAAAAACCTTGAATTTTCACCACGAAGTACCCGCAGGGTAAAGGGGGCAGCGGTTCGATTTTTTATCTTTTTGCAGTGGACTCAATCTTTTACAATCCTTGAGGCTTGGAATGACTATCATAAAGACAAAACGGACCACCAGCAGCGCAGAAACACGAAAAATCGAGCGATTGAACCGCCCGCAGTATTCCTACATGCGCGCGCCAGGCGCTGAACATTCCTTCGAGGTGGGCGACAGCGTAGAAGTTTTTTGCGATCATGAAATTGCCAAGGAACGCACCCGCGGCTGGCTGAAAGGCATCGTTGTACAAGTAAATCATAAAATGGTAGCAGTACAATTCCGCTCCAACGTCTTCCTGACAGACGGTTGGATGGTGCCAGACCGTATCCTGTGGTATCCGCTTACCTCTGAGCATATTCGTCCTGCCAAGAAGCCCTTGAAGAAGGAAAAAGTTCTTCCCGATTATTAGGTGCCTGTGTACGACTCTACATTCCCATGCTCAACACCGACCTCCTCCGCAAAGACTTTCCCATCCTCGATCGCCAGACCGCCGGCGGCGCGCGCGTGATTTATCTCGATTCCACAGCGACATCACAAAAGCCTCTCGCGGTCATCGAGGCGATGAACGAGTTTTATCGGCGCTCGAATGCCAACATTCACCGCGGCGTGCATACGCTGGCAGAAGAAGCCACTGCTTTGTACGAGGGCGCGCGTGAGAAGATCGCGCGTTTCATCCATGCAGATTCGGCAAAAGAAATCATCTATACCCGCAATACGACCGAGTCCATCAATCTGGTAGCCTACACCTGGGGACGCGCCAACTTGGAAAAAGGCGACCTGGTGATTTTGACCGAAATGGAGCATCACTCCAACCTGGTGCCCTGGCACATGTTAGAACGGGAACGGGGGATTCGCCTCGAATTCATCCCTGTCACCGACGACGGCTTGCTCGATTTGGACGCTTACCGCGCGCTTCTAGACCAAAGCCCGAAGTTGGTCTCGTTTACACACATGTCCAACGTCCTCGGCACCGTCAACCCGGCGGCGGAGATCATCTCGCTGGCTCATGCGGCCGGCGCCGTGACCTTGCTGGACGGAGCGCAATCGGTGCCGCACTTTTCAGTAGATGTGCGCGCGCTGGATGTAGATTTCCTGGCTTTTTCTGGACACAAGATGTGCGGTCCCACCGGCATCGGTATCCTGTACGGCAAAGCGGCCTTGCTGGAGGCCATGCCGCCCTTCCTGGGCGGGGGCGATATGATCAAGACTGTTCACCTGCGTTCCTTCGTACCCAATTCTCTGCCGCACAAGTACGAGGCCGGCACACCGGCCATCGCCGAAGCGATTGGCTTGGGCGCAGCCGTGGATTACCTGACTTCGATTGGGATGGACGCTATCGCGGCGCACGAGCATGAGATAACGGAATACGCTCTCGAGCGGTTGGAAGAAATTCCAGGCGTGACCGTGTTTGGGCCCAGCGCGCAGCACAAGGGTGGCGTGACCGCGTTCACGCTCGAGGGGGTGCATCCCCACGATGTGGCGCAAATCCTGGACGGGAAAGGAATCGCCGTCCGCGCCGGTCATCATTGCGCTCAACCGCTGCACGAGAAGTTTGGCATCACAGCCACCACCCGCGCCAGTTTCTATTTGTACAACGTAAAGGAAGAAGTAGACCTGCTGGTCGAAGGCCTCTATCACGTCAAAAAGGTGTTTGGGTAAACATTCTCATGGATGATCTCTATCGCGAACAAATCATCGAACGATACAAAACCCCGCTCTATCGTGGTCATCTCGACCCGCATGATATTTATTTCGAAGATGATAACCCGCTATGCGGAGATCATATTGAGATTACCATTCGTGTAGGGGAAGATGGCGTCATAAAAGAAGCGGCCTTCGATGGAAAGGGTTGCGCTATCTCGCAAGCCTCCGCAGATTTATTGATCGAGTCTATCATCGGCAAACCTCTCGAAGAGGTGAAACGCCTCAACAAGCAAGATGTTTTGGATATGCTTGGCATCGACCTTGGCCCCGTGCGCCTGAAATGCGCCTTGCTCTCGCTAAAAGTGTTGAAGGCAGGCGTATATGGCCTCGGCGAAGCGAGCGATGCTCTGGTAGAGTAGGCACGTACATGTTCAACTATACAACCCTTGACGAGTCAAACATCGAATACGTCGAAATCGCCCCGGTCTCGGAATTGCCCAACGGAGAACGCCTTTTCGTAGATGTGGGCGACCGTCCCATTGTGGTCTTCAACATCGCAGGACAATACTTTGCCATTGGCGATGTCTGTACGCACGATGACGGCCCGCTCGGCGACGGTGACCTGGAAGGCTTCAACATCGTCTGCCCCCGTCACGGCGCAGAATTCGATATACGCTCAGGCAAGGTCATGCAAATGCCTGCCGTTGTGGATATCCCCGCCTATCCAGTGCGCGTGGTAGAGGGGATGCTCCAGGTGGGTGTTCCCAAGGAATAACGTCTCACATGTTGCGGCCCTACCGGGCGACGTTCATGCTGCCGCGGGTAATTTGCCCCCTCGTTCCTCCAAGGGATGTTGCAACCAGGCGACGAGATTCGACATGCAAAAATTCAGTCGTTGGCTGAAAATCGCCTTTGTCTACCTGGCGGCGACAGCATCGAGCGGCCTGTTGGTCGTTGCTTCTCTGCTGGCAGAACCCTCCGAGAGTGGCGGATTCTTGGGCTTTTCAGCGGGACGTTGGGGGATGCTGATTATACAGGGGGCAGCACTGGCAGGCCTTTCGCTGGGCTTGTTTTGGCTGTGGACGAAGCCAACGGACAGACTCGAAGCCTGGCTTTCCAAGCGGCAACATTTGTTCGAACTGTTTTTCCTCGCCGTTGGGGTTTTCGCTCTTGCGCTCCCCGCCGGGCTGGGCTGGATTCCGTTGATTCGGCGTTTTGCCTACTTTGGGCGTCTCCAGCCATCGCTACTCTGGCTGGCCTTTGCCAGCGGCCTGGCCGCTGTGATTCTGCTGGCGGTTCTGCGCCGGCCCATCCTGGACTGGTTCGGACAATTTCTCCCCTTGCCTGTGTCTCTCCCGCCGCCCGGCTCGACCCATCGGCAGCGTCTGGCCATGGGCGGGCTGACATTAGGCTACCTGGTGCTGCAACTTGGCAGCCATTTGCAAGTACAACAGGCGCAATGGCTACCCGACAGCATTGACTACATTTTCCCCGCCACCCACTACGCCTGGAACGAAAGCGGCTTATGGACGCACACCAAGCCTTGGGGCGCAGCGGCGCTCTACAAATTGACAGGCAGTACTCCACTAGCAATTGACGCGGCGCAAACGGCGCTCTCGGCTTTGGCCTGGCTGGCGCTGGCATGGAGTGTGAGTCGTTGCCTGCATTCGGGCTGGCTGAGAGTGGCTGCCTTTGGCCTGCTGTTGGGTTTCAGCCTGGCGCCTTCCGTGCAAATGTGGAATCACATCATCCAAAGCGAAGCGCTTTCGATTTCGCTGATGGCGGCTATCCTGGCAGTTTGGTTTGCGCTGCTGCCGAAGTGGCGCTGGAAGATGCTGCCGCTCCTGCTCTTCCTGCTTGCCTGGTGGATCGGCGCGCGCGAGACCAACGTGTATCTTGGATTGTCGTTGGCGGCGCTCTTGATTCTGGTTGGTCTGTTGACTGCGCGTCAGCGTGTCTACTGGGCAGTCAGCGCCCTGCTCATTTGGTTTTGTTTGTTCAACCTGCACATCTCCGAAACGCCAACCCTTCCACGCTGGCTCTATCCGTTGACCAACACCATCTTGCACCGTATTCTGCCAAACGAAACGTTCGTAGCGTACTTCGAGGCGCGCGGCATGCCGGTGACGCCCGACCTGTTGGCGTTGAGCGGTGGCTATGCAGACAGCGGCGGCTTTGCGATCTTCAACGCCAGCGCTTTGGACGAAATGGAACGCTGGTTGTACAAGCGCGGCAAGGAGGTCTACATTCACTTCTTGCTGGATCATCCAGCCTATACGCTGCTCTCTCCCTGGCAAAATCTCGGCGACTTGCTTGCGCCAGACGACCTGCGCGGTTATGCGCCCCCTCAATATGACCCACCCCTGGCGTGGTTGTTTGGCGGCTTACTGTTCCCAGATTCGCTCTGGCTGGCAGGCGCGCTGACGCTGGCGGCGCTTGCGGCTGCCCTGTACGGCAAGGTTTGGCGCGCTGGCTCGCCTGCCTGGCTGGCGCTGGGCTTTTTTGTGTTGTTCTTTCCGCATCTCTATCTGGTTTGGCACGGAGATGCCGCCGAAGTTGGGCGACATGCCATCCAGGCCAGCGTTCAAGGGCGGCTAGGATTGTGGCTGCTGCTCTTGCTCGGATTGGACCGTGCAAGGTTGGCTGCGACCTGGCCCGAGCATGGTCTTACTCCACGAAAATCTCCACGTGTTCGCCGTCTTCCTCGTCCACCACGTCAATGATTTTGCCGGTCACGCCAGAACGCAGTGCCTCTATGACGTTGGACATGTCCACCCCTTCCACTTCGGGCGCAAAATGGGCGCCAATCTTCATGCCGGCATCTACCAGCGCCAACGGAATCTGCACCGAGGCTTTCGAGCGTCCGCTGGCGACATCCGTCACGCGGATGCGCAACATGCGCCCGGCATGGGCGCCGCGCGGCGCAGCCGCTCCTCCCGCCGTGCGTCCCTCGCTCAACGCGCTCAACAGTTTAGCGCCTTCTTCGGCACTGATTTTACCTTCCTCGATCATCTTCAAGATTTTCATGCGCTCTTCGACGCTTGCCATATCGAACCTCCGTTAGCCAATATAAACTTGCACCCGCTCTCCACGTTCCCCTTCGTCAACGTTCACGATGAGCGGCTCGCGGACATTAGCGGTAGCCAACAGGGATAACATCTCCTCCACCCGCCGGCGTTCCATACCGCGCAGATAGTGACCGAAATTCTGCAACAACCAAGATGCCAGTCCCAACGGCAAGGGAAAGCCCAAAGTGATATGCCGCGGCCATTCGCCTGAACGCTGGTCAACATTGACGTACAGCCAGCGTGTGTTTGGGCCGCTAACCGAAAGCGCCGCCAGCAGCACCCCGAAGAACAGGGGCAACCAGGCGCAGAAAAACCAAAAGCCGTAATTCGACCTCTGCACCAGCGCAAACAACCAGTAAGCAGACAACAGCGTGATCGAGATGCCCAGCCACAACGGGATAGACGCAAACCGCTGTGCCCGCGCTCTGACCTGTTCGAACTCATCCCCGTCTCGCGCGGACCTCGAAGCGGGCTGCTCTTCCACGGGCATCTCCATATCGAGAGCATTGATTTCACCGGCGGTCAATTGCTCGTCCAGCGCCTTCAGCAATTGCGCGGCTTGCTGGGCTGTGATTTTGCTCTCTTCCACCATCTTCAAAATGACCTTCCGTTCCTCAGAAGACATCAGCGGCCTCCCTCTATCGCGGCCAACAATCTTTCGGCTTCCTCGGCGGTAATCTTCTTCTCTTCCAACATCTTCAAAATCATCATACGCTCTTCCTCGGAAACGGGCGCGGCAGGTTTAGGGGGCTTGCCGGCCGGAAAATCCCACTTCCAGCGGGCAGAGTGCATGTGTCGTCCCTGCCTCTCCTTTTGCCTGGCCATGGCTTCTACCTTACGTTCCACACGGCGCGCCGCCTCCTGAGCGCGCTGCGAAATGCGTTCCCCCACACTGCGCCCCAAGCCACCCCAGTGCTCACCGATTTCTCGGCCCCAGGCGTCCCAATCGAACATCATGCCCGCAAAATTGCCATACTCATCGGCCGATTCGGCTGCATCTGGCCGGTTGGTCACTACCACGTCGCCGCCGGCGTCCAATTCCACGCGCGCGGCGCCATTTCCCAGGGTCACTACGCGCGAACCACCCTCCTCGTGCGTTGCAATGCCGGGCCAATCTATGTTGATGTCATCGGCTCGGATGGCAAGAGTGACATTAGCCTCCGCCGGCAGAACCAGCAAGATATCATCGCCCGCGGTGATGGTGTATTCCTGCCCAGGGCGCGGATTCAAGTGGATGATCACATCCTCGTCTACGTCTACTTTCACGCCTCCGCCCACCTCGCGCACCGATAAATCGTCTGAGACCGAGTCAAGGCGCAGGCTGCCCCCTACATCGCGCAGAGAGGCGTCGCCTCCCACACTGCGGACAAAGACATCTCCTTTGGCGCCTCGCAGGCTGAAGTCCGAATCGATCGCGCCCAGGGTCACGCTGCCCATGTCGCGCAGAGACGCATCCCCGTTGACCGACTCCACTTCCAGAGATCCGGTCAGTCCACGCACCGACATATCGCCATCCACAGTTTGGACTTGCACGCTGGCATTCTTGGGGACATTCAACGAGAGGTCTGTCGAAGCAGAGACGGCGATGAGCTGCTCGTCTTGCTGCAAAGACAAAGCGTCGGCGTCCACTTTGAGCAAGATTTCCTCCGCTTCCCACCCGACCAGGCGCAGGTCGCCTTCCACAGTTTGAATCTGGATGCGCGGAGAAGCCCCAACTGGTATACGGATAGACATGTCATTCCTCCTCGCCGCGCAACAAGCGCATGGCCGTTGCAGCGTCAATCTTGCCTGCGTCCAGGTCTTCCAGAATGCGGCTGCGCTCTTGCGGGCTGATGGCTGGCGTTTCTTCTTTGCCAGGCTCGAAGCCCAGCGCACGGATGACCTCATACAAACGATTGCGAATGGTGGGATACGATAGCCCCAGTTCGTCCTCCATGCGGTTCAGTTTGCCCTCATTACGGACAAACGTCACGATGAAGTCTAACTGTTCTGCCGTCAAATTGGCGAAATGGCTGGCTGCAAAGCGTCCTTCTATCGTGGTATCGCACGACGGGCAATGCAAACGACTGACCACCAATTCGCTTTTGCAAATCGGGCAATGACTGAGCGCAGGATACACAACAGACCTCCAACAAACTTGAAGAATATTTCACACAAATTCAAAATGTCAATTTCATTATAACAAAATAATAAATTATGTCAAGTTGAAATGAATATTATCAAGCCCCTCACCCGCCTTTTTGCAACTTGCCCTGGACAGGCAACTGCGGCACGAACGAAAAGGAAAACCTTCGACAGCCAGGAGACTTTCATCGGGATAACCATCCCGAAGGCTTTTTAGAGTAATTGTATGGGCGAGTCCACTGCAAAAACGTTTCACTTGCCCATTCCAGCAATTCCCCTTACAATCACAGAGAAATTCATCGGAAAGGATGATGGCATGGCTGATATCCAAGCGTTTGGCGAACGGGTCATCGAGAACCTCGAAAAAGTAGTGGTAGGGAAACGCCAGTCTATCGAATGGATTGTCATTGGCTTGTTGTGCCAGGGGCATATCTTGATTGAAGATGTTCCAGGCGTGGGAAAAACCATCCTGGCGCGCAGTTTGGCCCGCTCGTTGGACTGTTCTTTCAATCGAATCCAATTTACGCCAGACATGCTCCCCAGCGATGTGACTGGCATGTCCATCTTCAATCAAAAAAAGCGCGCCTTCGAGTTCCGCGCCGGACCTATCATGGGCCAAATCGTTCTAGCCGATGAAATCAACCGCGCTACCCCCAAAACGCAAGCCGCCCTTTTGGAGGCCATGGAAGAACATCAGGTGACCGTAGACGGCGTGACACATGTCCTGCCCAAGCCGTTCATGGTGCTGGCAACGCAAAACCCCATCGAATACGAAGGAACGTTCCCCTTGCCCGAAGCGCAATTGGATCGCTTCTTGATGCGCATCCGCCTGGGCTATCCAGGTCACAAGGAAGAGATGCGCATCCTGGAAGATCAGCAACTTCGGCATCCCATCGAAGATTTACAGGCGGTTGCCAGTTCTCAAGAGGTATTGGAGGCAGTCGAGGGCGTCAGGCAGGTCTTCGTGTCGCCCATCTTGAAACGTTATATCGTTGACCTGGTCAGCCGTACCCGTCAAAGCAATGATGTATACCTGGGCGCCAGCCCGCGCGGTAGTTTGGCGTTGTTTCGCACGGCGCAGGCGCGCGCCGCCTTGCTTGGGCGCGACTACGTCTTGCCGGACGATGTGCAGGCCCTGGCCGTGCCTGTGCTGGCGCATCGCATCATCGTGGGGACGGCAGCGCGTCTGCGCGAGGTCAGCGCCGAGCGTATTGTGCGAGAAATCATCGAAGACGTACCCGCTCCCGGCGGCGATTACCGCGCCTCTATGGGTCAAAAAGGATGAAAAGCGGCCGCCTTCTGGCAATTCTCCTGCTGTTGTGTGGTGCGGTGGGAGTCATCGTTGGCGCGGGCGAAATCTATGCCCGGCTATTCTATTTGGGATTGTTCCTGTTGGGCGGCTCCTGGCTGTGGGCAAAACTGTCCTTGCGCGGCTTGAGCGTGGAGAGGCGCGCCCGTTCTCTGCGCGCCAGCGTGGGCGACGTGTTCGAGGAGCATTTCGAACTGGCCAACCACGCCAAACTAGGCAAGTTATGGATCGAACTGTTCAACGAAACCAATTTACCCGCGGCGGCCGGTTCCCGTTTGTTGACCTGGGTGGGAGGGCGGCAAAAGCGTACCTATATCGCCCGCACCTGGCTGACTCAGCGCGGCGGCTTCAGGCTGGGACCTACTCGTTTGATTTCCGGCGACCCCTTCGGTCTGTTCCGCGTCGAAAAGGTCATCCCAGCCCAAGACGTGCTGGTCGTTTTGCCGATGATATACAAAATTGATTCGTTCATCTCTCCGCCAGGCTTGTTGCCAGGCGGACAGGTCATTCGCCGCAAGGCGCAAGATGTCACGCCTCACGCGGCGGGCGTGCGCGAGTATGCGCCAGGCGACCCCATGAAACGCATTCACTGGCCCAGCAGCGTGCGGCGCGGCCGGCTCATCGTCAAAGAATTCGAGCAAGACCCGCAAGCCGAAGTCTGGCTTTTTCTAGACGCCCAGTCGAGCATCCACGCCCAGAAGCCTTACGAGCCTCCTCTGCCTAACAGCGCATGGATGTTTGGAAAACGTCCACGCTTCGAGTTGCCGCCTTCCACGCTGGAATACGCCGTGAGTATTTCGGCTTCTTTGGCGCATTATTTCCTGGCTCAGCGGCGCGCTGTGGGCCTGGTGACGGCCGGGCACACCTTCACGGTCATCCCGGCCGAGCGCAGCGTGCGTCAAGAGGGAAAACTCCTCGAGACGCTGGCCTTTCTCGAAGCCGAAAGCGACCTTTCCATTGCCGACCTGCTGGCAGCGCAGGCCGGGCAATTGCCCCAGGGCAGCAGCGCCATCCTGATCACACCAACGGCCTTCCCCACGCTTCTGGCGGCAGTAGATGACCTGCAAAGGCGCAAATTGCAGCCGGTCGTCATTTTGCTTATGGCCGAGTCGTTTGGCGGACACCGGGGAAGCGAAACCTTGTATACTTCGTTGTTGGAACGCAACACGCCAGTGTGCCGAATCTATTGCGGCGCCAATCTTTCGGCAGAACTTTCTACCGTATCTGCGCACCTCTTCACACAGGAGAACGTATGGCAAAGGCCTCTGTTATCCCACTTGACTTGAATTTTCAAGGACACAAGCAAGCGATTGCCGCCTATGGAATTCCGCACGCCGATGGCATCGCGCTGGTCGAATGCGGACCCGCCTCGACTCTTCCCGGACTTCGATCTGCTCTGGCCGCCCTGGGCTATTCTCTGCGCGACGTGACGCACGTCCTGGTCACGCACATTCACCTGGATCATGCCGGGGCGTCTGGTCATCTGGCGCGGGAGGGCGCGCAAGTCATCGTCCATCCCGCCGGGGCGCCGCACCTGGAAAACCCGGAGAAATTACTGGCCAGCGCGGCGCGCATTTACGGCGAGGCGATGGATACGTTGTGGGGAGAATTCCTCCCCCTCCCGCCAAGCAACTTGAGAATCGCGCAAGACGAGGAAGAAATCGAAGTCGGCAATCTGCGCTTCATCTGTCTCCACACGCCGGGTCACGCCGAGCATCACATGGCTTATCTCTTCGAGGATGTATGTTTTTCGGGCGATGTTGGCGGAGTGCGCATGCCCAATTACCCCTACCTGCGCGTCCCCATGCCACCGCCAGAATTGCACCTGGAGCGCTGGCATGAGACCATCACACGTCTGCAAAGATTACATTTCAAGCGCATCGCCCCCACACATTTCGGCCTCTTCGAAGACGTGGAATGGCACCTGGCTGAAGTAGACAAAAACCTGAGCGAAGCGGCCGGTTGGCTGGAAAGGGTGATGCCCGGCGGGTACGCCATCGAAGACCTGCGCCGTATGTTCACCGAGTGGATGAACGAACAAGCGCAGGCTATGGGATTGAGCGAGGAAAGCATCGCAACCTTCGACCTGGCGAATCCGTTGGGGATGTCGGCAGACGGGCTGTACCGCTATTGGAACAAGGTTCGCATGGCGGCTTCTTGAGGCGCTCGTGCGCTCCCGCGACCCCATTTCAACTTAACTGCCCCAAGCCGCCGCACAAACCTATCGAGTCTGTTGAAGGGCGTTCTCGATGAGAACGCCCGTTTTGCGTTTAATCGTCTGCTTGAATTCTGATGAATTTTTGCTTCGCGCCCAAAATCCAGCCCCCATTTGCTGAATAGCATCTCCTTTTGGAACTACTGGAAAAACAATCACGAATCTGCGCTCGTCCAAGCAATCCATGTCCAAAAAAAACGCACCCTCACGGGCGCGTTTTCCCTGGCGGAGAGGGAGGGATTCGAACCCTCGGTGGCCACGAGGACCACAGCGGTTTTCGAGACCGCCCCGTTCAACCACTCCGGCACCTCTCCAGTGGCGCGATTTGAAAAATCGCGCTGCGTGCGGGCGGGATTATACCTTAAATTTCCACGCTCGACCTGAACTCCGGGTAATACACCCGCGAAAAACCCTGCTCGGTCAGTTTCTCCTTCAAAGCCATCGCAGATTTCTGCTCGCCATGCACCAGGAAGATACCCCTGGCCTGGCCTTTGAGCCGCAGGGCATACTCGGTCAACAAGTCTTGCCCGGCGTGCGCCGAAAGTCCGCCGATGGTGGCAATCTCCGCGCGCACATCGAATGGCTCGCCAAAGATCTTCACCCGTTTCTCGCGGTCGGCCAGGCGGCGGCCCAGCGTATCGGGCGCCTGCCAGGAGACGATGCAAATCGTGTTGCGCGGATTCTCGATGTTGTTGCGTAAATGGTGCAGGATTCGCCCGGTCTCTGCCATGCCCGAAGCCGAGATGATAATCATCGGCTCCTTGCGCTCGTTGAGGGCCTTGGATTCTTCCACCGAACGGATGTAGGTCAACTGCTCGAAGGTCAGCGCCGGATGCCTGCCATCTTTCGTAAAAACGCGCGTCTCTTCATCGAAACATTCGGGATGCCTGCGAAAAATATCCGAAGCGTTGACCGCCAGCGGGCTGTCCACATAGACCGGCGCTCTGGGCAGGCCGTTTGAGTGCATCATCAGATGCAAGTCATACACCAGTTCCTGGGTGCGCCCCACCGCAAAGGCCGGGATGATGACCTTGCCCTGCCGCTCTAGCGTGCGTTTCACGACCTCGCGGAACTCCAGGTAGGCCGCTTGCGGGTCGCGGTGTGGCTTGTCGCCATAAGTGGATTCCATCAGCAAGTAATCGGCGTTCTCCGGCAGAACGGGGTCGCGCAGCAGGGGCAACTTGCGCCGCCCAATATCGCCCGAAAACCACAGCCGCACTTTGCGCCCTTTTTCCTCTAGCACGAGGACAATGGCCGCAGAGCCGAGGATATGGCCGGCCTCCACCATGCGCACCGTTACGCCGGGAACCGGCTCGAAGGGCTGTTCATACTCCACAGGTTGGAACAATTCGGCCACCCGCTCGGCGTCTTCCTGCGTGTACAGCGGTTCGACCGGCGGCTCTCCCAGGCGAGCGCGGCGCTTATTGACGAACAGCGCGTCTGCCTCCTGGATGTGACCCGAATCGGCCAACATCACCGCCGCCAGGTCCACCGTTGCGCGGGTGGCATAAATTGGGCCGCGGAAGCCCTGCTTCACCAGGTTGGGCAGGTTGCCGCTGTGATCAATGTGCGCATGAGAAAGCAGCACCGCATCCACTTTGGCGGGCTGAAACGGGAACGACCGATTGCGTTCATAGGTCTCGGCACGCCGCCCCTGGAACAAGCCGCATTCCAGCAGCAAGCGGCGACCGTTGATTTCCAACAGATGCTGTGAACCGGTCACAGTTTGTGCTGCGCCGTAGAAATGGACTTTCATGCCTCATCCCTTCATAGCCTTCAAAATTTGCGGACCAAAATGCGCCATCCGCCAGGGCGATTCTGCCATCGCCGCCGCCAGTTTTTCCATGTCCTGCGGACCGCGCTCTGCCAGCGTCTCCATCAACCAGCGCGGCAAGACGACATCTGACTCGACGCCCATCTTGCGGGCGGCGGACTTGCGCCAGCCTTTCAACGCCTCCAAACGAGCCAAATACGCCTCGCTCGGACGTTGGGCCTGCTGAGGCCGCACGAGGGGCGCTTCCTGTCCCTTTCGAACGGCCTGCAAAATGTCCTTGCCCCAGCGCGCCACCTGACGGTAACTCAGGCCCAAGCCCAACAATTCGTCGGGATGCTGTGGCGGCAGGCGGGCAATGTCGAACAATTGCTGGTCGCCCAACACTTTGAAAGGCGGGCGATCGAGTTGTTGGGCGATCTTTTCGCGGCATTCGTAGAGTTCCTTCAGGAGAGTCAGTTCGCGTGCTGTAAAGGCATGGTTGTTGCCCATCCGCTCCCACAGGGCGGCTCGTGCGGTGGGAATCTCCACCCGGCAGGCGCGCCGGAAGTCCTCACGCGCCAGGCCCTCCAGGTTGCGGGCTTGCAATTCAGCCTGGAGCATGTCCTTTAACGGAAGCAGGTAGCGGGTGTCGAGACGCGCGTAGTTGATTTGATCGGCAGATAGCGGCCGCTGCGCCCAGTTCGCTTTTTGATATTTCT
>Ga0209018_1002400_pt1 | contig 13310 bp, 9 predicted proteins | sample YNPBryBLVA2012_FD_185814 | JGI IMG/M metagenome (GOLD analysis project Ga0209018, IMG submission 185814) | Anoxygenic and chlorotrophic microbial mat microbial communities from Yellowstone National Park, USA - YNP Bryant BLVA 2012 (SPAdes)... ...
GGGAATCCTGCTGGTCGTGTAGGGAGCCGTGTTCATGCCCGACGGTTACGCGGCCTGCGAAGTCCGGGCCAAGTTTTCGGCTAAACAGCCTCTCACTCGCTTCTTGCAACGCCGGCACCTGCTGGCTGCTCAGGGGAAGTCGATATGACGCGGACGCCTCACCCGCCTCGTTGCGGCACGGTAAGCACCATGCGAACGTTCAGAGTTCTTGCAGCAATCGCTGTCATTTTGCACTTTGCAACACCCGCCTTCGCGCAAGACGTCCCGGATGTGACGAAGCTCGCGGGGGTCGTCCGCTGGGGTGGTGTCGTGGTTGCCGTCTTTGTCGTCGTGGGCGCCATGGTCGCGCTGCGCGTCGTCGGAAACGTTGCTGACCGCCTGTCGACTCGGTTCACCAACCGCAGGCCGACCATCCAGAAAGTCGAGTCTATCGTCCGCTTCGCGGTCTATATTCTCGCGACCGGCCTGGCCTTGACGTTGAGTTTGAAGTTCGACGCCACCACGTTCGCGGTTCTTGGCGGCTCTCTGGCTGTCGCGGTCGGTCTGTCGCTTCGCGACCTGGTCACATCCGTCATCGCAGGGCTCATGATCATTTTCGACCGCCCGTTTCAGGTCGGGGACCGCGTGGCGTTCGCTGGCGAATACGGCGACATCATCAAGATCGGCCTGCGCAGCACCCGCATGAACACCCTCGATCACAACATCATCACCATTCCCAACAGCAAGGTGCTCACCGACGTTCCAGCGAGCGGCAACTGGGGCGCCCTCGAGATGCAGACGCCGTTCGACTTCTACATTGGCGTCGACCAGGACGCCGAGCTCGCTGCGACGTTGATCCGCGAGGCTTGCTTGACCAGCCCCTATGTGTTTCTCGAGCAGCCCATCCCGGTGTTGGCAAGGCAGGTGATTCTGCAGGACTATGTCGCCATGCATCTGAAATGCCGTCCCTACGTGTTCGACTGCAAGTACGAGAAGGCGTTCGAGACGGACGTTCACTTTCGCGTAGCCAAAGCCTTCCGGGAGCACGGGATCCTTCCCCCGGCAGTGCTGCACAGGCAGGTCGATACCCAGACGGCGCCGACGGCTCCGCGCCCCGCGAACGTGTCCTGAATCGTGCCAGTTTGGCTTCGTGGCGCGGGTCTGCTTGCCGTTGCGAAAACCTTGGCCGGGTGCAAGTCGTCGGGGTCGCGTCGACGTTCTGGCGGCGCCGCGACTGCATTCGCTGAGCCTGGGTTGCAAACGAGTCGAAGCTGGTCGTGCCGGTTGACCATTCACGCCCAGGAGCCACGGCCCGCCGCCGGACTCGCCGCACGTATCCGCCGTGGGCGTACGCGTGTCCAGGTGGGCGAAACGTGGGGACGCGGAACGTGGCGTATCGAGCGTGGGGAACGAACCCCGGGTGGACTGAACGCACCCCGGCGCCGGTCGCGTGATGAGACGGCGCCCCATCGGTGGTATCGTTGGAGCATGCGTCTGGCGCGGATCTCCCTTGCCGTGGTCCTGTTGGCTTGCATCCCGACCCTCACGCCGGCCTGTTCTTGCGGAGGCGGCGAAACCACGGCAGGCGGCAGCGCCGACGGCACGGGCGGGGTGTCGTCGGATGGGGGGCAAGACGTGGGGAACGACGCGGCAGGCGGCGGCACGGGGGGCACGGGCGGGCTGCTTGTGGACAGCGGCACGAGTTGTCCTTCGCATGTGATCTGCGGGGATGACGGCGAGTGCTGTCCCGAGGGAACCGAGTGCGTGCAGGGCGCCTGCGTTACGGCGTGCGCAACGGGAATCCGCTGTGGCACATCGGGCGAGGTCTGCTGCGGCACCCATCAGATCTGCATCTCATCTGCATGCACGGACCCGGGTGCCCCTTGCCAGGACTCCTACGATTGCGACGAAGGGCAATTCTGCGAGCCGACGGTCGGCGCCTGTTTTCCCCAGCCGCAAGGCCAGCAGGCATGCGAATACCGCCCCCCCACCCTGCCCTTCGAAACGGTCGTGGAGTGGTCCTGGACTGGCTCACCAATCCTTCCCGACCACGACCAGGTGATCAACATGCCGGTGGTGGTCGACCTCGACCACGACGAGACGCCGGACGTGGTCATCGTCACCAGCGACAGCTACTCGTCGTCGAAGCCCGGGTATCTGCGGGCGCTCGACGGCCGGACGGGGATCGAGAAGTGGGCGGAGACGGCGGGCGTGTACGCGCCGGGCAACGAGGTGAATCCGCGAGGAACGCCTGCGGCGGCGGATCTCGACGGCGACGGGATGGTGGACATCGTGGCGCCGCGGATGGGCGGTGGGGTGATCGCGTTTCGCGGGGACGGCAGCCTGATGTGGACGTCGACCCGCGGTGACGGCGTGACGCCCTACACCGCTTTCATGAAAAGCGTGACGGTGGCGATTGCGAACATGGATCACGACGGTCGGCCCGAGATCGTGGTGGGGGGGGTGGTACTGGACGCGGGGGGCAAGGTGATATCGGGAGAGGGGCGCGAGTTCGCGGGAACGAACGCGACCAACTACGGTGCGGTGAGCATCATTGCCGACGTGGACGGCGACGGGATGCAGGACGTGGTGAGCGGGCGCGCGGCATGGAAGCTGGACGGGACCGTGATATGGGATCATGGGCTGCCGGATGGGTATCCGGCGATTGCGCAACTCGACGATCAGGGACCGCCCGAGCTGGTCGTGGTATCCAACGGGACGGTTCGGGTGCAGGACGCGGAGACGGGACAGCTTCTGGCGTCGCTGGCGATGCCGGCACAGGGCCGCGGCGGCCCGCCCACGATCGCTGACTTCGACGCCGACGGGCGTCTCGAGATCGCCTCGGCGAACGGCGGGGCGTACGTGGTCTTTGAGTATCAGGCCCAACCCTCTCCAGCCCTGTCGGTCAAGTGGTCGACCACGACGCAGGACCTGTCGTCGAATGTCACCGGGTCGAGCGTTTTTGACTTCGAGGGCGACGGTGCCGCCGAGGTGGTATATGGCGATGAGTGTTTTTTCCGGGTCTACAGCGGAATCGACGGCTCCGTGTTGCTCGAAGAGCCCAGCAGTTCAGCGACCATCCACGAATACCCGGTCGTTGTTGACGTGGACGGTGACAACAACACGGAGGTGGTTGTGGTATCGAACGACCTCAACCATCTCAACGGGACCACGACGTGCCCGGGCTATGCGGCCATCGGCGCAACAGCACGACACGGCGTGTTCGTGTACGGCGACGCGCACGACAAGTGGGTGCGCACGCGGCGAGTCTGGAACCAGCATGCATACCATATCACCAACATCAACGGCGACGGCACGCTGCCGGACCCGGAGCCGGAGAGCTGGATATCGCCGCCCGGGTTCAACAACTACCGGGTCTCGACGCAGGGTGCGGGCGTGTACAACGCCCCGGACCTGCAGGTCGACCTCGAGGTGTCGCAGGTTCCCTGCCCTGCCTCTCTCGAGCTTCGTGCCCGGGTAAAGAACGCTGGATCGCTGGGTGTGCCCGCGGGTGTTGCGGTTTCCTTCTACCTCGGGTCGGACGCCACCGGCGAACTACTGGGGAACGCGGCCACGACCAAGCCATTGCTCCCCGGACAGAGCGAGGTGGTATCGTTCGCCTTTGGTCTGCAGGGCAGGACTCCACCCTTCCAGTTCTTCGTGGTCGTCGACGGCGCCTCCGCGACGGGCACGGTGAATGAGTGCGTAGAGGACAACAACTCCGCGAGCGCCGGGGGCGTGGACTGTCCGGGAGTGAAGTAGACTTGCGGGGGCGTTGCCGGGTCGAGCCGACGGCGGCCTTGCTGTTTCTCACGACAGCGAGCGTGTACCTGATGACCGCAAGCCGCACGGTCGTCGGGGGGGACAACGGGGAGTTTGCGACCCTGCTGGTCGACGGTGGGGTGGCCCATCCGCCGGGCTATCCGCTGTTCTCGCTATGGCTTCGTCTGTGCTCGTTTCTTCCGGCTTCGCCGGCGCATGCCGCGGCCCTCGCCACGGCCGTGACGGGAATCGTCGCGGTGATGGTGGTGCGCCGGGCGTGTCTGGCGTACGGCGCAGAGCCACTGGCCGCGACCGCCGCTGCGGGCGTGTACGCGTTTTCGCCACTGGCGTGGGACCTCTCCACGCACGCGGAGGTTTTCGCACTCAACGCACTGCTGGCATCGGGGGTCATGGCGTTGTCGAGCCCGCGGTCGACGGTGCCTGCGTTCTGGCGGGCCGTGCTGCTGGCGTTGCTGGCGGGGCTCGGGCTGGCGCACCATCATTCGATCGTGCTGCTGGTCCCCCTCGGCGCGGTGGGGTTCGCGCTTGCGGTATCGGCCCTGCCCGGGCCGGAACGGTTGCGCGCGATGGGCTGGTCGCTGGGCGGGTTTGTGGCTGGGCTGACGCCCTACCTGTGGACCATGATGCAAGGCGCGCGCGAAGACGGCAGGTGGTTGTGGGGCGAAACCGCCACCTGGAGGGGGCTTCTGCACCATGTTCTTCGTGCAGACTATGGGACCACGCGGCTCGCGCTATCGGACGCGCCGCCGCAGCCCGCCGCCCAGTTGCTGTTGCTGGGCAGCCGCCTCGGCGAATCGCTGGGCTACCTGCTGGTTCCGGTCGCGCTGCTTGGTCTGTGGACCGCCTTTCGACCGGCGGCACATCGCGACCGGCGCATGCTGGCGGCCTCGGTGTCGTTGGCCGCATCGTGTCTGCTCGCCGGGCCGGCGTTCGTCTCGCGTTTCAACGTCGCACCCGTCGGCGTGGGTATGCACGTGGTCGCGCGATTCCATCTGTTGCCCTGGACCTGCCTGGTGCCTTTCCTCGCGCTCGGGTTCAATGAGATCGGTCGACGCATCGTGGTGCAAGGGTCCGTGCGCGCGATGACGGCGGCGGCAGCGGTTGCCGGCGTGTTGATGTGGCACCTGCCGGCGCGGCTGAAGCGCCCGAGCGTGGTGGAAGACTACCTGCGAAACTCGCTCGCAATGTGCCCGCCTCGCGCCGTGGTGTTCGGGTCTGGCGACATGCAACTGTTCGGGTTCCTGTACGCAGATCGCGCGCTGCACCTTCGCCCGGATGTGACCTACGTGGATCCGCAGCTCATGCTGTATCCATGGTATCACCGCCGCGTCGGCGCGAAGCTGGGCGTGGAGCTGGCGCAGCCGGTGGACGGTTCGCTCCCGCTGGGCACGGTGATCGCTCAGCTACAAGCAGCCGGACGGCCGGTACTGCTGGCGTCGCCGCTGGAATCGCGAGGGCTTGCGGCGTACACGATCTACCCGCTGGGAACGCTCCTGGTGGTGGAGCCGCCGGGTCACCCCGCGCCACCGCCCTCGGTGTTGGAGCGCGAGAACCTCGCGGTCGCAGCGCGCTACCAGGTTCAAGGGCGCTTGTCGGTGGACTCCACGAGTTGGGAAGCGCTGGCGCAGCAAGCGTACGCGCGTCCGTTCCTCGCCTTGGCAGGCGCGTTCGAGGATGCGGGAGATGCGGACGCGGCAGCACGCAACCGGGAGCGTGCTGCGGTGTTCCTGCCCTGGATGCGTTGATGGCGCAGCAGGGGCCGTTGCTCGCTGTCATGCGGGCTGCGTCGAGGAAGATGCCGACCGGAGGGATCGCTGACAGACCACCGCGCCCACCACGACGAGCGTGGCGCCGGCCCAGACGTTCCAGGCCACAGCAACGTGGAGGTAGAGGGAGCTCACCAGGGTGGACAGCACGGGGATCGCGTACGACAGCGCAGCAACGAGGGTCACGTTGCCGCGTCGCACCGCGCGATCCCACATCGAATAGGCGATGAGCGACGGCAGCAGCGCCATGAACAGCAGCTCACCGACCGCTCGAGGTGTCCACGACACGGGCTCGGGAGCCCAGCCTCGTACGGCGAGCAGCAGCAGGCCTGACGCGACGGAGAACAGGGCGACGGCGCCGCCTTCAGCGCTGCCGGCCCACTTCCGGCTCAGGTTCGAGTAGAGGCTCCAGAGCACAGCGGCGCATGCGGCAAGGACATACGGCCATGGATGAGCGCGCAGGCTGTCGAGCAAGGCATGGGAGGACCATTCATCCAGGTGGATCGGAGCCAGGGCCGCACCGACAAGGGCCATGGCGACACCTACGGGAAATGCGCGGCCGACCTGGGCGCCGAGCAGCGGGATCGCGAGCACGAGGGTCAGCGACGGCCAGAGGTAGTTCAGGATGGCGACCTCGATGGTCTGCTGTCGCGTGGCGGACAGGCCGACAGCGAGGAACAGGCACAGCACGTAGGCGGCGAAGATGGCACCGCACCCGAGCAGGTACTTGGCGGGCAAGCGCAGCATGGCACGGAGGCGTCGCTCGACGACGGCTGCGTGGAGGCATCCGATCGCGCCTCCGAGGAGGAACATCAGGGCCCCGGAGGTCATGGCGCCAACGCTTTCGGCGAGGCTTCGCGACACACCGATGTTGAAGCTCCAGATGAGGATCGCACCGACACCCATCCACGTGCTGTTGCGGTCCTCGTGCGCCACGAGGCTGGAGGATGGGAGAGCTGACAGGACACGTCAACGGGTTCGGCGGAGCAATCGTACATGACGTCGATTCGCCGCACGATTGACAAATCGGTCGAGTTGGCAAGGCGGGATGGCGGGGAACGATGCGTGTGGTGGTATTGGGGACAGGATACTGTTGCACACCTGCGTGCAAGGGTGGTAGGCGACAGCTCGGAGCAAACGGATGATCGTACCCTGGTGGGGCGTCCTGCCCTTCGCGCTTCTGCTGACCTGCATCGCCACCTTTCCGTTGATCGGACAGACGGCGAAGCTGTGGCATCACACCTGGTTTCAGCTTCTGGTCGCGCTGTTTTTCGGCGTGCCGATGGGCATCTGGATGTGGGCGGGCGGCGAGCATGCATCTGTCGTGCATGCTCTCGTGGAGTACTGCTCGTTCATCATCCTGCTGCTTTCGCTGTTTGTGGTAAGCGGCGGGATCTTCGTGTCGGGCGACATCCAGGCCCGTCCCCGCAACAACGTCATCCTGCTCCTGATAGGCGCGACGGTGGCTTCGTTCATCGGCACCACGGGTGCGGCGATGCTGATGATCCGCCCGCTTCTGAACATCAACTCGCAGCGCCGGCACAAGATGCACACCGTGGTGTTCGCGATCTTCCTGATCGCAAACTGCGGCGGGTTGTTGACGCCGCTCGGCGATCCCCCGCTATTTCTGGGTATGCTGCGTGGGGTGCCGTTTCTGTGGACGCTGACGCTCTTCAAGGAATGGGCGTTCGTCAACTTCATGGCGCTCGTGACCTACTACGCGCTCGACCGCAAGGCCTACGCGATGGAGCCGGCATCGGCGATCGCTGCCGACGAAACCCAGGTCGAGCCTATCGGTATCCAGGGCAAGTTGAACTTCGTGCTCCTGGCAGGCATCGTGGCGGCGGTCGCGCTCGCGCCGTCGGTGGATCTTCATGCCATCCACGAGGGACATGCGTCGGTAATGGCCTACCTTCCCATCCGGGAAGTTGCGATGCTGACCATCGCTGCGATCTCGTATCTGGTTGGAGACAAGAAGGTGCGCTTCGAGCGCAACGGGTTCACCTGGACGCCCATCCTGGAGGTCGCCGCACTGTTCATCGGCATCTTCCTGACGATGGTGCCGGCGCTCAAGTTCCTCCGCCAGGTCGCGCCGTCGTTGCCCCTCAACGAGGTGACATTCTTCTTGTTCACGGGTGGGTTGAGTTCCGTGCTCGACAACGCACCAACGTACGCGACGTTCTTCGAGATGGCGCAGGCGCTGGGTGGGTCACCGGCCGTCGCCGGCGTCAGGACGGACTATCTGACGTCGATCAGTCTTGGTGCGGTGTTCTGCGGGGCGATGACATACATCGGCAATGGCCCGAACTTCATGGTCAAATCGATCGCGGAGTCAGCGGGGATCGAGATGCCGTCGTTTGGCGGCTACACCATGAAGTGGGCGCTTCGCTACCTTGCACCCGTCCTGACGCTGATGGTGCTCGTATTCATTGTGGACAGCATCGCCTACAAGGGCATCGGGATCGTGCTGTCGGTTGTGTGGGTGGTCGTGTACCTTCGCGAAGCCCGGAAAGCCGCCAAACCGGCCGACGTCGGTGCGTCCAACGCGGGCGCCACGGCGTTGCCCGGATCCTGATCGCCCTGTCCTGGCAGCGAAAAGCTGACGGCGAGGAGGCGCACGCCGCAATGTTCACACGGCCCTGCGAAGCGAGCGTGTATGCTGCCTCGTACGATGAGACCGCGTCGGATCGGGCACCGATGGGGCCGGCTTGGCATGCTGGCCGCGGGTGTTGTCCTGGGCTGTGCAAGCACGCGGCCTGACAAGCAAGCGAGACAACCTACGTCGCTGTTCCCGCCGGACGGCGCGGTAGTGGGCATCGACCGGAGCGCCTCCCCCGTGGACGACACGACGATGGTGGACGACGGAAGCCTGATGGGTGGGGATGCGGTGCGGGTGGTACGTGTGCCGGTCGAGGACGCCATCGCGGTGCTCGGACAACCGGACGTGCTCTGGATCTTGATGCCTCGTGTCGTGTCGTTGACGCGTATCGCGGGCACGGACGACGACCAGACGGTCGAGGTGAGGCACGGGGTTGGGCCATTCCGAGGTGGGTATACGATGCGGTTCATCCGGATGCGGGCCGGGCGGTCGGGCTTCGAGGCGTGGTTCTGGGTGGATCCGGCGCACCCCGCGGATCTGGACCTGGCGTGGGGGAATCTGAGGCTGGTTCCTTTCGGCAGGGACCGCACGTTGTTGAGTTACCAGGTGAGGATCAGGCTCTCGCCGGGGTTGCTCGATCTGCTCGCGTCGAGGCGAATCTGCGCGGCAGCGCTGTCGATACCGGACCGAGCGAAGGCGCTGATCGAGGACCGAGCACGTTTTCTCCCGAACCGCAAGCGAGATGGGGCTTCCGACGTGCGACACGAGGCGGGGCCTTGACGCCTTGCCGCACCCGGACCGAACCGCGATCCTCCCGATGCGCACGGTGACCCTGCGCCTGCGGGCGAAGCGCCGAACAGCGTGATGCTTGGGGGGACTCGGGGCGGCGGCGAGGGACATTCGCCGACTGCGCGCCGGCTCAGTGTACCGTGGGGAGCCGGCGAGGCGCTATCGAGTGCGGCCGGACGTCGACCAGGTCGGTGCGATGGTGGAACTCCACCCCGCGCATGCGAAGCTCGCCGAACAGGAATGCCAGGGCGTTCTTGTCTTTCGCGACGGCTTCTGGGAAGTGAACACCCGGCCCCAGGTCGACGACGCCTTCCAGGAGCATCCGGGCGGCGATGGCGCAAGGATAGCCTGTGGTACGGGCCATGGACGTGGTGCGCGTATGAGGGTCGTACCGATCGAGCAGCTCGTAGGCCTCGCGGGCCGGCTGGCCGTCGCGCGTACCGAACGCCTCGACGCGCATGACGGTGATGTCCCCTTCGCCGTCCGGCAGCTTCCACGCATTGGCGAACAGCGCCAGTGTCAGGTCGATCGGCCGGACGTCGACACCGCCCACGCGGATGGCCTGTTTCGACAGGAAGCCGGAATCTCGCAGGACCCGCATCCGGTCGGCGTGCCCGGGGTACCTCAGGGTCTTCTCTTTCATGAACGGGACGTCGAGGGACCACATCAGGGATCGCAAGCCATCGGTGTTGAAAGCCTCGAGGGTGCCGACTCCGTCGAACTCGATCCATTCGACGTCGCTGAGGGCGGGGCGTGTGACCACCTGGCCGGCCTCGACGAAGCGAGCTTCACGTGTGTACTCCTCGAGCACGTCGGCGGGGGAGAAGACGGCGGCGTACTCGTAGGGTTGTCGGCGGATCTGCGGCAAGCCACCGACGAGGATGCGGATCACCTCGGCCATGTCGAGGTCGGCTGCAGCGCGGGCAGCGAGCACGTTCGACATGCCTGGTGCCACGCCGATGTCGACGATGCCCACGACGCCGGCCGCGACGGCGTCCGCCTGCAACGCGCGCGGGTCTTCGGGCATGAAGCAGATGTCGACGAACGGCTTGCGAGCCCGGATGACCTCGCGCAGCACCGAGAAGCCTAGCCAACCAGGCACGGCGCCCACGACCAGGTCGGCGTCACGGACCACGCTGCGGACCTGGCCTGTGTCCCGCAGGTCCGCCTTGATGGTGCCGACCCGGCCGTCCTGCGCCGCGATGCGGGCGAGGGTATCGGGGCTGAGGTCGACGACGGTCACATGCAGGTCGTCGTCCGTAGCCAGGTCGCGAGCGATGGTGGCGCCGACAAGCCCGCCGCCGAGCACCATGACGGTCTTCATTGCAGAACCTCCTTGCGTGGGGCAGCACCGTCGTGCTTCGAATCATCGGGAGGCGTCAAGGGTGAATCTGCACCTTGTGTCGTGGGACAGGGGCTGGGACGGCAGGCGGGGCTTGACGGCAACAACCCGCACGCGTGCGGACGGATTCGTCGGACGCGGACGGGACCGGGATCGCGATCGATCTGGTCGGTGTTGCAATCGCCTGTGTCGAGGGAGCCGTCGCGGGTGCATTCGATGGCCTTGGGACGGTGTTTGGTGCTAGCCTCGCTGCCCCGCCGGCCGGACTTGGCGTGGACCGACGAGTCTGGACCGTTGGTTCCGCGCCGCCGGTGTTCACTCCCGGACGCACTGGTCGGCACGACGAGACCCGAAGCTTCCCGTTGAAGGAGCCCCCGATGACCTACGACTTTCTCCACGAGCTCGGCATTGAAGACGTCAACTCCGGCGCCGCGTATGGCCCGTTCCTCGACCGCCCCAGCGGAGGCGAGTTGGTGAGCGTGTCGCCGATCGACGGCAAACCGATCGCAAAGGTACTGAAGGCATCAGCGGAGGACTACGAGCTGATCATGAGGAAGGCGACCGCGGCCTTCAAGGCCTGGCGCATGGTGCCGGCCCCCCGGCGCGCGGAGGTGGTGCGAGCGATCAGCGACGAGCTCCGGGCGCACAAGTCGGCGCTCGGCAAGCTGGTCACCCTCGAGATGGGCAAGATCCTGCCCGAGGGCGAGGGAGAAGTGCAGGAGATGATCGACATGGGCGACTTCGCCGTGGGCCAAGGGCGGATGCTCTACGGCTTGACGATGCAGAGCGAGCGCCCGCGCCATCGCATGATGGAGCAGTGGCACCCGCTCGGCCCTGTCGGTGTCATCACCGCCTTTAATTTCCCCGTTGCGGTCTACTCGTGGAACACGATGCTCGCGGCCGTGTGCGGCGACGTGATCGTGTGGAAACCTTCGTCGCTCACGCCGCTGACTGCGATTGCGACGCACAAGATCTTCCACCGGGTGGCGGAGCGCTTCGGCTTCGGTGAGGGCATCTTCAACCTGGTGATCGGCAGTGGGCCGACGGTCGGCGAGCTGATGCTGAACGACAAGCGCATCCCGCTGATCAGCGCGACGGGCAGCACGGCGATGGGCATCAAGGTTGCGGTGCAGGTGGGCAAGCGACTCGGGCGGACGATCCTCGAACTGGGGGGCAACAACGCGGTGATCGTCCTTGACGACGCGGATCTGGACATGGCGCTGCGCACGGTGCTGTTCGGCGCGGTAGGCACGGCAGGCCAGCGCTGCACGTCGACGCGGCGCGTGCTGGTGCAGAAGGGCGTAGCGAAGCGGTTCACGGATCGCCTACTCGAAGCGTACAAGCAGATCCGCATCGGCAATCCGCTGGAGGCGGGCACCGTGATGGGGCCGATGGTGGATCCATCGGCGGTGGCGGACATGCAGGCCGGGCTCAAGAAGATTCGCGAGCAGGGCGGCGAAGTGCTGTACGGCGGAGAAGTCCTCAGCGGCCCTGGGTTCGAGAGCGGCTGCTACGTACGTCCGTGCATCGTCAGGGCGCGGCGCGACATGCCCATCATCAGGGAGGAGATCTTCGCGCCGATTCTGTACATCATCGAGGTCGCGGACATGGACGAGGCCATCGAGGCCAACAACGAGGTGCCGCAAGGGCTGTCGAGCGGGTGCTTCACGCTCAACATGCGTCATGCAGAGCGGTTCCTTTCCGCCGAAGGGTCGGATTGCGGCATCGCGAACGTCAATGGCGGCACGTCCGGCGCTGAGATCGGCGGAGCGTTCGGCGGTGAGAAGGAAACCGGCGGCGGTCGCGAGTCTGGCAGCGACTCGTGGAAGCAGTACATGCGTCGTCAGACCAGCACCGTGAACTGGGGCACCGAGTTGTTGCTCGCACAGGGCATCAAGTTCGGAGACTGAGGAAACGTGGACGGGGGGACTGGGAAACAGCAACTCTTTCGAACGAAGGAGAACAACGATGGCATTCAATCTGAAAGGTCGGAGCCTGCTGACATGGCTCGACTTCACGCCGGAGGAGATCCGGTACCTGCTCGACCTGTCGGCACAACTCAAGGCGTTGAAGCGTGCCGGGATTCGAGGACGGAGCCTCGAGGGCAAGACCGTTGCCCTGCTGTTCGAGAAGCCGTCGACGCGAACCCGTTGTGCGTTCGTGGTGGCCTGCGTGGATGAGGGGGCGCACCCCGAGTACCTGGGCAAGAACGACGTGCAATTCGGGAAGAAGGAGACGGTCAAGGACACGGCGCGGGTGCTCGGCCGGATGTTCGACGGTATCCAGTTCCGGGGCTTTGCGCACGAGACGGTCGAGACCCTGGCGAGGTACGCGGGGGTGCCAGTGTGGAATGGCCTGACGGACAAGTTCCACCCGACCCAGGCGCTTGCGGACATGCTGACGCTCAAGGAGAACTTCGGCGAAGTCAAGGGACTGACGTTGGCGTACGTGGGTGATGGCCGCAACAATGTAGCCAACTCGTTGCAGGTGATTTCGGCCAAGCTCGGGCTCGACTGCCGGATTGTGAGCCCCAAGGCGTTGTTCCCCTCCGAGTCCTTCGTGGCGCAGTGCCGCGACGTGGCGGCGTCCAATGGTGGGAAGATCACCATCACGGACGACGTGAAGGCCGGTGTCAAGGGCGCACACGCGCTGTACACCGACGTATGGGCGTCGATGGGCGAGGAGGACAAGATCCCGGAGCGCATTGCGCTTCTCAAGCCCTACCAGGTGAATGAAGCGATGTTCGAGGCGACGGGACGGAGCGAAGCCATCTTCCTGCATTGCTTGCCGGCGTTCCATGACCTCAACACGGAGGTATCCAAGAAGTTCCCCGATATTCAGGAAGTGAGTGACGGGGTGTTCGAGGGAGCGCGGAGCCGGGTGTTCGATCAAGCGGAGAACCGCCTGCACACCATCAAGGCCATCATGGTGGCCACGCTCGGAAGCTGAAGCCAGGGATCGATGCGTGGCGGCACGGGCTGCCGTGCCCGCGTTAGCAGAGGAGCTTGCCAGGGCGCGGTCAGCCCCCATCCACAGCGTCGAAGACGAACAC
>Ga0209018_1002403_pt1 | contig 13307 bp, 14 predicted proteins | sample YNPBryBLVA2012_FD_185814 | JGI IMG/M metagenome (GOLD analysis project Ga0209018, IMG submission 185814) | Anoxygenic and chlorotrophic microbial mat microbial communities from Yellowstone National Park, USA - YNP Bryant BLVA 2012 (SPAdes)... ...
CCACCGTGTCATTTCGAGCGAAGCGAGAAATCTCGCAATGTTGGAACGAGATTTCTCGGTGCGAACAGCGCACCTCGAAATGACAGGGTGAGCAGTTACCATGCCCGATACGATCGTCCGTAGGGTGCGAACGAGACTTTTCGCTTCGCTCCAAGTGACAATCCGCCGACTTGGCACAAGCCGTTGCCAACGCCGCAATTCGCAGACAATTTAAGATAAGCAAACCGTGCGATTTTTGCGGCGGAAAGACGCAAAATCGCCCGCTAATGCCCGACGATAAAATCGTCGGGCTGAACAGTCCAAGCACGCTAAAGCGTGCTGATTCCAGCGTGCTTTAGCACGCTTTAGCTGCTCAGCCCGAACGTTTTAAGTTCGGGCTAGAGTTTACGGCAGCGATTGCCATAATTCTTATCTTAAATTGTCTGCCAACGCCGCAATTCGTTTGACGCTGGTCTTAAACTAGGATATAATCGAGCCACAGTTTCTAGTAAGGATTTGTACCCTCGTGATTCGTCTGCGCTTGTTTCAAATCGCATTTGCCATTGCCGCGTTCGCTCTCCTCGCGTTCACGCCCGCACCCGATTCCAGATTGCCGGTGACAGATTCAGGAGCGCCGCGCGTTATCCAACTGCCAATCTCCAATTTGCCATCGCCCATCTCTGCGCCGACCGGTCGCCTCATCGTCTCCGCCGAAAGTGGCGGCACGTGGGCGCTCTTCACCGCCGATCCGCATCAACACGCGTGGCAAAAACTCGCGGCAAATTACGCGCCCGCGCGCGATCCTGCCATCTCGCCTGACGGCAAGACGCTGGCGTTTCGCACCAAGCGCGATGGCACGTGGAACATCTACACGCTGCCTACCGATGGCAATGGCAACGCGACGCGCCTCACGCGCGGAATGATTTACAGCGGCGCGCCGGTCTGGTCACCCGACGGCACGCGCATCGCGTTCGAGGCGTACGCGCGCGGCGACCTGGATATCTGGGTGATGAACGCGAACGGCGCCCAAACCATCAACTTGACCGAGAACGAAAAGACGCACGACTTTGCGCCCGCGTGGTCACCCGACGGCAAATGGATTGCGTTCACCAGTTGGCGCACCGGCACCAAGCAAATTTTCATCGTTGCGGCAGAGTGCAAAACCGCATGCCAGGTCATCAACTTGAGCCAAAACAAATTCGACGATCATTCGCCGGCATGGTCACCCGACGGGACGAAACTCGCGTTCGTCTCCGATCGCGATGGACAGCGCGCCATCTACGTTGCCGATTTTGTCGGTGGCGCGCTGCGCAACGCGCGCCGACTCACCTTTTCTGGCTGGGACGATGCGCCGGCGTGGTCACCCGATGGTAAATGGATTGCGTTCGTTTCCGCGCGTCCCACGCGCCAGCCCATCTACATCGTTCCTGCGGAAGGTGGCTTGCCGCGCCTCGTCGAAAATGGCCCCACGATGGCGGTCTCCGTCACGTGGTCGCGCGAAGGCATCACCAGCGCGGGCGAGTTCGCCAATGGCAACGCGCTCTACCAGGAACAACCCGATCTCGCGCCCGCCGACAGTGGGCATCCGTACGAGTTGCGCCGCGTCACAACGATTCGACTCGATTCGGGATTGAGCAAGGTCAACGGGCGCGTCGCCGATTCGCTTCTCGCGCTGCAAGCGCGCGTCAAACAAGAAGTCGGTTACGATTTTCTGGCGATTGTTTCCGACCTGTTGCGCCCTGTCGAGTATCGCTGCGACAACACGTGCGATACGCTCTCGTGGCACAAATCGGGGCGCGCGGTGGACACGCGACTCGATTACAGCGACGCGCGCATCAGTAGCGGACTCGAAGTCGTGCGCGAGGATCGGCACGGCGAGACATACTGGCGCGTGTACCTGCGCACCACCGCGCAAGATGGCACGCAAGGCGAGCCGCTGAAAGACGCGCCGTGGGATTTCAGTTATCGCGCGCGATGGATTGTTGGCAAGGGCGAGGGCGGCACGCGCAAGCCGGTGCCGTACGGTTTCTACGTGGATTTCACCGAACTCGCGCGCCAGTACGGCTGGGAGCGCATCTCGGCGAACGATAGCGAGGATCTGGATTGGAAGACGAACAAACTCGGTGCGGAGTACTGGCACTATCAAAAGACGCAAGGGTTGAATTGGTACCAAGCGATGCGCGAAGTGTACTCCGAAGCCGAATTGAAATCACTCACCGATTGGAACGCGCTTGCACGCGCAGGATACGATCCGTACCTGCTGTTTCTCAAAGGAATCCCGATGCCGCCGACCGCGTGGCGGTGGAATGTGCTGGGCCCGTAATCGGGAGGCAGGCGGCGGGAAGCCGCAGGCAGTCACCCCTGCCGACTGCCTGCAGCATCAGTCATTAGGAGACAAAGCAATGACAGAACAGCAATTACTTGAACGGATTACGCTTGATCCTCAGGTCATGCTTGGCAAGCCCGTCATTAAAGGCACACGTCTGACCGTAGAATATGTTCTTAATCTGCTGGCTCACGGCGCGACCGTTACTGAGATTCTGGAAGAGTACAAAGGGCTGATGCCCGAAGATATTCAGGCGTGCTTGCTGTTTGCTACAAGGTCTCTGGCGAATACGTCATTCATGCCGCTAGTGATGGAGCCCGCGTAGATGCGTTTCCTCGTGGATGAATGTACAGGTCCAGCCGTAGCGCGTTGGTTGCGCGAGCAAGAGCACACCGTCTTCTCGGTGTACGAGGAAGCACGCGGCATAGATGACGAGAGTGTCATCGCGAAAGCGTTTGCCGAGAATTGGATTTTGATTACGAACGACAAAGACTTTGGTGAGAAGATTTATCGCCAACACCGCCCACATAAAGGCGTTGTGCTTCTGCGCCTTGAAGATGAACGAGCAGCGAACAAAATTGTCGCACTCCGCCGATTGCTCGAGGGCTATGCGGGGCAGTTAGCCAACCAATTTGTAGTGGTAACAGAAAACCGAGTCCGTTTTGCGCGGCCAGTCAAGTGAGCGTTGGCTTGCTATCGAGGCAAACGCCACTTTCGACGACACAGCGCCGCTACAATTCCCGTCAGGCAACCAGAGGCACTCACCCCATCCCAATTATGACCGATACTCTCTCGCCGCGCACGCGGCGTTTTATCATACTCGTTGATCGCGTCGTCTTGTTCATTACGCAACACTGGCTCGCGCTCGCGGTCATTTCTCTGACGATTTTCTCCGGCTTGCCGATTCTCGCGCCAATTCTGATGCACGCGGGCATCACCGCGCCGGCGGATGTGATTTACCGCGTCTACAGTCTCACCTGCCATCAACTGGCGTATCGCAGTTTCTTCTTCTTCGGCGCGCAGAGCGCGTACACGATTGACGAACTGCAACACGCGCTCGGCGTAACGAACGATGCCGCCGACGCGTTCTTCTGGCGCCAAGTGATTGGCGACGCGCACCTGGGCTACAAGATGGCGTGGTGCGAACGCGACGCCGCCATCTACGCCGCGATGATTCTCGCGTTCATCGTGCTGGGGTTGTTGCAAGAGCGCGCGCCGCGCCTCGATTGGCGCGTATACCTCTTCCTCTTTGTTCTGCCGATGGCGGTTGACGGCGCGTGGCAATTGTTGACCAGCCCGCTCCACATCGTTCCCTTTTTGCCAGTGCACGAAAGCACCGCGCTCGATCGCGTCGTCACCGGCGCGCTCTTTGGCGTTGGCTCAGTGTGGCTGGTGTTCCCCTACATCGCCGAGGCAATGCGCGACGCATACAAAGACGCGCGCTATCAGTACGAACGCGCGCGCGAACGCGAACGGCTCGACTAATGTACCGAGGATACTCTTGAACCCCCAAACCATTTCACGCCGCGCAAAAATCATCCCCTGGGTGGGTCCTGGTTTTTTGCTCGCGCTCGTCCTGATTTTTTTGCTGCTGCCGTTTCCCTTGATGGATAAACTGCACGGCATTTGCTTTGGCATCTGACCGCAGCGACCGAGCCACTCGTACTTTTTCGGTGGCACGACGTTTCCGGGGGAAACGTTCCTGCGCGCAAATCTTCCGGGGTTCGCGCTCCTCGACCCCAAAGAGCCGGTCAAGTTGCCGTTCGAGGCGCGCGACTTTGGGATGTACGTGGGGTTTCTGGCGGTGTGGGCGTACTTGAGCGTGCTGGGACGCGGACGCGCCAAGGGGATGCCGCCCGCGCCGATTCTTCTCACGCTCGTTCTCTTCGTTGGGGTGATGGGATTCGATGGGTTGAACGCGTTTGCGTACGACCTGCACAAGAACGCGCCGGCGATTCCGTACCTCTACGAGCCGCGCTTGCAACTGCGACTCGCGACCGGCTTGCTCACCGGTATCGCGTTCGCCGGCATTCTCGCGCCCATCGTGAATTTTTCGCTGTGGCGCGCGGACGATTCGCGCCCCATCATCGCAACGTGGAAACAACTCGGCGGCGCACTCCTCGTCTCACTCGCGCTCTACCTCATCAACGAATCGCGCTTGGGTCTCTTGCTCTATCCGATTTCGATTATCTGCTCGGCGAGCGTGATTATCCTCATCGCGTTGATCAATATGGTCTTTCTCACGTCGCTGTTTCGCAAAGAGGGACTCGCGGTGACTCTGTTCGATGCGCTCAATCCGTTCGCGGCGGGTGTGTTCCTCGCGCTCATCGAACTGGGGATTCTTTCGGCGATGCGTTACGCGGTGCTAGGCACGACGATTCTGCCGTGACAAACGTCCGTCGAAATCTTCCGCGCCGCGCTCCGCATCGAGCGGAAAAGTGACAGGACGCTGATCGCGTTGCGAACGATAAATCGCCGTGAATAACTCGACAGTTTTGCGACCTTCCTCGCCATTGACCGCTGGCTCACGATCTTCGATGATCGCGCGCAAAAAATCGTGCCACTGCAATTGATGATAGTACGTCGTCGTATCCACGCGCTCGAACGTCGCGCGATCCTCTGCTTGCCACTGCGCGAGCAAATGCTCTTCCCCCGGCACCGTCCACACATCGTTGATGGGCGGCTCTAGCACCGATGACATTCCCGCGATGAACATCGCGCCGCCATCCGTTTGCACACCCACCGACGCGCCATTTTCGCCGTGAACGTGCACCTTGCCGTACAACCCCGGCTTTTGCGAATTGCTCACGACAATCGAACCGAGCGCGCCGTTTTTGAAACGCAGCACCGCGACTGCCGTGTCCTCGACCTCGATGTACGGATGGTTGAGATTGTCCCAGTACGCAAACACCTCGGCGATGGGTCCCATCAACCACTGCAACAAATCGAGTTGATGCGGCGCTTGATTCACCAGCACGCCCCCACCCTCTTCGAGCCACTTGCCGCGCCACGCATCGGCTTGATAGTACGCCACGTCGCGCCAGCCCAGCATCGTCACCATTCCCAGAATCGGCTTGCCGATTTTGCCGGCGTCAATCGCCGCGCGCACGCGTTGCACCGGCGGATACCAGCGGCGCTGACTGACGACGCCCAGTTGGACGCGCGCCGCGCGCGCGGCGGCGATGATCGCGTCGCAATCTCGCAAATCGGCAGCGAGTGGTTTTTCGACGAGAACGTGTGCGCCAGCGCGCGCGGCTTGAATCGCCGGCGTCGCGTGCGCGGGATGCGGCGTGCAAACGACAACGGCTTGCACACGCGCGTTGCGAATCATCGTGGCGATGTCGGTGTAGGGTTGAACCGCGTACTGTTGCGCGAACGCCGCCGCGCGTTCCGCACGGCGACTGCACACGGCGACGAAATCCGCTTCGTCGAGCGCGGCGAGTGCGCGCGCGTGAAGATGACTTACCTTGCCGGTGCCAATGATGGCGATTCTGATTTTCTCGGTCATCCGTTGGGTCCCAACCAGCCCTCCATCTCACGCGTGAGTTGGATCTGCTGAATTGCCCAGGGTCGTGGGCTGGCTTGTGTCAGTTGAACGTTGATGAATTGCGTCTGGCTTGCTGGGAACGCCACGTCCACCGGCGCGCGATTGTTCGCGCGTTCGCATACCACTTGCCACCGATTCGCGCTCGCGTTCCACAGCGCGATGCGAAACCCGCGCGGATGCGCGTCGTGCGGCGCGATCAGGGTCAAGCCGCTCACCGTCTCCACGCGTCCCAAATCGAGTTGGAACCACATTCCCGGTGTTTGCGGCGCGTCACTCGTCCACGCGGTTTCCGCGCGGTTATCGAGCGCGCGTGGCGTTGCCCGCGCGTTGTGACTCGCGGTGGCGCGCCACATCGTCGCGGGATGCGCGAGAATCTCGGAGATCATCCACGGGGAAGGCGCGGCGGCGAGCAAATCAATCTGCGCGTACTGCACCGGCATCGGCGCAAAAACTTGGGTGAGATCGAACAGATTGCCCGATGCCACGCGCGCCAGTTCGATCCACAGCGTTCCGTCCGCCGACACGCGCAAGAGATAGCCCGCTGGGAAATTTTTGCCGGGGCTAAGGAACTGGATGCCATCAATGAGGCGCGGCGCGCCAAAATTCAAGCGAAACCATTGCCCCGGTTTTTGCGGCACCCCGCTATCCCAGAACGATAGCGGATCGCCATCGAGCGCGTACGCGACCTGCGCGGGATTCTCGGAAGCTTCGACGCGCCAACCGGTAATGTCTTGCGGCATTTCGGTCACGCGTACCGGCACCGTCAGCGCGGGATGTTCTGCATTGCTCAACCATTCGCGTCCTGCGAGATTCAGATCCCACTGCAAGGTGTATTTGCCCGGCGTTTTGGGCGCGATGAGCCACGCGCCCAAAACAATCTCGGCGTTCGCGGCAACATCATTCGGCAACGCGGTGCGCCGATCTTCCACATCGCGTTGCTGTTCGCCGCGCGCGTTGAACCAGCGATACCCCAGATGCATCGCGTCTGTGCCGCGCGCGTGCCACGTTGCCGCGCCGATATTTTGAATTCGCAAATTCGTCGTGGTGGTTTGACCAACGCACAACGCGACCGGCGTATCGTGCGCGAGGAATTGCGCGGCATACGGGGGCGGTGGGGGAATCGAAATCGCGACGGGCGTTTCGAGCTTGGGTGCCTCGATGCGCGGTTCGGGTGGCGCTTCGATACGCGCGGGTTCGGGCGGGGTCCATCGCACGCGATAATTCTGCGCGAGCGCGGCAGCAAAATCGTCTTGCACCGCTGGCTTGTCTTGCAAGCCCCATTCGGGATAATCGGGTGTCGCCTGCCATCGAAACAGGACGAGGGCTTGAATCGCCTGGCGGGTCGGGTCGGCGTTCCACTCGGCGATTTCTTGGTACGCCGCCTGAATCCAACCGATGTTCGCGTTTTCCCAGCCCTCCATCGGCGATGTTTCGGTGATGAACACCGGCAAGGCACGCAGGCGCGCGGGGAGCGCGTTCAGAAAATCGCGATACGCGCGAAAATCGGAATGATAGTGATCGTACGGCGGATCCATCACCACTGTACTCGCGATTTGGGTTGCGCTGAAATCGTGGGTGTAGCAATGCAGCGCGATGCCGTCGGCTTCGGTATCGAGCAGAGTGTACACGTCCACCAAGTACCGCACCCAGTCGCCGGTGTCGGCGTTGTACGGCGCGATGGCGCCGGGTATGACAAGATCGTCCGCGTGACCGGGAATGTTCTTGATGGCGTCGCGGCATTTGAGGAAGCACAGCGCGTACAGTTCAGGCGTGATGATTTCGCGCGAACCATCGGGCAACAGGGGGCGTTCCGCGCTACTGTTCATTTCGTTGCCGATGAGCCAGATGCGCGCGCCGGGCGAGTGGGTCACGTAGGCGGCGCACTGCGCGGCGAACGCGTCGTACTGATCGGAGGGGGGCAAGGTGCCGGCGAGATCATAGCCATTGTTCAAGCGCACGATGATGCCCAGCCCCGCGTCCGCCAGGCGCGTGTAATCGGTGCCGGCTTGCGCGCGCAAATCCACCGAATCCACCAACCAGCCGATGCGTTCGGCTTTTAACATTGGCACTTGGCCACCAATGTCGTGAACGCCGTAAATGTAATTTGGGAAAAGGGAGGGATTGATTGGCGTAGGCATTGCGTCGTCTCGGAGACCTGAGAGGTCTGCAGCGCGATAATACTATGAGACAAAGCAAAAGTCAAAATAAAAGAAACCAGGTTTCTTTTGGAAACCTGGTTTCTGGTGGCGCGGGCTTATTTGATTTCGACGGTGGCGCCGACTTCTTCCAATTTCTTCTTGGCTTCGGCGGCTTCTTCTTTGCTTACACCTTTCTTGACAGGTGCGGGCGCGGATTCGACCAGATCCTTGGCTTCTTTCAAACCGAGTCCGGAAACGAGTTCGCGAATCGCTTTGATCACCGGGATTTTTTGTGAGCCGGCGTCTTTGAGGATCACGTCGAATTCGGTTTTCTCTTCAGCGGCAGCGGCGGGGGCAGCGCCACCCGCGGCCGGAGCGCCGGCAACGGCGGCGACGGCAACGGGCGCGGCAGCGCTCACGCCAAGTTTTTCTTCCAGCAGTTTGACCAGTTCTGCCGCTTCGAGGAGGGACAAGCCCTGAATCTCTTCGGCGATCTTTGTGATTTTTTCGGATGCCATTTGGTATCACTCCTTGTGTTGGTTTGATTTCGATGGGTTCTCGCGTTTTACGTTTCACCGTGTGCGCGGTGAGTCGTGGGACGTGCGTTACGCGGGCGCGCCTTGCTTTTCCAATTGTTCGGCGCGCGCTTTGAGGACGTACAGCACTTGGCGGATGCCGGACGCCACCACACCAGCGACTTGGGTGCCCGGTGCGTTGAGCGTGCCAAGCAATTTGCCAAACAGTTGATCGCGCGAGGGCAGGTTGGCGAGCGCTTCGGCTTCTGCGCCGCGCAGCACGCTGCCGCCCATAATCGCGCCCTTGACTTTGATGTCCTTACCTTTCAAGAACTCGTTGAGCGAGCGCGCGGGTCCCGCGATGTCGTGGTAGCAGAAGATCAACGCGGTGGGTCCCGCCAGCAAATCCTCCGGCACCGGCATCCCGGCGCGTTTGAGTGCGAGTTCGATGAGCGTGTTCTTGGCAACGTGCATGCCCGTTTTCATCCCGCGTAGTTGGTTCCGCAAATTTTGCAGCTCCGCCACCGGCAAGCCGCGATAATCCGTCAGGATGAGGGCTTGGGTCTTTTTGAGCTCTTCGATCAACTCGGCGACGAGTTCCTCTTTGGCTTGTTTCGAGATGGGCAAGTGAATTCACCTCCTCAGGTGGAGATTCGAGAATGGAGATGGGAGATTATCCGCTTCCATTCTCAAAAGAAAAAAAGTCTTTGTGCCAATGACAACGCGACACAAAGACTTGCAACAGTCCGACAAGTTGATCTTTGCCTCGGCAGGAGATTAAGCGTCAAGCGACGCGCCTGCGGTCATTGGCGCAGCGATATTGTATTCAGTTTTCGATTTTACGCAAATTGATGCGATGGGTCACACCCCGGCGCGGCGTCTTAAGCCGTCGGCTTGACGTTCAGCGCTTCGTTCAAATCGAGTCGGATACCGGGCCCCATCGTGCTGGTCAGGACGATCTTTTTGATGTACTGACCTTTAGCCGCCGCGGGCTTGGCGCGCACGATGGCATCCAGCATCGCGGTCAGATTGTCGTACAACTGATCTTCGGTGAATTGCGTTTTTCCGATGATGGTGTGAATGTTGCCGGTCTTGTCAGTACGAAACTCTACGCGTCCCATCCGCAGCTCTTTGATCAGGCGCGGCAGTTGATCTGGCGGAACGATGGTGCCGGCTTTGGGATTGGGCATCAAGCCGCGCGCACCCAGAATCTTGCCGAGTCGTCCAACCTTCGCCATCATTTGCGGCACGGCGACGGCGATGTCAAAATCGAGGCGTCCGCCTTCGATTTCTTTGATGAGCTCGTCGCTACCAACAACATCGGCGCCGGCTTCGCGCGCGATGCGTTCGCCATCCCCTTCGGCGAAGACAGCGATGCGGACTTGTTTGCCGGTGCCGTGCGGCAGCAGGGTCACGCCGCGCACGACTTGATCGGCTTGCTTGACATCCACTCCCATTTTAAGGTGCAGTTCGACGGTTTCATTGAATTTGGTGTACGCCGACTGCTTCAACAGGGCAATGGCTTGGCGCGGCGAATAGTTTTTGTTGCGTTCGATGAGTTTCGCCGCCGCGGTGTACTTTTTTCCGTGCTTTTTCATTTTGACTCCTTGTGGTCAATTAGCGCGCGTTGTCGCGCTCCCACGTGTGTGAAAAGATGATAGAGGAGAGAGGAAAGATGGCAGGATGCTATCCTCTTTCCGCCTTCATCTCTCGTCTTTCATCTCTCATCTCTTTCACCTCTATCCCTTCACTTCGATTCCCATACTGCGCGCGGTGCCGGCAATCATTTTCATTGCGCCGTCCAGATCCACCGCGTTCAGGTCTTTCATTTTCAATTCGGCGATTTCGCGAATTTGTTTTTGCGTGACGCTTCCCACTTTGTTGCGATTCGGCACGCCGGAACCCTTTTCGACCCCGGCGGCTTTGCGGAGCAACACCGGCGCGGGAGGTGTCTTTAACACGAATGAGAACGAACGATCTTGATAAATCGTAATTTCGCACGGCACGACCATCCCCGCCATATTCGCGGTCTTGGCGTTGTATTCCTTGCAGAATTGCATGATGTTGATGCCGTGCGGGCCCAGCGCCGTACCGACCGGCGGCGCGGGCGTGGCTTTGCCTGCTGTAATCTGCAATTTGACAATGGCTTTGGCTTTCTTACCCACAACTCCTCCAAATATGCCAAATGTGCCAAAGTACCAAATATGCCAAAATGTTTATTTGGCAAGTTTGGCTCATTTGGCAAGTTTGGCTCGTTTGTCTTAGACTTTTTCTACTTGTAACAAATCCAATTCAACTGGTGTTTCGCGACCGAAGAAGGAAACCATCACACGGACTTTGCCTTTTTCCATGTTCACTTCGTCTACGGTGCCGCGAAAATCGGCAAAAGGTCCGTCAATGATGTGAACCACTTGGCCCGGGCGATAGGTGACGCGCACTTTGGGCGACTCGGTTTCCATCCGCTTGAGAATCTTGTTGACTTCGTCCTCGCGCAACGGCGTGGGTTTGTCGCCGGAGCTCACAAAGCCGGTGACGCCGGGCGTGTTTCGCACGACGTACCACGATTCTTCGGTCATGATCATTTCGACGAGAATATAGCCGGGAAAGACGCGCCGCTGAATGACTTTGCGTTGACCTTCGCGTAAATCGAGCTCCTCTTCCGTTGGAACGACGACGCGAAAGATCAACTCTTCCATCTTTTGCTCGGGCGGCATAGACTTGATGCGTTGCTCCAGCCCTTTTTTGACGCGGTTTTCATAACCCGAATAGCAATGCACAACGTACCACGCGCGCTTGGGTCCCGCTGGCGCCGGTGTTTCTGTCGTCGCATCGGTAGGCGCGGCGAGTTCTGGCGCGTCGGCGTCTGCTGTCACTTGGAGCGGCGCGGCGAGTTCTGGCGCGTCCGCTTGCGCCGGCACCGCGTCGCGCGCGGGCGGTGTGTCCGCTACGGCAACCGTCGGCTCGGTCGGTTCGGCTACGCTGGGTGTTTCTGCCGCCGGCGGCGCGCTATTCGGTTCGAGTTGTTGATGATCGTCCACGTCAGTAATCCGTTGTTAGCGCACGATCAAGAATCGAAAGAGCGCGGTCAAGACGTAATCAATCGCGCCAAAAAAGATGCTCATCGCCACGATCGTGCTGACGACGATAATCGTCAGGTTGATGGCTTCTTGGCGTGAGGGCCATACCACTTTGCGAAGTTCCGCGCGCGTCTCGCGCAAGTATCGCGTCACTCGATTGTCTTTGAAGGTTTCTTTTGTCACGCTTTCCTCTTGCTAACAAGGAAGACACCGCCTCACCGGCAAACCCGCGCGGAAGACGGTGCCTCGATTCGTTCGTACGCGATCGGCGCGTCGCTACTTGGTTTCGCGATGCACCGTGTGCTTGCGGTCCCACGGACAGTATTTTTTCAGTTCGATGCGCGCCGTGTCGTTCTTTTTATTTTTTTCCGTGGTATAATTTCGTCGCTTACATTCGGTACATTCGAGCGTAATGACCAAGCGATTTTCTTTCTTTGCCATTTCTTGACTCCAGTAGAACAGTGAGACAGTCGGACAGTGAACTGTCTCACTGTCCTACTGTTTAACTGTTATTCAATCACCTTGGTAATGACGCCCGAACCCACCGTGCGTCCACCTTCGCGAATCGCAAAGCGCGAGCCGCGTTCCAATGCGACCGGCGTAATCAACTTGACTTTCATCGAAGTGTTGTCGCCCGGCATCACCATCTCCACTCCCGCCGGCAACTGCACATCCCCGGTCACATCCAGCGTCCGCACGTAGAACTGCGGACGATACCCGTTGAAGAACGGCGTGTGCCGTCCGCCTTCTTCCTTCTTCAGGATGTACACTTCCCCTTCGAACTCGGTGTGCGGCTTGATGCTCCCCGGCGCCGCCAATACCATCCCGCGCTCTACTTCGTTCCGCTCGATGCCGCGCAGCAAGCACCCAATGTTGTCGCCCGCTTGCCCGCTGTCCAGCAACTTGCGGAACATTTCCACACCCGTCACTACCGTCGAGCGCGTCTCTTTCAACCCGACAATCTCGACCGTATCGCCGACCTTCACCATTCCGCGCTCGACGCGTCCGGTCACCACGGTGCCGCGCCCCTTGATGCCAAACACATCTTCGATTGGCATCAAGAACGGTTTGTCCACCGCGCGCGTTGGCGTGGGAATGTATTCGTCCACCACGCGCATCAGTTCCACAATGGATTTGTATTCCTCTGCCGCGGGGTCTTTGGACGTGCTGGCGAGTGCCTTGAGTGCGCTGCCGCGCACGATGGGCGTCTTGTCGCCCGGGAAGCCATACGACGAGAGCAGGTCGCGCAGTTCCAGTTCGACCAAGTCCAACAGTTCGGGGTCTTCCATCACGTCCACTTTGTTGAGATAGACGACGATGGCAGGCACTTCCACTTGGCGCGCCAAGAGGATGTGTTCGCGCGTCTGCGGCATTGGACCATCGGGTGCGGAGACGACGAGGATGGCGCCGTCCATCTGCGCCGCGCCGGTGATCATATTCTTGATGTAATCGGCGTGGCCTGGGCAATCAATGTGCGCATAGTGGCGTTTATCGGTTTCGTATTCGACGTGCGAGATAGCGATGGTGAGGATTTTGGTTTCGTCGCGCCGGCCCTGTTTTTCGGACGCTTTGGCGACGTCGTCGTACGAGACAAAGTTTGCCATGCCTTTGAGCGACATCACTTTGGTAATCGCGGCAGTGAGCGTGGTCTTGCCGTGATCCACGTGACCGATGGTGCCAACGTTGACATGCGGTTTGGTGCGTTCGAATTTTTGCTTTGCCATA
>Ga0209018_1002405_pt1 | contig 13295 bp, 6 predicted proteins | sample YNPBryBLVA2012_FD_185814 | JGI IMG/M metagenome (GOLD analysis project Ga0209018, IMG submission 185814) | Anoxygenic and chlorotrophic microbial mat microbial communities from Yellowstone National Park, USA - YNP Bryant BLVA 2012 (SPAdes)... ...
CGCTCGAGCCGGTAGCACAGGTAGCGCCCCAGCGTGCGCACCGCCTGATCAGCCGAACGGAAGACCGGCGCGCCGCCCGCGCGCAGCATCCGCACCAGCGGGTTGTACAGCTCCCCGCAGTCAATCACCGCCACCAGCGGCTTGTCCGTCTGGCGCAGGAGCCTGGGCAGCCGCTCGCCCAGCGAGCCGGGCCGGGTGATTTCGTCCGGGGTGGTGAGCATGGCGGGGGTGAGCGGGACGGCGGAGGCGACGACGGCATCGATCTCTTCGGCAGCGAGGAGGACGCGCGCGCAGTCCTCGTAGGCGGCGTCGCTGGCCATGGGGGTGACGTCGAGCGGGTTGCGGGCGTTGACCAGGGCGTCGAGCTTGTGCCGCGCCAGCGCCTCCACCAGCCGGGCGCGGGTGCCGTCACTGAGCGGCGGCATCTGCACCGCGAAACGCGGACCCTGGATGTTATCGGCCATCCCGACCGTCTCGAACCCGGCGTTGCTGATTCCGGCGACACGCGACCCGCGCACGCGCTTGTCGTGCAGCGCCGTGGCCAGTTCCAGCATCTGCTCGAACTCCCTGAACGTGTCGCACAGCAGCCCCCCGGCGCTGCTGACCGCCGCCTGGCATACGTCGTAGTCGCCCGCCAGCGACGCCGTGTGCCCCGCCGCCGCCGTCCGTCCCGCTGCCGTCCGCCCGGCTTTGTAGAAGACGACGACCTTGCCGGCGGCCGTCGCCGCCCGCACCGCGTCCAGGAACGCCGCCCCGTCCAGGTCGTTGAAGCCCTCGACGTACACGCCGATCACGTCCAGGTCGTCCCGCTGCCCCAGGCTGGCCACGAAGTCGGCGGCGGTCAGGTCGAACTGGTTGCCGATCGACAGCGCCAGCGCCGGATCCAGCAGCTCCAGGCTGCTCAGCCGCGTGATGATGAACGCGCCGCTCTGGGAGACGATGGCGACACGGCGCGGCGGCGCGTGCCAGCGGCTGTCCAGCTTCTTGCGCGGGATGAAGAACGTATCGTAACGGCCCACGCGCGATTGGATGCCCATCGAATTGGGCCCCACGAAAACCGGGCCGCCGTCGGGACGCTGGTGGGCGCGGCGGATGGCGGCCCGGGTCTGTCGTTCGAGCTCCTGGCTGCCCTCGGTCTCGCCGACGCCCCCGGGAATCAGAATCACGGAGGCCACCTTGCCGCTGTCGGCCAGCTCGTCGATCAGGCTGGGCAGTTGGCCGGCCGGGACGGCGGCGACCACCATGTCGATCGGTTCGGGCAGGCTCGCCACGTTCGGCAGGCAGGGCACGCCGTCAATGCTCGGGACGCCGGGCGCGCGATCATCCGCTGGCGGCGGCGCTGCGGGAGGCCTGCGATCCGGGACTTCAGCCTTCAGATCTTTGACGACATACAAGTGCTCGCGCGGGAAGCCGCAGTCCCGCACGTTGTTGAGGATCACACGCCCGAAGTTGTACGAACGGCTCGACACGCCGAGCACGGCGATCGACCGCGGCTCCAGCAGGTTGCGGATTCTGTCGCTGGGGCGTGGGGGCGGCGGAACAGGGACCGGGCCGAGTCGGCCGCGGCCGTCCAGCGGCACGAGCTTCTGCTGGCGCAGCGCGAAGGGATTGACTTCCAGTTCGACGAGGGTCGGTCCCGGGCCGCCGGCGACGCAGAAGCGGCGCGCGATGGCCAGAAACATGCGGAAGCAACGCAGCAGTTCGCTGTCGGAGACCAGGCGCTGATGTCCGCGGGCCCGCCCGGCCAGCACATCGTAGGCCGCCGTCCCCTGGAACAGCTCGAAGAACTCCTCGGGGCTGGTGTGGGTAGCGACCGCGCGCGCGACAGCGGCGCCCGGGCGCAGCCTCTCGGCCAGATACTCCGTGTCCACGCCGCCGATCCCCGCCGCGATCACCGGCCCGAACTCGCGCGTCGTGCGCAGGCCGACGAACAGCTCCTGGCCCAGGCCCGGGCGCGGCGCCCCGGAACCGTCGCCCCCGGTTTCGGCCGGGACGAACTCGACCACCAGCACACCCGCCACGTCCTGCTCCGCATGCTCGGCCAGCAGGCGTTGCAGGGTGCGCCGCACGGCGTCCGGGGCGCGTGGCACGAAGGCCACGGCCCGCGCCTCGGTCTTGTGCACGACCTGCGGGGAAACCAGCTTGAGCACGAGCCTTTCCCCCGGGAACTGCTCCAGCGCGGCGCCGTCCAGGGCCGCGTGCCTCGGGACAAAGAGGTGGCGCGGCGGCGTGGCGACCTCGGCCAGTTCCAGCAGCCCGTAGACCTCGTGCTCGAAGAGCTGCGTCCGTCCTTCAGCCTGCGCCCCCGCCAGCAGCGCCCGGATCGCCTCGAACTGGGCGCCGCTCAGCTCAGGCGGGCCGGATTTTTTTTTTGCAGTCTGGCAGGCGCCACCCTCCGGCGCCGACAATTCCTCCAGCGTAAGCTTCTCCGTCCATTCCAGCGCCGCCGCCGCCGTTTCACCGCGCTCCAGTGCGTCGCGGTAGGCCTGTCCGGCGTGGCGTCCGACGCGGAAGGCGAGGCGGTTGGTCTCGGCGACCCTGGGGCCTTTGGAGGCGAACAGCCCGACAACAGCGGCCTCCAGCTCGGCGGGGTCGATGTCCAGGAACAGGGAGGCGGCGCCGAGCAGAACGACATTGGCCGAGCGCCCCGAGCCGATCATTCTGGATAGCCGCTCGGCATCCAGCAGCACGTGCCGCGGAAAGCGCGCGATGCGGGTCAGCACCTGCTCGACGGGCGGGTAATCCGTGATGTTGATGAATGGGGTCGTGCTGGCAATGATGCAGCCGTCCTGGCGCAGATACTGAACGTACCGCAACGACTCCAGCGGCTCGACGGCCAGGATCATGTGCGCCGCCCCCAGCGGGATCAGATCGCTGACCGGCTCGCGGTCGCTGATGCGCAGGTGCGAGTGCACCGCGCCGCCGCGCTGCGACATCCCGTGCACTTCCGCCTGCTTGATGCGCAGCCCTGCCCGCAGGCCGGCCAGGCACAGCGCCCGGGCGATGGTCAGGATGCCTTGCCCCCCGACGCCGGCAAGGATGATGTTCTGTTCCACAGCCTGCCCCTTTACTGGCGCCCGGGCCGTGCGCCGCCCGCGGGCGGCCCGGGGCTCGCGCCGCCGGGGCTACCTCCCGGCAGCAGCGACCGGCGCCGACTGCTCCTCACGGGCGCCGGTCGCCGTCGGTTTCCTGATCTGGACGCACGCGCGGCGCGAAACGATCACGGACAGCCCGCGATGGTTGATCGCCCGCGCAATCAGCTCGACGTTCTCGCTGTGGTTCCTGGGCAGCGGCTCGATCACGTGCAGGTGGTCTTCCCGCACCCCCAGTCCCTTCAGCAGCCGCAGCAGCTCCTCGCCGGCCGCCATGGTCGGCTGCCCGCCGGTCATCGCCACCGTCGCGTTGTCCAGGATGAAGACGGTCATGTCGGCGTCGACCCTGGCGGCGCCGATCAGCGGCGTCATGCCCGAATGGGTGAACGTGGAGTCCCCGATCGTGCACAGCACGGGGAAGCGCCCGGCCTGCGTCGCGCCGTGGGCCATCGAGATCGACGCACCCATGTCGACGCAGGAGTGGACGGCCTCGAGCGGCGGCAGACAGGCCAGGGTGTAGCAGCCGATGTCGCTGAACAGAATCGCGCCCGGATAACCGCGCGTGGCATCGAGGATCGCCCGGAAAGTGTCCGCGTGCGGGCAGCCTTTGCACAGGCTCGGGGGACGGGGCGGCAGATCGCCCGCCGGCGGGCCGGCGCCCGGCGACTTTTTCCCCAGGGCCAGGGCTACGCTGTCCGGCGTGAGCTCGCCCGCGGCCGGCAGCGCGCCGGTCAGCTTTCCGCGCACGGATCTGCCCGGCAGACCGAGCAGCCCGTTCAGCCGCGACTCGATGAAGGGATAGCCTTCCTCCACGACGGTGATCTCGTCGCAGTGGTTCACCAGCTCGCGCACAAGGTTCCGGGGCACCGGGTACGTGCAGATCTTCAGCAGTGTGGGCCACGCCGCCCCCGCAAACCGCTCGCCGCGCCCCGCCGAATGTTCGACAGCCCCGGCGTCCATACCCTCCGGACCGCCGTCGTCAGCTAATACCTCACGCACGTAATTGTACGCGATGCCGGACGCGATAATCCCGTGCCGGCCCGCCAGTGTCAGCCGGTTGAACGGGAACCGCTCTGAGAACTCCTGGAGGGCAGGCTGGATATCCAGAAGGCGCTGGAAACGCCGCCGGGCGTTGGCCGGGATCAGCGTCCAGTCGCGCTTGTCGGGCAGCGGCAGCGGGTCGCGCCGGGGAGCGCGCTCGGAGTCGCTGTCCGCAACGCGCACGAGGGCGCGGCTGTGGGCCAGGCGTGTCACGAGGCGCACCATGACGGGCAGACCCAGGCGCTCGGAAAGCTCGAAGGCCTCGCGCGTGAAATCGTAGCACTCCTGCTGGTTGGAGGGTTCGAGCACAGGAATCCTGGCGAACTCGGCCAGGTAGCGGCTGTCCTGCTCGTTCTGCGATGAGTGCATGCCCGGGTCATCGGCCACCGCCAGCACCAGCCCGCCGTTGACGCCTGTCAGCGCCGAGTTGACAAACGGGTCGGCGGCCACGTTCAGGCCGACGTGCTTCATGGAAACAATGGCGCGCCGGCCGGCGTAGGACATGCCCAGGGCCTCTTCGTACGCCACCTTCTCGTTGGCGGACCACAGGGCGTGAACCGAGCCGCAGCCGGCGGTGCGCGCCGCGATGAACTCGAGGATCTCAGTGGCTGGGGTTCCGGGGTACGAGAAGGCGCCGGCGATGCGGGCGTCAATGGCTGCCAGACCGACCGCCTCGTCGCCAAGCAGCAGCTCCGTTTTCATTAGCGCCGTCCCTCCGAACTGGATCGCCGCCGCGGGCAAGCAGCCGACGGACACCCACCCGCAAGCACGCCTGCCTCAACGCGCCGCCGTGCTGCTGTTGGCACACCGCGTGCCGGGATTGCACATCTGGCCTGGCGTGCGGCAGTTTTCCGTAAGCCTCGTCGAGAAAAAGTCTTACGCTGGCAGGCGCCAGCCCCGTGTTGTGCAGCGTCGCATGAAGCCACTGCGCCAAATCCCGCAGCCGCAGCCGAGCTCGGCAATCTTCCGCACCAACAGGCGCGCTGGCGGACTTGTGGCGCCCGCCCGGCGGAAGTCCGCGAGCCGATAACCCAGAGCAGGCTCGCACGCGCCTGGGCGGTCGGCGCGGCCGGCAGGCCCAGGTGCACGCCGCCTGTCTACCTTGCGGCAGGGACCGATTGGCCCGCGGGTCAACGGCGTGATATCCTCATTGGTCCGTGTCCGGCGGTCGCGCGCAGCGCCGCCCCCGGGGCACGCGCGGTCGAAAGCCGAGGGAGCCGGGATGCCGCTCGGGAGGAACCCGTTGCAAGCGCCAGTCAGATCGGTGTTCGGGGCTTCGGACCCGGCGGCCTCGGGCCGCGGCCGTGGCATCGTCCTTGCAGTGGCCGCGCTGGCGGCCCTGAGCGGCTGCGAGCGCCGGCCGCCGGCGGCCTCTGAGCCGGAAAGCAGGCCGCGGATCGGAATCCTGGCCGAGGGGGCGCCCAAGCCCGACATCATCATGATCGTCGTGGACGCCCTGCGGGCCGACCGCCTGGGGGCATACGGTCACAACGGTGGGCTGAGTCCGACGATGGACGCGCTGGCCGCGGCGGGCGTCACGTTCGAGCGCTGCGTTTCTGCCGCCCCGTGGACGCTGCCCTCGGTGGCGACGCTGTTCACGTCGTACTATCCGGGCGTGCACAAGGCGACCAGTTACACGGTTGTGTCCGCGATGGACAGCGGCAGGCAGGCGTACCAGGCGGTGCTCAGCGAGCAGTTCCAGACGCTGGCCGAGGTGCTTCAGGCGGCAGGCTATCAGACCGCCGGGTTCTGCGCGGCCAAGTTCCTGCGTGGTGAGTACGGGTTCGGGCAGGGATTTGAGCACTGGGATACGAGCTTCGCCGAGAACACGGTGCGCGGCGAAGTAGTCAACCGGGCACTGTTCGACTGGGTGGACCGGCAGCGTGACGCGTCGCGGCCGCTGTTCGTGTATCTGCACTACATGGATGTGCACGGCCCGTACAACGCCGCCCCGCGCTTCATGGACCCGCTGATGGAGCAGGTCGAGGCCAACCCGCACAAGCAACTGCTGACGCCGAAGGAATTCGCCGCCATCAATCAGTACCTGAACGTCCCGCCCCCGGAGGCGACCGACCCCGGGCGTCACGAGCGGCTGAAGGGCTACCGCGAGTACTGGGTGGCGCGCTACGAGGCGGGGGTGAAGGAGATGGACTTCTACCTGGGGCAGCTTATCGAGGGCTTGAAGTCGCGCGGCTTGTGGGAGCAGGCCTACGTGATCTTCACGGCGGACCACGGCGAGGCGCTGTGCGAGCACGGGCTGTGGGAGCACGGCTACTCGCAGTACCAGACCGACCTGCACGTGCCGCTGGTGTTGCGCTGGCCGGGGATGCTGCCCGCCGGCAAGCGCATCCGCCGGCTGGCCAGCCTGATCGACATCATGCCGACGCTGCTGGAACAACTGCGCCTGCCGGCCGGCGAAGAGCTCCAGGGGCGGTCGCTGGTGGATCACGTTTCCGACCGGCTGTCCGACAAGCCGCTGGTGGCTTTCGCCGAGGGGATCAAGTCCGGCCCCGGCCAGTACGCGCTGTTGACGGAAGCGACGAAGCTGATCGTGACGCAGATACCGGCCCGGCCGCTGCCCGACGGGACCATGGCGCAGCCGTCGGCGCGGCCGATGCTTTTCAACCTGGCCAGCGACCCCGGCGAGAAGTACGACATCGCGGATCAGGAACCCGAGATCGCCAAGCAGATGGTGCAGTTGATGTTCCAGATCGTGGCCAAGAACCGGACGCTCAGGCCGGGTGTGGTCACGACCACCAGGCCGGTCGACGAAGCCACGCGCCGGCAGCTCGAATCCCTGGGCTACGCGGGCGGCACTGAGGAGGCTGACGAGCCGGCGCAAATGCCGCCGGCCGCGACGCAGCCTGCCACGGCCCCGACCGGTCCGGGGGACGCCGGCCACCCGGGCGGCAGCCGGTAGCAGCGGGGGGATGAGCGTGAGCCGACCGCTGGCGCGCCGATCTCGGCATACGCACCTGAGCGGGCTGCCCGGTCCCGGCATCCCTGCCGGCCGGCAGTGCGGCAAGCCGCACCCTGCCTGCGCTGCGGGGGCGGCGAGCATGGTGCGCGGGGCCGCAGCCTGCCTGCTGGTCGCGGGCTTCGCCCTGACCGCGCCGGCGGCGGGGGCCGATGACACAGGCGGACAAGCGCTGGCGTACATCGGGCCGGGGGCCGGCATCGCGCTGCTGGGCTCGTTCTTCGCGCTTCTCCTGGCGCTGCTGTCGGCGCTGGCAATCGTCATCTTCTTCCCGTTCTTCGTGCTCTGGTGGGCGATCCGGGGCCGCAAGCGCTACGCGCGGGCGAAGGTGCGGCGGGTGGTCGTGCTCGGCCTGGATGGCCTGGAACCGACGCTGACGGAGCGGTTTCTGGAGGAGGGTCGGCTGCCGAACCTCGAAAAGCTCAGGCAGCGGGGCTGTTACGTCCGGCTGGGATCGGTCTGGCCGCCGATCTCGCCGGTGGCCTGGTCGTCGTTCTCGACCGGGACGAATCCCGGCAAGCACAACATTTTTGATTTCATCGCCCGCACGCCGACGTACCGCCCGACGATCTCCTCGGTGCGGATGCGTCAGCCGCGGCGGAAGCTGAAGCTGGGCAACTACCTGATTCCGCTGGGCAGGCCGGAGATCACGGCGCTGCGCAAGAGCAAGCCGTTCTGGACGGTGCTGGGCGAGGCCGGCATCACCAGCGTGATTCTGCGCGTGCCGATCACGTTTCCGCCGGACCGCTTCCGCGGGCTTCAGCTTTCGGCGATGGGAGTTCCGGACCTGCGGGGCACGCAGGGGATGTTTTCCTACTACATGGAGGAGGGGGAGGCGGGCGTGACCACGGACGGGGACGTGGGCGGGGACCGGATTCTGGTGCATCGCGACGGGGACAGCGTGCGCTCCTACCTCCGCGGGCCGGTCAACACGCTGCGCGCCGACGGCGCCGAGCTGCGCCTGCCGTTCACGGTCACAGCGGCACCGGACGGGGCGGGGGGCGTGCTGCATATCGACGGACAGACGGTGCCGCTCAGGCTCAACAGTTACAGCGACTGGGTGCGGGTCGCGTTCCGGGCGGCGCCCGGCTTCCGGGTGCGCGGCATCTGCAAGTTCTATCTCAAGCGTTTCGCCCGGCCGTTCGAGATGTACTGCACGCCGATCCAGGTCGACCCGGACAAGCCGATCATGCCGATCGCGCACCCGGTGGTGTTCTCGTCGTATCTGGCGCGGCGGCAGGGGGCGTTCGCGACGCTGGGGCTGGCGGAGGACACCTGGGCGTTGTCGGAGAAGCTGATCACCGAGGAGATGTTTCTGGAGCAGGCGTACGACATCCACCGCGAGCGCGAGCGCATGTTTTTCGATGCGCTGGAGCGCGTGCGGCGCGGCGTGGTGGTGTGCGTCTTCGACGCGCCGGACCGCATCCAGCACATGTTTTTCCGCTTCCTGGACGAGGAGCATCCGGCGCTGACGGCGGCGCAGCGCGAGGCGCATCGCGACGCGATCCGGGACATGTACGTCCGCATGGACGAGCTGGTGGGGCGCACGCTGGCCCGGCTCGACGAGCACACGGCGCTGCTGGTGATGTCGGACCACGGCTTCAAGACCTTCCGCCGCTGCGTCGATCTGAACGCCTGGCTGCGCGACAACGGCTACCTGAAGCTCAAGAACGGCAAGCGTGTGGCGGACAAGCCCTATCTGGCGGATATCGACTGGGATCACACGCGGGCGTATGCGATCGGCCTGGCGGGGATCTACCTGAATCTGAAGGAGCGTGAAGTCCACGGCATCGTCGCCCCCGGCGCGGAGGCCGACGGTCTGCGGCAGGAGCTGGCCCGCAAGCTGACGGGCCTGGTGGATGAGGAGCGGGGCCAGGTGGCGGTGCGCGCGGCGGTGGTGCGCAGCGCCGTCTATCACGGCCCGTACACGGACAATGCTCCCGACGTAATCGTCGGCTACAACGCCGGCTGGCGGGTGTCATGGGACGCGGCGATCGGCAAGTGCGGGCCGGTGGTCTTTTCCGACAACCGCAAGGCCTGGAGCGGCGACCACATGCTGCATCCGGAGCTGGTGCCCGGGATCCTGTTCAGCAACCTCAAGCTGCGCGAGGATGCCAGCATCATCGACATCGCTCCGACCGTGCTGGAGCTGTTCGGACTGGAGAGGCCCCGGTACATGGACGGGAAATCGCTGCTGCCTGCGGAGGGGCAGCCGGCTCTTGCGACGCAGCGCAAAGGTGACAGGGTGAAAAGGTGAGCCAGGCGCAGGGGCCGTCTTCCGCTGTTCGCGTCTGCACGTGGGCGCGTCGGCGCGCCGCCAGGTGGCGCGGCCGTGTCGCTGATGGTGTCGGTTGGCTGACAGTCGGGCTGCTGACGCTCGCCGCCGTGCCGGCCCTGCTCCCCTCGTGCGACGCGGAGCAACAGGCCGGCCGGACCGGCGATATGAAGGTGCTCGTGCTCGGCATGGACGGGCTCGACCCGCTCCTGCTGGAACAGCTCATGGCCGAAGGGCGGCTGCCGAACTTCAGCCGACTGGCGGCGCTCGGGCAGTACAGCCCGTTCGGCACCAGCATGCCGCCGCAGAGCCCCGTCGCCTGGTCGAACTTCATCTCCGGGTCGCGGCCGGGGACGCATCAGATTTACGACTTCATCCACCGCGAGCCGAACCCGCCTGATCCCGGCTGGATCATCAAGCCGTACCTGTCCACTTCGAAAGCGCTGGGCCCGGAGAATCCGGACCGCGCGATCACCATCGGCCGCTGGCGCATCCCGCTGGAGACCGGGCGCGTCGAGAACCTGCGCCGCGGCCCGGCGTTCTGGGAGTACCTGGTCCGCGGCGGCGTCCCGACCACGATCTACCGCCTGCCCGCGACCTATCCCCCCCCGCAGGAGGCGCCCGGTCCGGCCGAGTTCCGCATCCTATCGGGAATGGGCACGCCCGATCTGCTGGGGACGTACGGGGAGTTCACCGTCTTCGACGAGGGACTCCAGCGCGAGCAGAAGCAGGTCGCCGGCGGCTGTTTCCGGCGCCTGACCGTGGAGAACAACCGGGCGGTCGCGCTGCTGGAGGGACCGGAGAACTACCTGCGCGCCGTGCCCTCCGGCGAACGCGCGCCGAAGATGAGTGCCCAGCTCCAGATCGTCCGCGACCCGCTGGAGGACGCGCTCACCATCGCCGTCGGGGAGGAGAAGCGGCTGCTCCGCGCCGGGGAGTGGTCGGACTGGATCCCCGTGACGTTCGAGACCGGCATACCGGCGGCGACCGTGGTTCAGGCGGCGGTGCCTGCCTCGCTGCGTGCGATCATCCGGGTTTACGTGCGCAGCGTTCACCCGCGCCTCTACATCTACGTGACGCCGCTCAACATCGACCCGGCCCACCCGGCCAATCCGATCAGCTACCCGCCGGAGTGGGCGGCGCAGGTGGCGGCCGTGACGGGCGCCGGCGGGATGTACACGACCGGGATACCGGAGGACACCAAGGCCCTGCGGGCGACGCCGCCGGCGCTCAACGAGGACGAGTTTCTGGAGATGGTGCGGCTGCTGGTGGAGGAGCGGACGAAGCAGTACCGCGCGGCGCTGAAGGAGTTCCGGCGCGGGCTGCTGTACTACTACTTCGGGCACACCGACCAACTGGCGCACATCTTCTGGCGCGACATGGACCCGCTGCATCCCGGCCGGCTGCCGGAGCAGGCGGGGCGTTACGACGGCGTCGTGCGCGCCACGTACGAGGAGATGGACCAGCGGCTGGGGGAGGCCTTCGAGGCCCTGGACGGGAGCGACGTGCTGATCGTCATGTCCGACCACGGCTTTGCCAGCTTCCGCCGCGGCTTCAACGTCAACAACTGGCTGGTCGAGAACGGCTACCAGACGGTGAAGGACATGGGGCGTCAGGGCCGGCAGGATCAGCTTTTCAACATCCGCTTCGATCAGACGCGGGTCTACGCCCTCGGGCTGAACGGCGTGTACGTCAATCTTCAGGGGCGGGAAAAACAGGGCATCGTGCCTCCGCAGGAGCGCCGGCGCTTGCTGGAGGAGGTCGCCTCGCGGCTGGAGCAGGTGCGCGACGTGGACGGCTCGAAGGTGATCGAGAAGGTCTATTTCACGTTCGATGAGTATCCCGACGCCGACCCGCTCGTCGCGCCGGACCTGCTGATCGGCTACACGCGCAACTACCGGGCGAGCTGGGCCACGGCGCTGGGCGGGATCGGCCGCGGGCTGTTCGAGGACAACACCGACCGCTGGAGCGGGGATCACTGCATTGCGGCGGAGCTGGTCCCCGGGATCCTGGTGTCGAACCTGAAGCTGACGGTGCCGGATCCGGAGCTGTGCGATCTGGGGCCGTCCATTCTGGCACTGTTCGGGCTGGAGCCGCCGGGGACGATGCGCGGGCGGAACATCTTCGGTGAACGGGTGCCGCTGCGCGGGCGCTAGCCGCCGGGGCCCGACCGTCGCAGGAGACAGCGGATGTTTGGCGTGAAGATCAGGCTCGACAAGGCGCTCTACGAGCGGGTGAAGGCGGTGGCCGACAAGGCCGGCTACTCCTCGGTCGATGAGTTCGTCACCAACGTGCTCGAGAAGGAGCTGGCCAAACTGGAGGACGCGGAGACCGACGAGCAGCTCGAAGAACGCCTCCGCGGCCTGGGATACATCGAGTAGCCGGCCGGCCGTGCCCACGCGCTGCGACGCATGAACGTGCTGAATGCGGTCCTGGTCAAGCTGACGGGCGCCGTGCTGACGCCCTTTCTCGGCCTGCCCGCGCAGGTGGCCCTGATCGTCTTCGGCAGCCTGGCCGGCGTGCTGGCGGCCGTCGCCTTCCGCTACACCTCCAACCAGGCGGCGCTGCGCCGCGTCGCCGACCAGGTGCGGGCCAATCTGCTGGCGCTGCGCCTGTTCCGGGATGACCTGCGGAGCCTGCTGGCGGCCCAGCTCGGCCTGCTGAAGGCCTCCGGTCTGCGGCTGCTGCACTCGCTGCCGCCGCTGCTGGTGCTGATCGTGCCGTTCGTGCTGCTGCTGACGCAGTTGGCGCTGTGGTACGAGTACCGCCCGCTGGCGCCCGGCGAGTCGGCGCTGGTCGAGGTCGAAATCGCGCCCGCGGCCTGGGCGGCCGGCCAGGACATCCGGCTTGTCGCGCCTGATTCGCTCGCAGTCAGCGGGCCGGTCCGCGATCCCGCCTGCCACCTGGTTACCTGGCGGATTACGGCGCTGGCGGCCAGCACCACAGCCGGGCCGCTGGTCCTGCGCTTTCAGACTGCCGGCGGCGCTGCCGCCGAGAAGCTCCTGGCCGTGCACGAAACGGGCGGCACCGACGAGCTGGTCTTCGTCTCGCCGCGGCGTGCGGGGCCGGGCTTCTGGGACCGGCTTCTGCATCCGGGCGAGCGGGCATTCGACCGGGAATCACCCGTTCAGGCGATTTCGATCCGCTACGGGTCGCGGACGAACACTCTCTTCGGCCTGGCGATTCCCTGGTGGCTGACGTTTCTTGCGGTCTCGATCGTGGCGGCGCTGGCCGCAAAGCCGGTGATCAAAGTCCAGTTCTGAGCCACGAGCCGGCCCGGCACCTCTTCGTTCGCGCTGCGGCCGGACTCCGCGGCCGGGGAATCCAGCCCCGGGGATCGGACGTCTCCGGTGCCCGCGACCGGATTCCTCGCTGCGCTCGGAATGACTGGTGGATGATGGGGCGTGAAGAGGGCGATCGGCGGAGCCCCAGTTAGTGCGTCTTTTCTCCTCGACGTCGCCTGGCGGATGATGGGGCGGAGAGAGCGCGACGGGCGGGGCGGGCCTGCGGTGACCTCTCTCGGGCTGGTGCCGTTCCAAGCTGCACGGTTTCGCGCCCGGGGTAGGGGTCTTGGTAACCCACCTCTTCAGAGGTGGGAGAAGCGAATTCGGGCTGGGCGGCCCGCCTCTTCGGGGATGGGGGAAGCGAATTCGGGCTGGATTCGCGTTCCCCATGGCGGAAGCCTTGGGCCACCTGCCGTCCGCCGTTTGGGGCGACCACGAGTGATTATTCGGGAACGTGGCCTCCTGCGAGACGAAGCCGCTGCCTATTGGCTCTATAACCTGGTCGACGGAACCGTCAGGCACGGCTCAGAAAGCGACTTGGAGCTGCACCCGGAAGAACAGGGCGTCGTCGTTCACGTTGGCCAGAGTGTGCGGCGAGCTGGTGATCGGCACTTCGCTGACCTTCG
>Ga0209018_1002406_pt1 | contig 13293 bp, 9 predicted proteins | sample YNPBryBLVA2012_FD_185814 | JGI IMG/M metagenome (GOLD analysis project Ga0209018, IMG submission 185814) | Anoxygenic and chlorotrophic microbial mat microbial communities from Yellowstone National Park, USA - YNP Bryant BLVA 2012 (SPAdes)... ...
ACAGATGTTCGGCGAGCAGCGTCATCCCGCTATTGGCGTGCCGCTGCATACGGTCGTGCATGCGAAGGGCGCGGTCCGGAACCTGATTGCGCGGTCGGCTCCGCTGCCGTAGCGGCCATCGGAGGCGGATGGGGAAAGCGCACGGCGTGCGGTACCTCGGTGGATGGCTTGTCACAGCGGCCAGGAGCCGGGTGTCAGATCTCCGGGCGTCGGGCGTCTTGCACGGCGTAGGTTGACAAGCCGATTGTCGCCGCGCCGGAGCTGGCCTAACGTGACGCGCAGGGATGGGACAGGGGAGTCACGATGATGGGAAACGAAGATCGCTGGTTCGCGAAGATCCTGGCGTTCCTCCATGATCCTCCGCACAAGCCGCTGGTGCTCGGTCAGGGGCACGAGCGTATCGGCATGGACCTCGCGCGAAGCTGGCTCGGAGGAGCCGACGTGTCGTGCGACCATGACCTCGTGCGCCAGGCCGATCATGTGGCGTCCGGTGCAGACCGTGAGCGTTTCTTGAAGGATGTGGCCGTCGATCCCCGGAGCGACCTGACGCTCGTCCACCCGCTCGACGGCAGTCGTCTGACCCAACTTTTCGGGGAGCACGATGACGGGCCGGGCGTGCGCGTCGAGGGACTGCGCCTGAGTCCCGACGACGCTCGAAGCGCGCACGAGTCCATGTGCGAGGCGTTCGCCACGATCGGGCGGTGGCTCGACGCCGCGGGCGCCGACTCCCGCGTCCGGTTCGTGCTGCTGTGGCGCCTGCTGCCAGACCTGCTTCGCATGCACGAACAGCAGACCGGTTCGAGCCGTCCGATGGCCGCGCTCTGGGAGCGTCTCCCTGCCGACACGCGGATGCCGACGCACACGGTGCTGGGCCACTGCGGGCTGGTGTCCGCGCTGGCGAGCGTGCTGAATGGAGGCGCTGCTTTGCTGACGTTCGCGGTGGGACCCGTGCAAGGGTTCATCACGTGTTCGCGCCGACTGTCCGACCTGTGGGCCAGCTCGTCGCTGCTCAGCCATTCGATGTGGGCGGCGATCTGCGAGGTCTGTTCCACGCTGGGGCCGGACCACGTGATCTTCCCATCGCTCCGGGGGCAGCCCTTGCTCGACGACTGGCTGCTGCGGAGTGTGCAAGACGGCGGGTTGGGGCTGCGTTCCCTTGGCGACCACGATGCGTGTCCGCCGATGGCGCGCGATGCCATCAAAGCGTTGGAGCAGTCGCTGGACCGGCGCCTGAGGATTCCCTCGCTGCCCAACCGCTTCGCCGCGGTGGTGCCCGCGGACCAGGCGTCGGCGATCGCGGGCGCATGTGAGCAGGCGGTGCGACGGTTCTGGGCCGATCGGGTACGTCGTTCGGTGGATGCGCTATTTCCGCGCGAAACGCACGAGCAAGCTCATGCGGACGCGGTCGAACAGGCATTGCGTCAGGCGGACGAGTTGCTCGAAGTGGTGTGGGCCTCGGCGCCTTGGGAGGCAGGCAAGACCGACCTGCGGGTCAGTACGTTGCCGCCCACCACGCCACTCGGCGCACGGTGGCGCGTACGAGAGGCGCTGGAAGCATCGGCGGCTCTGCCGGGCTATGCGCCCAACGGCGGATTGCTCTACGGTGACGCGTTCGCCGAATCGCAGCGTCTGCTCGACGCTGTGAAGCGGTCCCGCGTGAGCGCCGCCTCGCCCGAGGACGGGCTGAAGTGCAGCCTGTGCGGCGAGCGTGAGGTGCTCGGTCCTGCGTCGCGCCAGGTCGGCCTGGGCCGCGTGCAGGAGCGCAAGCAGCTCTGGCGGTCGGTCGCGGGCCCGATGAAGAAGCGCTCGCTGCTGCGTGACGGCGAGTTTCTCTGCGGGCCGTGCTGGGTCAAGCGCTGGTGGGGGATCGAGATGTCGGACGGCGGGAAAGGCAAGGAACACCGTCATCCCTCCACGGGCGAGATCGCCGCGGCGCGGTTCAAGTTGGACGTGGTTCGCCGCTGCGTGCAAGCAGGCGATGCCAAGCTGCAGGAGGCGGTTGGACGGTTCGTGCAAGCCGCGAACGCGGCCACCACGGCAGGGGCGCTGGACCACGGCGATGTTCACGTGTGGTGTCCGGAGGCCTTGATCGATGCGGCCGGTGGGTTGGAGACCTTGAAGGCCTTCGCACGCATCGATGGCCAATACGTGCTTCCAGCCCCGCGCGGCGCCCACGACGAGCTTGGAGAAGGGCGCGCTGCGTTCGTCGATCTGGCGCACTATGCAGCGTCGCTGCGTCGGGCCGCTTCGGAGGGAACCGCGGATCCGGTGCAGGCGCCGCGGGCCTATCTGGCTGTCGTGCACTTCGACGGCGACTGTATCGGCAAGTGGCTCGACGGTGAGATCGGGCCAAGTGTGCTCGACATGATGCATGAGAAGGTGCAGGCGGCCTTGCCGTCCGACGCCAGGTCGCGCCTTGGGCAAGTCAAGCGCCGCGTCACCCCTGCGGTGCATCAGGCGCTAAGCGATGCCTGCGCGACGTTCAGTCAGAAGGCGGTGCCGATGACGGTCGAACTCGAGGGTATCCCCGGGCATCTGGTGTACGCGGGGGGGGATGACGCACTGGTGTTCGCGCCGCTGGCCGACGCTGTGGAGCTCGTGCGGCGTATGCGTCTGCGTTTCTCGGGATACCCCTGGCGGTTCGAACAAGACAAGGAGGGGGCCGGCCCGGGACACGGCTATTGCGTTTGGGAGAGCGGGGACCGCGGAAGGCCCCGGCCGGTCGGTCACGGCGCCAGGCAGGTGGGGCTGGTGTTCGGCCATCTGGCGACGGCGTCGGCGGGCCTGTGCGTGTTCCACTACACGGCGCCCCTCGGAGAAGCGATCGAGCAGGCGAGGGAAGCGGAAGCGTATGCGAAGCACGACCTGGGCCGCAACGCGCTCGGGCTGACCATCCTGCGCCGGTCGGGGCAGATCACCCGCACCGGGCTGCGGTTCTTCGACGCAAGTGGCCAGACGGACTACCTCGCAGCGTTTCTGCGACTGCAGGTGCTTTTCTCGACCACGCTATCGGCCAGGCTCGTGCGCGACCTGTACGGCACCGTGGGCATGCTCGTTCCCCCAGGCAGGACGGACGCGGTCGCGGACGAAGCTCGATGGAACATGGGCCTACGGCTTGCAGAGCGGTCACTGACGCGCCGCACGACGATCTCCGCGGACGAGCGAGGCAAGTTGCGCCAGGTGCTCGGGCAGCTTGCGGACGCTTGTGGTCGTCCGCATGCGGGGCCTGCCGGGGTTGCGCGCTGGCTCGGGTTGGTGGAGGCGGCGGCGTTCTTCTCGAGAAGCGGGGAGGACTGAGTCATGAACGATTGGGAGATGATTGATATTCAGCCCCTCGATGTCGTAGGCGTGCGCGATGGCCGTCCTTTCGATGTGGGGGGTACGATCCACGCGCGAAGTCTCTTCCCGCCACCGCCTTGGACGATTCTGGGCGCGCTGCGCACCCTGCTCATCGAGCAAGCGGGTGTGGACCCGGCGCTGTACGGGAATCGGGCGGACCAGTCCGACAAGCGACGCGCATGCATCGAGAAAGTGCAGGATGTCGCGGGGACGCCGGACGGGGTTCCGCCGCTGATGCTGGGGCCTGTGATGCTGGGCTATCCGGGCGCGGCGGGTGGGGCCGACGTGGTCATGGGCGACTCTGCATCGACGCGCGCCCCGCTGCTGTTCCCCCAACCGCTGGACCTCGAAGTCTTCGCAGGGCCACGGGGGCGGGAGGTGAAACGGCTGCGGGCTGCACCCATGCCAGACGGTTACGCTGCGTCGTTACCCCCCGGGCTGCTGATGCCTGCCATCCCGGACGGGGCGCGTCCCGACGGAGACGTGCCACCATGGTTTCTGACGCCCCGGTCGATGGGCGCATACCTGGCCGGGAGGGTGCCGTCATGGGCCGCTTCAGGCGAACAGCGCCCGGTGTTCCTCGATGATGCGCGCATCGGCGTTGCGCTCGATCACAAGGTTGTTCGTGAGGGCTATTTCTATGTCCGTCACACGGTGGCACTGGCGCCCGGCTCCTGTCTTCGCGTGCCGGTCTGCGGCCTGACCGACCAGGCGAAGCGTGCTCTGTCAGAGCTGCGCGGCGTGATGCGTCTGGGAGGTGACGGGCATGCAGCGCGCGTGTTGGTGGGCAACGATGTGGCGCTTCCGCGCCTGGTTGAACCGACCGGACGGCGGGCGGCGATCTACTTCGCTTCTCCCACGCTGCCGGACGATGTCACGGACGATCGCTTGTCGAGGCTCGTTGGGGTGCCGGTGCGAACGGTGGCGCGCATGACCCGGCGCGCCGTGCCCCTGGGCGGCTGGAAGATGGGTATCGGGCCTCGCCTGATGAAGCGGCTCCTGCCCGCGGGCACGGTGTTGCACGTGGAAGCCGACGGGGCCGACTGGAAACGACTGCACGGCATGAGCCTGGCAGCCGACGACGAAGATCGGGCTGCGGGGTTGGGATTCGCCCTGGTGGGAAGGTTGGAGGACTAAATATGGAAGCACGCATTCTATCGTTGCTGGCGGAGACTCCGGTCCACGCGGGGACCGGTGCAGACCTGGGCGCGGTGGACCTGCCGATCCAGCGGGAACGTCACACCGAGCTACCCGTGATTCATAGCTCGGGGTTGAAAGGGGCGCTCAAGGACCTGTCGCGCAGGAAGAACGAGCCGGAGATCACGAACCGTCTGTTCGGGCCCGACCCCATCGGTGGACCCGACCAGGCGTTGAGCCAGGGCGTGCTGGTGTTCACCGACGCCCGGCTGCTGCTGTTTCCCGTGCGAACCGCCGGACCGGCCTTTGCCTGGGTCACGTCGCCCTACTGCCTGTCGCGGTTCGAGCGCGACCTGGCGGATGTTGCGCCTGCGATGGACGCGCTCCGCGCGAAGGTGCGAGAGGCTGCGCGGCTGCGGCCCGCCGACGACGCCGCGATGGTGGCGAACGCGGAGGCTTTCGGGCTGGCGTTGGGCAGGAACGCCATCGTGCTCGAGGAATACGAGCTTGGCGCGGCTCCGAGGGCAGAGCTCGAAGAGCTGGGCAAGGCGTTGAAGGTGCTCATCGGCGGCGGCGCCGCGCTCGACTTCTGGAGGCAGCACGCCGCCCGCGCGCTGGTGCTGGTCCACGACGACATGTTGCGCGACTTCTGCAAGCACGCAACGGAGGTCGTGACGCGCGTGCGGATTGAGCCCGAGACGAAAACTGTGGCGGAGCACGCCTTGTGGACGGAGGAGTATCTGCCCGCGGACTCGCTGCTGTACGCGATGGTCGGCCTGACGCCGCGAGCGGGGGACGCAGCGGAGCAGGCGTGGGAGCACTTGGGAAAGATCGTGGGCGCGCCGGTGCAGCTTGGCGGCAACGAGACCATCGGCCGAGGGATCATGCGCGCCCGGTTGGTGCGAGAATAAGAGTAGGAGGTAGTCATGCCAGCGAGAGTGCAGGACCAGATTCTTGCGACGACCGCAGCAGGGGAGGTTGACCAGCTCGCGCAGCGGGCGGAGAACCTCGAGGATCTCCGTAAGCTTCCGGCGCATGTGCAGGCGTCGGGGCTCGGCCAGACGATTGCCTTCTACCTGAAAAAGAATCCCCGGGTCGCGGAGGCGCTCGTCCGAGGGCTGCAAGTCGGCCGACAGCAGCAAACCGACGCGCTCCAGTACCTGAGACACCTGATGGGCCAGGCGACTGCGGCCGAATATCGCAAGGCCACGCGCCAGGCGCTAGCCTACGCGAGCTGGCTTAAGCGCTTCGCCGAGGCGGCTTTGCAGTAGCGACGGGCGACAGGAGTGAGTCATGGCGCAAAACTACGACCATCGCCGGGGACCGCGGCGGGCGCAGGCAGGCCGGGCGAATCAGGGGGCGCAGCCAGGTGGCCCGCCTCCTGCCGGCCACCAGCCGTGGGAACTATCGTTCCCTCTTCCAACGTCGACCTCGGGACTGCTGCGCGCCGCCCCTCAGAAGCCCCGCCCGGACATTCATCCGGGCCTGCTCATCGGCAAACTCGCGCCCTGGTACTTCGTCGGGCGCGGTCGCCACCAGCGCACCGCGCAACCGGGGCAGAGCGACTTCAACCGCGCAAGCCTGTTCGATGCCGTGTGCGCGTCGCTCGATGAGCGGTCGCGCCTCGATCTCGCGCGAGCGTGGGCTGCCCGCGCCGAGGAGTCGCGAAGCGCCATGCGGGGGTGTGACCGTCGCGTGTATGTGACCGCGAGCGAGACGATCCTCTGGCTTGCCTCGCCGACCCCTGCCGAGCTCGGATTCTGCCTGCACTTCGTCTACGGGTTGCCGTACCTGCCGTCGACCGCGCTCAAAGGAGTTGCCCGTGCCTGGTGCGCGTACAAGGCCGCGACGCAACCTGACGCGAACGGGGCGGCAGCCATCCGGCAGCGGGTCGATCGCGTGTTCGGTCCGGAGCTTGCGAATGGGGAGAACGACGCCCGTGCGGGTTCGGTCGTGGTGCTCGACGGCGTGCCGTTGGTGGGTAACGAGCCACGGTGGCGCCCCCTCGAGCTCGACGTCATGACACCCCACCATTCCCGATACTACGCGAATCAGCGCGAGCAGGATGCCTGGCCGCACGACTGCGAGAGCCCGACGCCGCTTCCGTTCCTGTGCATCCGGGCCGGGGTGCGCTTCGCCCTTGCGATCGCGCCGCGGCGTGCGGAGGCCGACGGCGCGCAAGACGACGTGAAGTGGGCCTGGGAGATGCTGGAGCAGGGGCTAGAGAACCTGGGCATCGGGGCGAAGACGACCTCCGGCTACGGCCTGATGCGCCCGGAAGGCGCGCGCAATGCCGGAACGCCGAATGGTCCCCGAGCCGCTGGGCCGGACCGCCGCGCCGTCCCTGCGAGGGAGCCGGAGCAAGCCGCGGCCGTGCCGGCCTCCCGGACCCACGGAAGAGTCATCGAGGTCAAGCGGAATCAGGGCGTGTTCATCGTGGAGGCGCAGGGCGGGGCAAGGGTAAAGATCCCGATCCCCGACGTGGTGAGAGCAAACGCAACGACAAACGTCAATGATATCCTTGCCTGGGCGAAGCGCAGGGCGCGCGTGTCGTTCGTGACGCAAGACGGGCAGACTGGACGCGATTGTAAGCTCGAGGAGAGGTGATCACGATGCACCTTGCCGCCACATTCGACATCATCACACCGGTATTCTGCGCGGGCGCGGAGCAGAATGGGGGGGCGTCGATCCGGCCGATGAGCATCCGGGGATGCCTGCGTTACTGGTACCGGGCGATCGACGGGCAATTCCGGGAGAACGAGCCGAGGATCTTCGGGGCTGCCGCGGCTGGACAAGGGTCGCGGGCGTCGCCGATGGTGCTAAGCGTGGTTGAGCCCTGTCGTGGAAACCGCGACTTCAGCGGTGAGCTCCAAGCCCGCGGGGAAGATTCGCGTGGCGCCGCGTACCTCGGATACGCGCTGTACCTCGGAGAAAACCGGCGAAAGGGCATCGAGCCGGGGCGCCAGTTCGTTCTGCACGTGCGCGAGCGCTGGACGGGCGAGGGCGACCTGGTTCGAAGGGCTTGGATCGCGTCGATCTGGCTGCTGGGGCATCTGGGGGGTATCGGGGCCCGCAGCCGTCGGGCGTTGGGCACATGCGCGTTGCGCCAATGGAACTCGCCTGAGGGATGGCCCGAGCCGCCCGCACCGGCGCATGGCGCTGCCACGGTCGACGATTGGCTGGCTCGGTTCCGCAGGGGGCTGGAGAGGCTGCGAAGATGGTTTCCGCCCGCTGGCCTGGCCGGGCATCAGCACCAGATGCTCGGCCCGAACCCGGAGATCTTCCTGTTCAGGGAGGGCGCACGATCCTGGGACGAGGCGATGGACCGGGCTGGCGATACGCTCCGCTCGGTGAGGCACGATCTGCTCGCGATAGGCGGCGGTGTGCATCTTTGGCTGGCGTCGCTCGGAATGCCACGCAAGTTCCGGAACCCGCCCGAGATGGCGACGCTGGAGGCAGTCGACCGTTCCGCGTCCCGGCTACCTATCGACCGTTCCGCGTCTCGCGTACACATCCGCATCGTCCGGATCGGGCAGGCCTTCCACCCGCTGTTTGTGTTGATGGATGCGCCGGTGGTACCTCCGCGCACCCCGGTCGTGTTCAAAGATATTACTAACAAGAAACAGGAACGCCGCAGAGCGATGCCCGACCCGACCGATGCCGCGCTGTATGCGCTCCGGAATAGGTTGAACGCAGCCGCGCTGGCGATGTGAGGCACACCTCGCGGGACGCTCATGGGCAATACCATCTTCTTCTCCTTCCTCGGCACCGGCCGATACTGCCCGCTGCGCTACGGTCTGGGCGACAAGTTCACCAGCTCGCAGCGCGAGGCCTTCGTGCAGGCGGCGATTCTGCAATACCTCAGAGTGGTGGGGGCCGTGCCGGAACGGGTCGTCACCGCGCTGACGGAGGCCGCGCGCAAGACGCACTGGGAGGCGTTGTCGTCGCGGTTTGAGCAGCTCGGCTTTCGGCCGGAACCTGTCGACATCCCCGATGGAAAGAGCGAAGAAGAGCTGTGGGCCATTTTTGCGCGGATAGGGGCATGTCTGGGCGAGAAAGACCGGGTGGTGCTCGACCTCACGCACGGCTTCCGAACGCTCCCGGTGACGTCGGTCCTGGCGCTGTCGTTCTTTCGGAACGCTCTTTCGCTGGAGCAGGTGCAGGTATACTACGGCGCGGCCGAGGTGCTGGGCGACCTGCGTTCGCTGGGCAGCAAGCCGGCGGAAGAACTCGACCATCTGGTGGCGCCCATCTTCGACCTCACGCCGATGTACGCGCTGCCCGACTGGTCGGAGGCTGTTGCGGAATGGCGGAGGACCGGGCGCGCCGACGGCATCCTGGAACGAGTCACGCCTTACATGAAGGCGCTGCAACGGGAGTTGAAGGCCGACGCCCCTCGTGCGCTCACCGGGCTGCCGAAGAAGCTGCAACTGCTTGGCGATGCGCTGACGCTGGTGCGGCAAGACAAGGTCGGGCCGATGGCGTCCGACGTCGCGGCCACGGTGGAGGACGCGAGCCGCGAGGTCGACAGGCACGCGCAGCTCGCACCCTTGCGGTATGTGCTAGGGCAGGTGCGTGACAGCGTGGACAGCCTGCAGGCGTCGTATGGCTCCTGGGCGGACCTGTCGGATGGCTACCTGGACCACCAATTAGCTGTGGCCGTCTGGTTGGGAGAGCACAAGCGAATCGTCGAGGCGTTCTCGTTCCTGCGCGAACTCGTCACCTCCTGCGCCGTGCGCATCGCCGTGTCGGCCGGCACCCATGCCGTGGACGACGTGGGGCCATCGGGCAGGCGCTTTCGCAGCGAGGTGAACGGCGTGCTGGCGGTGTTGACGGGTGCGGTGCATGGCGGCCGGGAGCCGGAAGGGGCCGAGGCGGACCGGCTCAGGGCATGGCTATCAACGAGGTCTTCGGTGAGCGCATGCTACCGGAAAGCGTATCAGGCCGTGCAAGGGATGCGCAATCGTCTGGACCACTGCTGGGCCGACGACGAATATGCGAAAGAACGTTTCCACGAACAATCGCTAGGAGGTATCCAGAACCGGCTGCGGGAAGCTGTGGACGCGGTCTGCGCCCTGGTTGGTGCGATCAAGGAACCCACGACGAGGTTGATGGTGGCCCCTGCCGGCCGTGTGTTCCTGAACATCTCCAATCACCCGGTGGCGACATGGCAAGCGGAACAGGTGGAGGCCGCCGTGGCGCTCGGGTTCGGCGAGCCGACGGACCTTCCCGGAGGCGTTGGGGAGGTGGACCCTGGACTCTACGCGCCGGAGGTCGAGTCCCTGGCACGCGATGTTGCAGACCGGGCCGTGGCTGCCGGGGCGCAGGGGGCGATGGTGGCGACCGAGCCCACGCTGTGCTTCGCGTTGGTGCGGGAGCTGCGCAGGCGGGGCATCCGGTGCTTTGCGGCAACGACCCGGCGTGAGGTCACCACCACCCAGGCCGACGACGGTTCGACCACCAAACAGTCGCGATTCGCATTCGTGCGCTGGCGGGAGTATCCGGATGACACTGCCTGAGGTCCGTTCGTATCGGTTGTGGTTTCGGGCGTTGGACGACCAGCTCCTGCCGGCGCTGCCGACCAACGGTCTGCGGGGTGCGCTCGGCCACGCGCTTCGGTCGAGGGCGTGTGGGGAGGCAGCGGAGACGTCGTGCGGCACGTGCCGTCACGCGCCGGGCTGCATGTACAGCCTGCTGTTCGAGCCGCCCGGGCGACCGGGGGCGGGGCTTGGCGTGACGGACCACGCGCCGTGCCCGCTGGTGCTCGCGCCCGAGACGCCGGTGCGGTCGTCGTCGCCGATGCTGCTGCGCCGGGGCGAACGGCTCGGCGTGCGTTTGGGCCTGATCGGGAAGTTCGCGGCGGCGTGCCGGGACACGGTCGTGGGGGCGCTGCGAGAGGGGGCGGGGCGGGGCATCGGTCTGTCGCTGAGCGACGAGCACGAGAAAGTGCCGCTCGACTTGGTGTCGGTGGAGCCCATCGCTCCGGTGGAGGTACCGCAGCGGGGGCCGGTCGTGCTGGAGTTCATCTCGCCGGTTCGTCTGCGCCATGAGGGCAAGGTGCGCGGAGAGGTCAACGCGGACGCGCTGGTGTCGGCGATTGTACGTCGGGCCGATACGCTGGCGCGGCTTTACGGGGGAGGGCCGGTGGCCGACACGGCGGGGCGGCTGGACGTCCACGTGGTCGGGGGCAGGACGCACGTGCTGCCGGTGACGCGGTACTCGTCGCGTCAGGCGCGGCGGATGCAACTCCCTGGGGTGGTGGGAACGATTGTGTTGGGGGGCGACGTGGCGTCGTTCGGGCGGTGGCTGGCGTTTGGGGAGCGGGCGCAGATCGGAAAAGGGACGAGCTTCGGGTTCGGGCGATACCGGCTGGTCGACGGCGGGTGAGCGTGCCGATTCAATTGCCGCTGCAACGGCCCGGGTTGCGCCGGGCTCCCACGGAGTCTCCCCGGAAGCACTCGTAAAGCCGACCCGATTCGCCCCGGTACTTGAATGCAGCCGTCTTCCCGCAGTACTCACCGTCCGCCAGACCGCTGCATGGATCCTTCGCAGCGCCGGGCTGTTCCATCATCTCGTTGCCGAGCAGGCCAAGCAGAACCTTGTAGCGGTCGTCCGCGATCTCAGGGTGCCACTCGAACCTCGCGCGCTCGAACCACTGCACCAGTCCGGTCCAGGTGCCCGAGGTCGTGGAAATCGTCTCGACGTGGGCGTCACTGATGGGCAAACCAAACAAGGCAAGGCTGTTCTGGTAGTCATCCGCGATGCCACTCAGCCCGTGCTGCATCCAGAACGCCCGGAAGCCCAGGTTGCCGCTCTGGTTGCAGACGTTGTGGCCGGTTTCCTGGAAGTAGAGACAGCCTGGCTTGGGGTTCTCCCGCGGGTACCTGGTGCGCCACTCGATGCCTTGCTGGGCGAGACGCTCGACGCCGAGCAGGCCGAGGAGCACATGATAGGGCGGCTCGTTCTCGGGGTGCACCTCCAGCCGGTTGCGCTCGAACCACTGCGTCCAGTACGCGCGTCCGTCGGCAGCATTGACCTCGACGCGCATGGGACTCTTGGGGAAGCCGAACACCGGGAGCCCGCCGTTGGACTCCCAGTACACCTTCAAACGCCCGCACAGCCGCTGGCCCGTCTCGGGGAAGGTCGTGCATCCTCCCGGGGTCGACAGGGCGGACGGCATCCCGATACCCTGCTGGGACCGTGCCCAGTGCTCCAGGGTCTGGAAGGAATACCCCTCGGCCTTGAGGGTGGGCAGGATCTGGTCCAGCGCAGCCCAACTGGTCGGATGGATGTCGTGCATCAGCACCACGCCCCCCTGGTTGGCGCGGACTCCGTCGAGGACCCGGCTGGCGATGCGCGCGATCTTGGCCTTGCACGCGGGCGCGTGACGGTTCCAGGGCGGCACGTGCCACTCGCAGCGAACGCCGTTCGTGTCCGTCGCCCACTCCGCGGAATCGGAGGAATCGATGTTCCACAGGGCGATGAGCGCGCGTTGGGCCACGACCGCGTTGGCCGTCGCCGACTGGGCTCCGAACGGATTGCGGAACAGCGTCATCGCCACGGGATCCGACCCGCGGGACAGGAGCACTTGATTGACGACGGATTCGTTGTGGTCGAGCTCCCAGGCCACCTGCGATGCGTTCACGGTCGTGACGTTGGGGTGGTCGAAGGTGTGGTTGCCCAGTGCATGGCCCTCAGCGACGATCCGCGCGAGCGCCTCCTGCATTTTGGGTTCTGACGCCAGATCGTAGAGGTTCCCGGCGTTCACGAAGAACGTCGCCTTCACCCCGTATTCGGCGAGCTTGTCCAGGAACGCCCCGGTGTAGTGCCCGGGGCCGTCGTCGAACGTCAGATATACCGTCTTGGAAGGAACCGACTTTTGCGAGTCATAGCCGGGATAGCCGCCCGAGATGGGTTCATCGCGCGACTGGTAGCCCTCGAGCACCTCCGCCGCGCCGGGAGGCCCTCCCACGCAAGACAGGACGAGGGAGGAGAGCAATAGCATGAAAACTTGTCGAAGGAACGGGTCGGTACGCATGGTAGGCCCCAGAGGTAGGTTGTTCTAGGTTGTTCTGCGCGTGTAGCAACCCATGTGCCACCCTGGCGGAAAGGCAAGACGCCCCCTTTTCGCCCGCACCCCGTGCCGCGTCCCTGCGCAACACGCTGCCCACGTGGGACCGCGTCGATCCGCCGCCTGCCACCACCCGGAGCGGTCGGTTCGGGCCATCCCTTGCTCAATGCGTGCGCCATGGATTGCTCACGAGCTGGTCGCGTCGGCCCGCCCCCGGGATCGGCCTTTTGCGAAACCCGCACCGTTCGCGTGTGGGTTCAGGTGGCATATCGTGTGCACCGGTGCTCGGCCACACGCCAGACCTTCCCGGCCACGGTGGCCGTCGAGGTTTGAACGGTTCTCGAGGAGACGATCATGATTACCTGTCGCGCGACTTCGATGTTGGTTCTGTCCCTGGCCCTGAGTCTGGTTGGATGCGGCGGCGCCCCTGGTGAAGACACCGTGGATACCGTGGATTCGCTCGTTCAACCGGTCAGCACCGCATGGTGCAGGAGCAATGGCGGAACGTACTTCCCGGAAACCGGCTATTGCATCCATGGCCGCATCCTCAAGCACTGGATAGAAAACGGCGGCCTGGAGAAGTTCGGCTATCCCATCTCCGAAGAGCACTGGGAGAACGTCGAGGGATACTGGCTCCCGGTCCAGTACTTCCAGCGCCAGCGTCTGGAGATTCAGACGGGTGAAGTACCAGGCATCCCGTCGGGGACAGTCACCTACGGGCGCATCGGCGCCAAGCTCTGCAATTC
>Ga0209018_1002408_pt1 | contig 13291 bp, 14 predicted proteins | sample YNPBryBLVA2012_FD_185814 | JGI IMG/M metagenome (GOLD analysis project Ga0209018, IMG submission 185814) | Anoxygenic and chlorotrophic microbial mat microbial communities from Yellowstone National Park, USA - YNP Bryant BLVA 2012 (SPAdes)... ...
TTCATCGCTGCGAGACTGGCGATGTACTCTTGCGGTGTCTTCATTGACGCCTCCCATACGCACCACGCCATACGTACTACGGATTTCGTATTGCGTGTTACGTGAAAAACGTTTGCCCAAACGGCAATTCCAAATCACCCGGATCAATCGTATCAATGTGATCAATCACGCCGACGATAGCAAGATCGGCGGGTGCGTTCGGCACAACGGCGAACGATGCATCGCGCGCGCGAACGAGAAACACAAAATCGCCGATGCCCGCGTGCACCACTTCAATCGCCACTTGCGGACGACCAATCGGTTTGCCCTCGGGAGTCAAGAGTTGCGTGAGCAACAACTTGCGCCCCTGCACCGATTCGTCCTTGATCGTCGCGATCACTTCGCCAACCACTTTGCCGAGAATCATAGTTCAAGGTTCGAGGTTCAAAGTTCGAGGTTGACCCCCAACCAACTTTTAACTTGAAACTTGACTCACCACGCGTCGCACAATCTGCTCGATTAGCGCGGGATCCACAGACGATCCCAGTTTTGCCAGCACGTCCGCTTTGACTTGCGCGATGACCTGCTCCACATTTTCGCGCGGCACGTTTAGCGCGGCGGATGACGGCGCGGTAACCGGCGCGGGCGCGCTCGGCGCGCGCAGCGCGATGCCCAATTTCTCCGCGCGCTCGCGCGCAATATCGGTGACGTACACATCGTCTGTCATCATGATTTCCTTGCCACCGCGCCGCGCGAGGTCTTCGACATCTCTTTCCGTGTAGATTGTTTTTGGCATCGCACACCTTCCAAATTCAAGTCAGAAGGCAGAAGTATGAAGTATGAAAATTTCATACTTCATCCTTCATACTTCCTACTTTACCGCCCCTCCACCGATTCCAACGCTTGCAGCGCGGCTTGCTTCGCAGCGAGAATTTCCGCTTCGGTGCCGGAAAGCCACATCCGCCCAAAACGTCCGACAGAAGTGATGTGAATGATTTTGATGTTGGCGTATTTCTCCGCTTCGTTCGCGGCAAGGTTGATGTACGCGGCAGGTTGCACTTCCAAGATGAACAGTGTTTCACCCGCGACCAACATCGCGCCGCGCCGGAAACGATTCAGCAGTTGCACTTGATACGGATCAACCCGCGTAATCACTTGAATCGAAGCGATTTCCGGTTTCTTGCGATCTTCGATTTTCAGTCCCAAGCGCTCCAGAACGATGCGCCCGGCTTCGATCACTTCGGCTTGATCGAACGAGTGGACTTCGAGCATCCCAAATTCGCGCTCGACGATTTGCGCGCCGGGCTTGGAACGCGTTGCCTTGACCGCCGTGTCCACCAGACGGAACACTTCATTGCCCGGCGCCACTTCGATATACAAGTCCGCCATTCCTTCGATTAACAAATCGCCTTGTGTAACCGTGCCAACGAACGCGGCGTACTGCGGTTGACAGCGATCCAAATACGCATAACATCGCAATTCAAATTTATCTGCCATTCACTTCTCCTACCTCAACGATCATTCATTGCGATTCCGAGCGGCGTCACGAACAACGGTTGCGTCGGCACGATCGTTCGGATGCCGGTCACCTCTTCCACCACTTGTGCGATGCCACGAAAATTTGCGGTACCACCCACCAAGTAAATCGTTTCGACCGCGTGATCGAAAATGTGTCGCGCGACAATCGAGCCGACTTTTTCCATCACAGGACGCACCAGCGGATACAACCGCTCCTGCTCGCGCGCGTCCACTTTGAGGCGCTCCGCCTCATCGAACGACAGGTTCAGCGCGCCGGCGATCACCAACGTAAAATGCGTGCCGCCGGTCGCTTCGTCTGCCGTGTACACCACACGCCCGTCGCGCACAATCGCGATGCCGGTGGTGCCGCCCCCCACATCCACCACCACGCCGTCGCGAATTTGCAACACCGTGTTCGCCGCGGTCGGCTCATCCACTTCGGCACGGCAATCGAATCCTGCCGCGCGCACCACGTTCGCGGTAGCGCGCACTTCGACGCGCGGAACGCCGGGCGGATAGCCGGTTGCCGCGTGCGTCAATTCAAAACCAAGTCGCGCTTCGACCTCGCGTTTCAATTCGCGCAGCAAATCAATCGCGCCGATGAAATCTACCACCAATCCATCGCGCACGACGTTGGCAAAGCGATACGCGCCAGCGAGCGGTTGGTCGTTCGCGTCCAAAACGAGCAACACCGTGTACGCCGTGCCGAGATCAACGCCGACGCGGTACTCGCCATCGTAGACGCGCGGCGGCGCGGTCAGCGCGCGTTCGGTTTGCGCAAGCAACGCCTCGAGTTGCGGATTCACGCGCTAGGAGCGCTCCTGCACATTTTTCCACTTGTTCGCCAGATACGGCAAGCCGTCTTCGGAATAATGCGCGACGCGCGGCCACGGCTGCGAAATCAATTCGCCGCCCACATACACCTCAAGTTTCCATTGGTTGATGAAATCGTGAGCGGCGGGACTGAACCGCGTGCCGACGGGAAATTCAAAGCGCATCACTTTGCCTTCTTGCCACTGCTCACGCAATTCTTGTTCGGTGATGAATGTCACACTTGCCTCCCACACCACGTTTTTACAACATTATCCTACACTGGATTATGGATACGGACTGTTCCGCATCGGCCAGGGCGGCTTGAGCGGGAAGGGTGGAGGGCATCGCTGGACTTGGGCTGAGGGTGGGTTCTGGGGGGTGATGCGCGCAAGTTGTAAGCCGTCCACCCAAACTGTTCCGGGAGTTTTCCATAGCCACGCCGCAACGAACAAACGTTGTGTCGTCGGCAACGTGGTGAATGTTTTCTGAAAACGCATCCAACCGATGGTCTCGTCCCAATTGACCACGTCCATACTCCGAATGTGATGCAATGTCCCGTCGTCTTCCGAGATGGTCAACGAACCGTATCCTTTCCCGTACACATTTTCCGCTCGAATCCAACCGGAGAGTTCGTACAAAGTGTTGGGTAGAACTGGAATCGGTTCGGCTTGGATGCGCGCGCTCACGTTTCCCAGGTCCTGGGGCGCGTGAATCTTGAGCGCGCCATTGCCCGAAATAGTAACCGCCCGATCTTGCTCCACCTGCACCTCGTCAGGTTTTTCTTGCTCCGCCATCATCGCCCCGGCAAGGATCGGCATTCCGCGCGCGCGCGGCAACAATTTCTCCAGCCGCGCTTTGGCATCCGATTGAAAAGTCGTGCCGCGCTCGATTGCCATCAGGTACATTGCCGTCGCTTCGCAGGGACGACCATCCGCCAAAAACGCGTTTCCCGCGACGAAAAGCGTATTCGCTTTTTGTGCAAATACCTGCTGGTACGGAATAACGATCCAGAGGATAAATGCGATGGACTGAACGAGGAGAACCAGCGCGAGAACAGCAACGCCTAATCGTGTAGACGTGGCGGTGGGGGACTGGGTTCGCAACGCGCGAACAATCACCAGCCCACTCAACAGCATCACGCCGGCGAGAACCACACCATAAAAATTGATCCGAATCGGGAATCCGGTTGGCGACAGATAGAGTACGAGAGAATCTATGACACCGTGACGCAGAAAATCCACTTGGGCAATCAACGCCGTCCCGTACCCGGTCACATCCATATAGTCGCGCTCGCTACTGAACGCGCCCAGCGCGCTGACCAACATCCCTGCTACGGATAGCGCGAGGAGCGCCGCCTTCCACCTGCGCCGCGCACCCGCCGGCTCCGCTTCCAAAACGCCGATGGGCAAAATCAACAAGGGGGTAATTTGAACGAGATAGCGCGGTCCCCACCACGTTCCACCTTCCCAATCGGGACGACTGATGGCAGTGCCAAACGCGACCAGCACAAGCGCCAACACCACCAACGCCGCGCCACGCTCGCGGTGAAACCACTTGAACCAGGCAATCAAAAACAATAACGCGGGTAGGGAATACAGAAAAACACTTTTCTCCGACGAGAACAACAAGCCCACGATCGCCGCGAGCGGCTCGCTCATTGGAATCAGAAAGAGAATCCAATCCATCGGATTGGACTTGGTTCCCCCAAGTCCACTATAGAACGTACCGAACCGACTCCACGCGTACAATCCTTGGACACCCAACAGAAGCGCCACCGGCATCAAAAAGAGCGCGGCGCGCGGCAGAATCGTTCCAAGCGCTTGGGAAATGGTCAGCCCCGCGCGTCGACGCTCTTGGTAAATCCAGAACAAGGCATAGCCGAGGAAAATCAGAACCGCCGTCCCTTGAATCAACTTGGTAAACGTGAGGTAACCCGTAGCGATTCCGAGCGCCAGCAACCACCGATTGCTCCTCGTCTGGCGAAAGCGCTCTGCCGCGTAGAACGAAAGCAACAGGAGCAAAGTCATCAGCGGCTCGCGCGTATAGTTTCGCGAATAGGGCCAGGCGATTGTCGCAAGCCCAAACACCACCGTCAACGCCAGACAAGTTCTGAAGCGAAAAAAGAGTTGGCACGTCTTGAAAAACAGGACAGCGGTCAGCGCGGTCAACAGAGGATTGAGAAACCCAACTATCAAAAAGCCGATGCGATTCACATCGGGCTGCGGAAAGAAATGATTGACGAGACGCGCCAACGCGTACAAAGGAATTTGGAAAACGGTCTGCCCCAGTTCGTAAATCGAGTAAGTTCGACCATCACTACCGATCTCGCTCCGTTGCGCCGTAGGACGAAACGCAAATTCTTGCCGATCCACAATGCTCTGCGCGACGCGATATTTCTCAATCTCATCGCCATACTGAACAACACCCGACATCGTGCCGGCGTAGATCGAAAAGAAGAAAAGAAACAAAATGATAGTCGGCGGAATACGCTCCACACGCAACCAAAAATTCGACATCCTGATACCCAAGCAAATCATTGACGCGTTTGCCAAAACTGCCCCGCCAAAATCAATAGACCAATCAACACCAAAATTAATGGCCAGCCCTTTTCGATGAGCATCTGGGCTTGCGGAATACCTTCTGCCACCCCCACCAGCACGAGGATACCGCCGGGAATCAGGGGCCACCAATGCGAATGTCGCGCGACGAGCAACTGAATGACAAAGATCGCGATAAAGCCAAGCCCCAAGCCAATTGGCACGGCAATTGCAGAATGGAGCGGCGGACGATCAAAGACCAAGCCGATGCCGATGCCCGTCAGGATGCAACCGGGAATCAACAAGCCATAATTGCGCGTGAGGGCGTACGGAATCAAGAACACGAGTCCCAGCAAGGTGAGAAACAACGCGGGTCCAAACTCGAAATACTGCGCCAACAGAAACGCAATGCCCAAGACGATCAGAATCAAGCCCGGAATCATCCGAGCGCGTTGAGTATCCACTTTCTCCTCCTGAAGACGAATAGTATGACGGCGTAGGCGTATCGCACACGGTCATTCATTACCCGCCATCGCTGTTCGCCAACTGACGCTTGCTACTCACCACACGCGATAAACGCGCGACGAATCCGCCGATTGCCTTGATCGTCGTACGTCAGATAGTACGGCTTTTTCTGCGCCAGCAACTCCGCCGGATCCACACGCTCGCCCGGCGCGGCGGCGTACACGCGCTGGCGCGCCACCAACTTGGCAAGGTGATCGCGCACGCGCTTTTCTTGCGCGCGATCAACGTGATGATAGTGCGACGAGACGATGATGCCATCCGCATCGAGTTGAACTGCCACCGCATCCGCCAACGTTGCCACCGCGCCATTGGCAGCGCCCAACGATTCGCCGGTAAAGGTCACGCGGCGCGGCGCGGCGTAATACAGCACGCGCGTCTGATCGCGGCGCGTCCGTTCGTTCACCAAACGAAACGCGGTCTTGGGCACCGGCAGCCACTTGCGAATTCCCGACGGCAAATCTTCGCCAACGCGCGTCGTGGGTAACTCCCACGTCGGACGCGTCGTCAACGGCACACTCGTCACACCCTCCAGCACACTCGTGCGCGTGTGTTGCGGCCCCGCCGATTCGCGCAACCCGCTTGCCTCGCGCCCTTTGAGCAAACGCCGCGCCACCAACACGCGTTTGAAAACAGGAAAATACGCTCCGCCAAAATTCTGGACGCTTGCCGCCAACAACGCCACTGCCAACGTCTTGAAAAGCGCATCCCCCTGCGGCGCCAACGTCACCCCTTGCGCGATCAAATGCCCCACGTCCGCGCGCGCTTGCGCTAACGCCGCATCGGGCGACAGGGCGGGATTATTTCGTCGCACCTGTTCATAGACGCCCACCAACACATCGTACAGCGCGCCGGAAAAGATGCGGGAAAAATTGTGCGACTCGGAACTGAGCCGTGTGGCTGGCGCGCGCGCCGGCAGATGCGCTGGATCGCGATAGCGGAACGGATTGACAAGGTCGCGCAATGCCTCCGCAGAAACAACCGCGTGTGCGTAGCCCGCATCGAACAAACCGCGCGCCATCTGTTCCGCCAAGCGCGTGACGGTGTTACTCTTGGCAAGATCGCCATTGTTCTCCGCCAACACCGCCGCGCGTACCTGCGGCGAATCGAGCGCGACCAACAATGCCGAGATATCGCTGAACGCTTCGTGAAATGCCGCGCTTTCGGACAAGAGCGAGTCCCAGTACTCGGGGTGATACGCGTCCAGAATCGCGTGACCGCACTCGTGCGCGATGATGTCGCTACTTTCGCAGGTGTAAATCGTCTGCCGCGTGCGCGGGTTGGCGGCGTAACAAAATTTTAGCGCGGTGCGATCATAGTAGGCGTTGAATTCTTCGCCCGCGCGCGGCACCACCGCCAAGCGCGGCGCTCCCGATGACCACGGCGCAACGCGGTCGAAGAAATCTGTCCACGCGCCGTACGCCCGCGTCAGGACTATGCACAACTGTCCCGCTTGGAATTCTGGCGTGCCGGGCTGGAACGCGCCGCCCGCGCCATCCCAATCGGGAATCGCGAACGGCGCGGGGTTTGCCGGCGGCTCCACCTGAACGAGCGCGGCGCCGGGCGTGCCGGGGTCGTTGAGAAAAACGTTGATGAGGTTGGGCATCAGGTTGGTTACGCAATGAAGGCGCGCCGCAAGCGTTTATTGCCCTGCGCGTCGGTCTGGACGTACCACGCTTGACGCCGCGCGCGCAGCGCGTCCGCATCAACCGTTTCATTGGGCGCGGCAAGATAGATGTCGCCGCGCGCCGCCAGTTGACGCAAATGATCCTTGACCGACTTTAAACGGCGTTCATCGAGCGGCGCAAGTTGCGCGGAGATACACACGCCGCTCGCATCGAAACGCAAGCGCGCTGTGACGCGTTCGTCCACCGTCACGCCATCTGCCACGCCCAATTCCGCGCCCACCAGACGAATCGGCAGCGTGACCGCATACTCTACCACCGTGCCGCCCGCTTCCGGCGTGATTCGCGTCAATTGCAATTGCGCGTCGGTTGGCAAATCGAGTGCCGCGCGCACTTGCTGTACAAAATCCGGCTCGCGCGCGCCTTGAATCTGGGTGAGGCGCAATCCGCTCCGCACACCCCACCACCTTTCGTTCGAATGTTACTTTGCCTCGCCGCTGCGTCCGCCAAAATTGCCCTTGGTCATTTGCGGCAAGATCATTTCCACGTCACTGTGCGGACGCGGAATCACGTGAACACTCACCAGTTCGCCGACGCGTTTGGCAGCCGCTGCGCCGGCATCCGTTGCGGCTTTGACCGCGCCGACATCGCCGCGCACCATCACGGTGACGTACCCGCCGCCAACGTACTCACTGCCGATCAGTTTCACATTCGCGGCTTTGACCATCGCATCAGCGGCTTCGATCGAGCCGATGAGTCCGCGCGTTTCGACCATTCCCAGCGCGATCATTTCAGGTGCGACCATACGTGAGACCTCCTGTCGTTCGTTGGTTCGTTGGTTTGTTAGTTCGTTGGTTTGTTGGTTCGTTGGTTCGTTGGTTTGTTGGTTCGTTGGTTCGTTGGTTCGTTGGTTTGTTGGTTCGTTGGTTCGTTTATTCGTTTATTCGTTGGATATTCGTTGACTCGATTGGGCAGGCGTGGTAACGTCACTTGCGGTAGCGCGGGCTTGGGTGCGCGCGTCACAATCTCCTGCGCCATCTGTTTGCCGCGCGCCAGCGCGTCCGCGTACATCTCGCGCATCCCGCGCCCCGAAAGTTTGTGCCCGGTTTGATACCAGTACAAAATCGCTTCGCCGACGGCGTAGGTGCCGGCGTATGCGACCGCTACCTTCGGAACAATGCCCCACACCGGAATCAAGCCGACGAGTTGTCGCGCGATCTGCCGCCACAAAAATCCCGCGCCTACGACACTCCCCAACTCCGCCACGTGCGCTTGCCACCGCGTCGGCAAACCGAGCGCCAGTCCTAGTTTGTACACCATCACCGCTTGATTCTTCGTCAGGATGATCATATCCGCCACGTTGAACGGCACGTCCAACGCTGGGATGATTTCGGCAAAACCCGTTCCCAGCGCGTACGAGGCGTTCGCAAACGCCGTGTCGTTGATCAACTCGCGTGCGACCGCCAGACGAAACAAGGGATAATGCCGCGCGAGCGATAGGCGCGCGTGTTTCAGCGCGTCCATCACGCGCGGCACAAAACTGTGCGTCAGCGTTTGGGGATCGCGCGCCGACCCCCACGCCACGCGCGCGCCCGCCCACGCGCTCATCGTCGTGCTGACGACGTTGACATCTTGCGCCGCGTCCATCTTGTTGTAAAAGACGACGACGTTACGCCCAGCGCGTTGCCATTCGGCAAACAAGCGCGCTTCGGCGGAGAAATCGTTGCGCGTCGCATCGAGAAGCAAGACAATCAAGTCCGCCGTGCCGACGCGCGCCGCTGCGTCCACATCCGCTTCGATCGTCGGCGCGATCACTTTTTCGCGCGCGCGCTGATCGTGCCGCAGCGCGGCGATCAGCGAACTCTTGCCCACGCCCGCGGCGCCGATGAACGCCAACACCAGCGGGCGCTCGGCTTCTTCCGCGAGCGGACGCAAATCGAGCTCCTTGAATGTCGTCCAAATGTTGCCGAGATCTGTCCAGCCAGCCATTGAATTCCCGGTGCAAGGTTTCAGGTTCCACGGTTCAATATTGAACCTACGATTTTCGGAACGTGACCTTGCCTTCCAATTCCAACGAATCCACAATCGCAAAGATGACTGCGTCGGTGGGTGTGTCTTTGGTCAACTGGGTTTGGCGCGCAGAACTCCCTTGCGCGACCAGCACCACATCGCCTATGCCGGCATCTACCGTATCAATGGCGACGAGTGGTTTGCCCACAATTTCGTTCTCGGTGGTTACTTCGCGCACAATCAACAATTTGCGTCCAACGATTTTCTCGTCCTTGATCGTCGCGACCACATCGCCGACGACTCGCGCAATGATCATCGCCGTCCTCCTGCGCTTGATTATATAACAAAATCGTAAAAAGGACGAAATTGATAGGCGCGTCAAAACACGCCCGCCGATTCTTCGGCGCGCGACGCGCCCGCTCTCTCGTTAAACAAACACATCGTTTTCACACGCGCACCCCGCGCGGAAAACGATGTGCTTCATCTATGCTTCCTTGCCCAAGTACTTGAACGAGACTTTGACCTTGGCTCGATAAGCAACGACCTTGCCTTCTTCGAGTTGCATATCGAGTTGGACAATTTCTGCCACGCGCAAATCTTTCAGCGTCTTGGCGGCACGCGCAACGGCGGCCGCCGCGGCTTTCTCCCACGACTCAGTACTCGTCCCGATCAACTCAATGACTTTGTAGACACTCTCCGCCATTGTTCCCTCCTTGCCCACTGTTGGGCGATGGTGTGCCAACACTTTAACACGATTTGAAATTTTTGTCGAGGGGGGAGTGTGTCCTTCTTCGCGTTATGATTGTTGATACACCACCTTGCCGCCGACCAGTGTCATCGCGATTGTCACTTGTCCGATGTGATCGGTGGCGGAGTACGGGTCTTCGTTCCACACCGCGAGGTCCGCCAGTTTGCCGACTTCGATCGAGCCCTTGATTTTTTCTTCGTGCATCGCGTACGCCGCGCCCATCGTGTGGGCGCGCAGCGCTTCTTGAATCGTCAAGCACTGATCGGGTCCCAGCGTCTTGCCGGAGAACGTGGGGCGAAACACCGCGCCCCCCAGCGTCAGTTGCGGCGAGATCAACGGACCTGTCGGCGCGTCGGAGCCAAGCGCGAGGTGTACGCCGTTGTCCAGCCATTCGCGCGTGACGACGGCGCGCGCAGTGCGCTCGTCGCCGAATTGTCTCGCCCAACTATCGCCGGCGACGTAGATGAACGCGGGCTGTGTGCTGACGACGACGCCCAGGTCTTTCATCCGCCGCGTTGCTTCGCGCGTGGTGATGACCGCGTGCTCGATGCGGTGGCGCGGGTCGGGACGCGGGTTGGCTTTCATCGCTTCGGCGTACGCATCCAGCACTAGGTCAGTCGCCGCGTCGCCGACGCAGTGGACACAAATTTGCAAGCCGGTGTCGTGCATCAGGCGCACGGCTTGCTTGAACATCGTCGGCTCCCAGGTGGACATATTCCAACTGATGCCGTTGTGCGGCTGATGGCAGAACGCGGTCGGCATTTGTCCATCAATCAGGAATTTAAAGCCCGCCATCCGCATCATCGGATCGCTGTAGCGTTCGATGTCGTTCAGCGCGGTCTTGACATCGGCGGGCCATTCCAGCGTGTAGTTGATGCCCCCGCGAATCTTCATCTTACCTTGTTTGCCCGTGTCCAAGTAGGCGTTCGTGGTTTCAACGCCGCGCACGTTGTTGTCTTGAAATGTGGTGATGCCCATCGCGACAAAGACATCCTGCGGCGTCGTGACGTAGGTATGCGGATCGCTTTTCTTGTCCAGCGTGATGTGACGACGCAAGAGATCCATCGCACGATGATTGTAGAACACGCCGGTCAGTTCACCGCTCTTGTCGCGTTCGATGATGCCGCCTTGCGGGTTGGGCGTACTGGCAGTGATGTTGGCGATCTTGAGCGCGGCGCTGTTCGCGACGCCATAGTGCCCCGCCTGATGCATCATCCAGACGGGATGTTCCGGCGCGACCTTGTCCAGGTCTTGGCGGCGTGGAATCACGCCCGTGCCAACGTAAAAGTAGTAACCGTTGATCCATTTTCCTTTGGGCGTCTTGGCAACGACGTTCGCGAGTTTTTGTTGCAGCGTTTCGATGGACTTGACCTCGGGCAGCAAGAACGCGGTGTACTGATCGTTCAACATACCGACGACCTGGAGATGGCAGTGCGGGTCAATCAGTCCGGGCGTGACCGCTTTGCCTTTCAAGTCAATGATTTGGGTGGCTGCGCCGGCACGCGCGCGCAGTTCATCGCTCGCGCCGACGGCTTGGATGAGCCCATTCTTGATCGCGACCGCTTGCGCGATCGTGTCCTTCGCGTCCACTGTGATGACCTTGCCGTTGACGAGCAGCATATCTGGCGCGCCAGTCAAACTGGGCGGCGTCGGTGTTGGTGCGACGCTGATGGTGGGGCGCGCGGGCGCCGCCGTCGTTGCGGTCATTTGGGTGCGAGGCGGTACAGACGTTGGCGCAACGCCGATGGTGGGGCGCGCGGGGGCTGCCGGTGTTGCGGTCATCTGGGCAAGTTGCCGTCCCCTGCAACCGGCGAGCATCGCGCCGCCGAGTGTGGTTGCCGCGAGTCTGAGAAAATCGCGGCGAGTTAGGTGTTTCATTTTCTTCCTCCTGTTCTTGTTGGTTCGACGTTCGAGGTTGCAAGTTTAGGGTTGGCAAGCACAACGCAACATCCAACTTCGAACCTCGAACCTTGAACTTTAATTTTGCACTTTGCCGCGCACTTGTTCCACAGTACTCTCGATGAACCCGGTCACACGCAGATCAACCACCTCCTTGTCGAACGTGAACGCGTACTCTAAACGATCCGCCTCGTTCAGAAATTGTTGCTGGATGACAAAGGTCTTGTCGTTCTGCCAGAATCCGCGCATCGCCACATCGCCACGCGCTTCGATGCGCGTGACGCGATACACATTGTCCAAGCCAACCGTCGCATCCACGCGTTTATCGCCGATGAACATTCGGAAGAGCGCGTCCTTGTCCTGAAACGTCAACGCGAACCCGCGCAGATTCAGCGAATTGTTTTCCAGCGTGTACGTCTTGCCGGAAATCGTTCGCGCGATGGCGGGCAGGGGCAGCACAGGTTTTGCTTCCGGCTTTCCCAGCGCTTGCGTGCGTGCGACGAGCGCGGCGGCTGCCGTCGCGTTTTCCGGTAGCGGCTGGGGTTTCGCGGCGGGGAGAATGAATTTTTCGACGAGCGCGGCGGGCAAATCGAAATCCTTCGTTTTGAGTCCGCTTGTGAAAACGACGACCATATCCAGATCGTTCAGGACAAAGATGTACTGACTGCCGCGCCCTGCCGCGTTGTACACGCCGAACGGCTGCACCCACCACTGATAGCCGTAATCTTTTTCATCGAGCGTGTCAATGTGTTTGCGCGACGATTGCTTGACCCAATCGGCGGAGACGATTTGTTGTCTGTCCCACGTTCCGTTTTTCAAAAACAGGTAGCCGATCTTTGCCATATCGCGCGGCGTCAACTCCAAGCCGTCCTCGCCGCGATAGATGCCGTTCGGATCCACCGTCCACGTCACATCCGAAATGCCGAGCGGCTTGAAGAGATACTCGAGCGCGAATGCCAACTCGTTCATCCCGGTCGTCTTTTGCAAGATCGCGCTGATGAGATGCGCGCCACCCGAGTTGTAGTTGAAACGCGCGCCCGGTTCTTCCTTCATCGGACGATCGAGCACGAATTGCACCCAGTCCTTGCTCTGGATCATTTGCCGATTAGAGTTGTTCGGCGCGGTGATGGGCACGCCGGTTTCGTTCCACTCCATTCCCGACGACATCGTGAGCAAGTGTTCCAGCGTCATCGCTTGTTTGCGCGCGTCCTTGTTGGCAATCGTGCGGTCAGCGAAGAAATCTACGACGCGCTGGTTGACGCTGCCAATCTTGCCTTGCTTGAGCGCGACGCCGACGAGCGCGGAGTTGACGCTCTTGGTGCAAGAGTACAGCACGTGCCTGTAACTCGCCTGGAATGGATACCAGTACGCTTCGGCGATGATGTAGCCGTGCCGCACGATGATGATGCTGTGAATGTTGAGTTGCTTTGCCTGAATTTCGTCGAACAGTTTGGCGAGCGCCGCCGAATCAACGCCTTGTTGTTCGGGCGTCGAAGTCTTCCACGCTTGGGTGGGATAGTACGCGGTCGCGTCGGGTGGTGTCGTCGGAATTGCCGCCGGCGCGGTTGTTGGCGCGGGGATGGTGGGCGGCGGTGTCGCGCGCGCACAACCTGTGACGGCGATGAGCAACACGCACACAA
>Ga0209018_1002409_pt1 | contig 13290 bp, 12 predicted proteins | sample YNPBryBLVA2012_FD_185814 | JGI IMG/M metagenome (GOLD analysis project Ga0209018, IMG submission 185814) | Anoxygenic and chlorotrophic microbial mat microbial communities from Yellowstone National Park, USA - YNP Bryant BLVA 2012 (SPAdes)... ...
CGAGGAGTACCTCGGTCTTCCCAGGTTCGAAAGCGAGGCCGCCCAGCGCGTCAGCGTCCCGGGCGTGGTCACCGGTCTGGCGTACACGCCCGTCGGCGGCGACATCATTTTCGTGGAAGCGGCGGTGATGCCGGGGCGCGGCTCGTTCCTGATCACCGGCCAGATCGGCAGCGTGATGCAGGAGTCGGCCCAGGCGGCAATGACGCTGGTCCGCTCGCACGCCCGGGAGTGGGGGATCCCTCCCAGCCGCATGAAGGACGTCGATATCCACATTCACGTCCCGGCCGGGGCGATTCCGAAGGACGGTCCCTCGGCCGGCGTGGCGATGCTGACGGCGCTGTTCACGCTGCTCACGGAGACGACCGCCGATCCGCTGGTGGGCATGACCGGCGAAATCACTTTGCGCGGCCTGGTGCTGCCCGTGGGCGGGATCAAGGAGAAGCTTCTGGCGGCGCACCATGCCGGGTTGACCCGGGTGATCCTGCCGGCGCGCAACCGGAGCGATCTGAGCGAGGTGCCGAAAGAGACGCGCGAAGCGCTGCAACTGGTTTTCGCCGAGCGGGTCGAAGACGTGCTGGTGGCGGCCATTCCCGGGCTGAAGCGGGCTGCCGAGCAACCGGGGAAGCGCGCCGCACGCCGTGCCGACAGCGGGCGACAGGCGGGCGGCCGGGGACGGGGCCGGAAAGCGCGCAAGAAAGCGAAGGCGGGGCGGCGGACGACGATCGCCGCCCGGCCGAGGGAGCGGAGCCGGATCGCGGCGCGCGTCACGGCGCGGGGCCGGGCGGACTGACGGAGGCGTGAGGGCGGAAGCGGCTGCGCTGGAAGCGGGCGGTTGTCAAGGGCGCAGGAGCGCCGCGGCTGAAGGCGCCCTTGACATAACTCGTTAGCCTGCCAGTAATTCCGCTTGATACTCGCGGCGGGTTTGTTTAGCATGAGCGCAGTCAGCGGCATTTGCGGACTGGCAGTTCCTTCGCTGAGCGGCGAGATGTCCACGTTGCACCTGGCGCAGCAGCCGCGCTGGTCGGCTGCGTGGGGAACGCGATGAAGACGATAACGAAGAAAGATCTGGTCGATCGGATCGCGGAACAGACCGGCGGCAAGCGTGTTGTCGTAAAGAGGATCGTCCAGCAGTTCCTGGATGAGATCGTCCGGGAACTCGGCGAAGGTAACCGTCTGGAGTTCAGGGACTTCGGCGTCTTCGAGGTCCGCGCCCGCGCCGCCCGCGTCGCACAAAACCCGAAGACGATGGAGAAGGTCGAGGTCCCCAGCAAGCGGACGGTCAAGTTCAAGGTCGGCCGCCTGATGAAGGAACGTCTGCACGGCGATCAGCGGCCACAGCGCACGCAGCAGGAGCCTTCGGTGGCCAGCGGCCCGGTCTCGGTTCCCGGCGGCAGCCCATCGAACTGATGGCTGGCGCGCCTGCTCCGACGCAAGAGCCGGCCAACGCCGGTGTCACACCATCATCCGGCCCAGCACGCCCCGGGCAGAGCGAGCGCCCAGGAAGCCGGCGGCGGAGCGCCGGAAGCTTGCGTGGCGGGCCGGTTTGCTTCTCGGCGACGGGCGGGATGCCGAGCGCGTGAAAACGACATGGAGGGCCGCGTGAATCCACCCATCAGCCTCTCCGGGCCGGATATTTCCGAGCTGGAAATACAGGCAGTCAACGCCGTCCTGCGGACCCCCAACCTGAGTCTGGGGCCGAAGGTGGCGGAGTTCGAGCGGACGTTTACGGAGCGGCTGGGAGTCAAGCATGCCATCGCCACCAGCAGCGGGACGACGGCGCTGCACGTGCTGTGGCATGCGCTGGGTCTGGGCCCCGGGGACGAAGTGATCACCACGCCGTTTTCGTTCATCGCCTCGGCCAACAGCATCCTGATCGCGGGCGCCCGCCCGGTCTTTGTCGATATCGATGCGGAGACGTGGCAGATCGGGGTCGACGGCATTGCGGCGGCGATCACCGCGCGGACGCGGGCTTTGCTGCCGGTGGATGTATTCGGCTCGCTGCCCGACTGGGATGCGATCTGGCGGCTGGCACGGCAGCACGGCTTGCGCGTGATTGAGGACTCGTGCGAGGCGCTGGGGGCGACGTACCGGGGGCGCCCGGCGGGGACCATCGGAGAGGCCGGGACCTTCGGCTTCTATCCGAACAAGCAGATCACGACCGGCGAGGGCGGCATGGTCGTGACCGACGACGACCGGCTGGCGTTTCTGGTGCGGTCGCTGCGGAACCAGGGGCGCGATCCGGGGGCCGGCTGGCTCCAGCATGCCCGGCTGGGCTTCAATTACCGGCTCAGCGACATCAACTGCGCGCTGGGCATCGCGCAGATGCGGCGTCTGGACGAGATCCTGGCGAAGCGCGACCGCGTGGCGCGCTGGTATGCCGAGCGCCTGGCCGGCGAACCGCGCCTGCGGATGATGCGCGTCCCGGCGGAGGTGCGGGTCTCGTGGTTCGTCTTCGTCGTGCGGCTGGCTGACGAATACAGCCAGGCGGACCGCGACCGGATCCTGGAGGGGCTGCGCGGGGCGGGCATCGGATGCAGCAACTATTTCACCCCGATCCACCTGCAACCATTCTACCGCGAGCTGGGCTACGGGCCGGGCGATTTTCCGGTGACCGAGGCACTGGCGGCGCGGACGGTGGCGCTGCCGTTCCACAACCACCTGCGCGAGGAGGAGGTGGACCGGGTGGTGACGGAGCTGCGGCGGCGGCTGTAGGGTCGGGGGCGCCGGGCGTGGCGGGGGGGCGAACCCGGGCAACGAACTGGCCCGGACCGTTGCAGGGCGTAGAATGCGCCGGCGGGGACACTTCGCACGTGCGCATGCAGGAGTCTGGGCCATGAGCGTCGAGGACTTCTTGCGACAGCAGGGCGTCGCCTACGAGAAGCACCAGCATCCGACCACATATACGGCGCAGGGGCTGGCACACGCCGAGCACGTTTCGGGGTACATGGTGGCCAAGCCGGTCGTGGTCAAGGGCAGCCGGGGCTTTGTGATGTGCGTACTGCCGGCGCCACAGCACCTGGATCTGAAGCGCCTGGCCGAAGTGCTGGGCGACAGCCAGTTGCGGCTGGCGACCGAGGCGGAGATGAGCGACCTGTTCCCGGACTGCGAGCTGGGCGCTCAGCCGCCGATCGGCGCGCTGTACAGCATGCAGACGGTCGCCGACCAGCGTCTGGCCCAGGCCGAGTATCTGGTGATGCAGGCGGGCAAGCACACCGAGGCCGTGCGGCTGCGTCGCGCGGACTGGGAGAAGCTGTGTCAGCCGCTGCTGGCCGCCATCGCCGCACATTGAGCAGGTTCGAGGGGGCGATCAGGGCGTGGGGTTGGCGGGGAGCGGGCCGTTGCGGGCCTGTGTCGCGGTCGCAGCGCCGTCGCGGTCTTTGCTTTGCACCATGGTCACGAACTCGGGCAGGAGTATGCCGCCGGACATTACCGCCCGAACAGCGTCCTCGACGCTCCAGTCGAGTTCGACCAGGTCGCTGCGTTTGAGGATCTGGAGGTAGCCGGTGGTAGGGTTGGGGGTAGTGGGGATGAAGACGGAGGCCAGCTCCTGCCCGGTGAGCGAGTCTGTGAAAGTGCTGGTGACGAACCCCACGCAGCGCATGGTCTGATCCGGGAAGGGGATCAGGGCGACGCGGCGGTACTGGCGCGACTGCTCGCCGGCGAAAGTGGCCAGGATCTGCTTGGTTGAGCGGTAGATGGTCTTGACCAGCGGCACGCGATCCAGGAGCTGTTCGAGCCACTCGATGATGCGCCGGCCGACGATGTTGGCGGCGAACATGCCGACGGCGTAGAGGATGGCGATGGTCAGCAGCACCGAGAGGACGGCGATGCCCCACTCGACGAGGCGGGGCAGGATGTCGAAGAACTCCTCGCGCGTCGCGGCGCGCCCCAGCCGCTGTTCGAGCTGGGCGAGCGCCTCGGTGACGGTCAGCGCCGTCTGCCCCGCGCCGCGCGGGGCGCCGGCGGTGCGCAACTGGTCGAGGAGCGGCTTGCCGAGCTGGCTGCGCAGGTAGGCCTCGACGACCCACAGCGAAGCGTCGCGCATCAGGGTGAAGACGAAGCGGACCAGCAGGATCGTGATGTAGATCGGCAGTACGATCAGCAGGCCGGCCGTCACGCGCGTGCGCAGCAGAGCGCGCAGTGTGGCGCTGAGACGGCTGCGGTGCCGCTGGGGCTGACGCTGCGGCGGTAACGACTCGGTCAAGCGCGGACTCTCCGGTGGGGCCGGGGCGGCGCACCGCGCGGGGGCGGCGCCGCGCTCAAGATACAGCGCGCCCGCGGCCGGACAAGCCTGAGCGGTGCGGCTCCGGGCCAACTGCTTATACCGTGCAAGTGTGGTGCTGGTGCGGCGTCGCTGCGGCCCGCGAAGCGTCGGGCCGGTCTTGACACGCGCTGGCACGTCGTTTATCGCATCGTCAGCCGAGGAGCATGCCGATGAGCCGCGCGTTCTCGCCCCGTTGCGGGTTTGTGCTGAGCCTGGTGGTGCCGCTGCTGGCGGCCCTGCCGGCCTGCGAGCGGAGCCCGACGCCCGGCACAGCGGGGACGGAGCAGGCCGCGGGCCCGGCGAGCACCGCGGCTGCGGCGCAGCCGGAAGGCAGCGGCAGCGACCCGATTCTGATCGGGCATTTTGCGTCCATGACCGGTTCGGAGGCCACCTGGGGCGTATCGACGGACGCGGGCATCCGCCTGGCGGTCAAGGAACGGAACGCTCAGGGGGGCGTCCGCGGCCGGCCGGTGAAGGTGATCACCTACGACAATCAGGGCAAGCAGCAGGAATCGGCGACGGCGGTCACGCGGCTGATCACGCAGGACAAGGTGGTGGCGGTGCTGGGGGAGGTGGCCTCGTCGCGCTCGATCGCGGGGGGGCAGGTGGCCCAGCGTTTCGGCGTGCCGATGATCAGTCCCTCGTCGACCAATCCGCGGGTGACGGAGATCGGCGACATGGTCTTTCGCGTGTGCTTTATCGACTCGTTTCAGGGCTACGTCTGCGCCAAGTTCGCGCGCGGGGAGCCGCTGCGGGCCGAGCGCGCCGCCACCCTGTACAACCGGGCGCAGACCTACTCGACCGGGCTGAACGAGTTCTTCAAGAAGACGTTCGTCGAACTGGGGGGCACGATTGTGACCGAGCAGGCGTACGGCGACGGCGACACCGATTTCAGCGCGCAGCTTGCCAACATCCGCGACGCCCGGCCGGACGTGATCTTCATCCCCGGCTACTACACGGAAGTGATCAACATTGCCGTGCAGGCCCGGCGCCTGGGGATCACGCAGCCGCTGCTGGGCGGCGACGGCTGGGACGCGGAGGACCTGAAGAACGCCGGCAGCGCTCTGGACGGCTGCTACTTCAGCAACCATTACTCGCACGAGGAGCAGCGGCCGGAGGTGCAGGAGTTTGTGCGGCGCTACCAGGCGGAGTTCGGCCGGATTCCGGACGGGATGGCGGCAACGGGTTACGATGCCGCCCGCATCCTGATGGATGCCATGGAACGCGCGCCGTCGCTGGAGGGCAGGGCGCTGGCGGCGGCCATCGCTCAGACCAGGAACTTCCCCGGCGCCACGGGCATCATCTCGATGGACGAGCAGCGCAACGCCCGCAAGCCGGCCGTCATCCTGCGGCTACAGGGCGGCAAGCCGTCCTACGTGACGACCATCGCGCCGCCGCCGTAGCCGGGATTCTCCCGTCTGCCTGACGGGAGTGGACTGACAGGTGACCAAACTGCTTCAGACGCTCCTGGACGGATTTGCCGTCGGCAGCCTGTATGCGCTGATCGCGCTGGGCTACACGATGGTCTACGGCATCCTGAAGTTCATCAACTTCGCGCACAGCGACATTTTCGTCCTCGGGGCCTGGATGTCGTGGGTGGTGGCCGTGCGGCTGCTGGGGCTGGGGCTGGAAGCCGCCGGTGCCGGGCCGGGCCCGCCCTGGTGGGCGGGGCCGCTGGTGCTGCTGGCGGCGATGGCCGTCTGCGGCGGCGCCGGGTACCTGATCGAGCGCTTCGCCTACCGGCCGCTGCGGAATGCGCCGCGGCTGAACGTGCTGATCACGGCGATCGGGGTGTCGCTGCTGTTGCAGAACACGGGCCAGTTGCGGGTGTTCTTCGGTCCCTATCCCAAGAGCATGCCGCTGCTGCTGTCGGACATGGTCATCGCCGAGTTTGCCGGGGTGAAGCTGGCGCTGGTGGATGCGCTGGTGGCGGGGCTGGCGGTGATTCTGATGCTGGGGCTGGAGCGGCTGATTTTCCGGACGCGGCTGGGACGGGCCATGCGGGCGGTCTCGTTCAATCCGCAGTATGCCGCCCTGATGGGCGTGAACGTCAACGCGGTGATCTCGTTCACCTTCGTGCTGGGCTCGGTCCTGGCGGCGGCCGCCGGCTTCCTGTATGTGATGAAGTATCCGGCGGGGCTGAAGCAGCCGGCGGACACCTCCTGGGTGATGCTGGGGTTGAAAGCGTTCGTGGCGGCGGTGGTGGGCGGCATCGGGAACGTGCGCGGGGCGATGCTGGGGGGCATCTGCATCGGGCTGCTGGAGTTCTTCGGGGTGGCCTACCTCGATCCGCTGTACCGCGACGTTTACGTTTTCTCGCTGTTGATCCTGGTGCTGCTGCTGCGGCCGACGGGCATCCTCGGCCGCACCACCGTGGAGAAAGTGTGAGCAGATGCAGGCAGAGTTAGCAGGCCGGAAGCCGCAGGAACCCCCCGCCGGCCCGTTGCGCCGGCATGCGCGGCGCTTCCGACCTCGTAGCTGCGGCTTCTGACTCCGGAGCTGCCCGTGTTGCCCGCTTCGCGGCACGCACTGGTGCGACCCGCGCCCTGGTGGGCGGCGCTGTCGCGCAGTCTCGGGCCGCCGGCGGTCGGGCTGGCACTGGCGCTGGTGCTGCACGCCTGGGTGCAGCCGGCGGCCGGCGCGTTTGCCACCAAGCTGCTGCTGGACATCGGCATCAACGTGATCCTGGCCGTGTCGCTGACGCTGGTGAACGGCTTCACCGGCCAGTTCTCGATCGGGCATGCCGGGTTCATGGCGCTGGGCGGCTACGCGGCGGCGGCGATCACCTACTACGGGTCGTTTCGGCTGTACGGGAGCCCCGCCTTCCGCGGGGGGATCCTGAGCTGGACGACCAGCCAGGGAGAGTTCAGCGGACCGCTGGCAGGCAGCGGCGACCTGTTGTTCGTCGCGGCCTGCCTGGGGGGTGGACTGGTCGCGGCCGCCGCCGGGTACGTTGTCGGCCTCCCGTCGCTGCGCCTGCGGGGGGACTACCTGGCCATCGTGACGCTGGGCTTCGGCGAGATTGTCCGCGTACTGCTCCAGAGTTCCGGCCACCAGCTCTTTGACGCGCCGGCCATTCAGAACACGGCGCTGCCGCGCCTGGCGACGATGCTGGGGGGTTCGCTGGGGTTCATCAACCTGCCGTTCTACACGACGTTGTTCTGGGTGTACCTGTTCGTCGCCCTGACGCTGCTGGTCACCTACCGCATCAAGCTGTCGAGCTACGGGCGGGCATTCCTTTCCATCCGCGAGGACGAAATCGCCGCCGAGGCCATGGGCGTCCACACCACGCGCTGCAAGGTGCGGGCGTTCGTGCTGGCGGCGTTTTTCGCCGGCGTGGCCGGGGCGCTGTACGCGCACTCGATCGGCTCGATCAACGCGGGCGAGCTGGGCTTTCAGAAGTCCTTCGACGTGATCATCATGGTCGTGCTGGGCGGCATGGGTTCGATCTCGGGGTCCACGCTGGCGGCGGCGCTGCTGACCGTGCTGCCGGAAGCGCTGCGGAAGGTTACCGCTTACGCCAACGAGTTTCTGCCCGCGCAGTATGCGCTGCCCGATCTGCGCATGATCATCTATTCGCTGGCGCTGATCGTGATGATGATCGTCCGCCCGCAGGGGTTCCTGGGGCTGCACGAGATCTGGGACGCCCGCGGCTGGCGTCGCCTGGTCCGTCGCCAGCGCGGGCGCCCGGCCCCGGGCCGCGGCAGGAGCGCTGCATGAGGGCGCTGCTGGAAGTCGAGCATCTGTCGATCGCCTTCGGCGGTCTGAAAGCGGTGCAGGACTTCAGCCTGACGCTGGCGCCGGGGGATCTGCAAGGGCTTATCGGGCCCAACGGGGCCGGCAAGACGACCGTCTTCAACCTGCTGACCGGCGTCTATCGGCCCGCCAGCGGCACCATGCGGCTGGAGAACCGGCTGCTCAACGGGCTGCGACCCTATCAGATCGCAGCCGCCGGCATCGCCCGCACTTTCCAGAACAGCCGGCTTTTCGGCAACCTGACGGTGCTCGACAACGTGCGGATCGGCTGCCAGTTGCGGGCGGCGCGCGGTCTGGCGGGGACGGTGCTGCGGTCGCGGCGGCACGTGGCCGAAGAGCGGGCGATTCGCGCGCGCTGCGAGCAGCTTCTGGCAACGTTCGGTCTCGAGCAGCGCCGCGGGGAGCTGGCCTGCAACCTGCCCTACGGCGATCAGCGCCGCCTGGAAATGGCCCGGGCGCTGGCGACCGAGCCGAAGGTGCTGCTGCTGGACGAGCCGGCGGCAGGCACCAACCCGCAGGAAAAGCGCGCCTTGCGCGAGCTGATCCGCCTGGTCCGCCAGCAGTTCGGCGTCACCATCCTGCTCATCGAGCACGACATGAGCGTCGTCATGGATATCTGCGAACGGATCACGGTGCTGGACTACGGCGTTACGATCGCCGTCGGCACGCCCGCCGAAGTGCAGCGGGACCCGAAGGTGATCGCAGCGTATCTGGGAACAGCGGAGGAGGGGCCAGGGTGCGGGGCTCAGGGTCCGGGGTAGCGCGCGGGCGGCACCGGTGCACCGCCGGCCGGGGTCGTGAGCGAGCTGGGGTTGGAGGTTGTCCCAGGATTTCTCTGGGGTGCGCGGAGTGGAGACGGTGGGGCCAGGCGATCCGGCGTTCGACCCGTCGCCGGCCCCTGCCCGAGAGGCAGGGGCGTTGCGGGACAGGGGCTTAGAGAATGGCCGTGGCGGACTGCCGGCTGAAACTGAGGCCTGATAGCTGAGAGCTGCGAGCTTTGGGCGCCTTGCTGGAAATCCGCAATCTGCACGTGCACTACGGGGCGATCCATGCCCTCCAGGGCGTGGACTTGAGCGTCGAAGCGGGCCAGATCGTGACGCTCATCGGGGCCAACGGCGCCGGCAAGAGCACCACGCTGCGGACGATCTCGGGGCTGATCCGCCCCTCGGCGGGCAGCATCCGCTTCGCCGGTCAGTCACTGCTCGGCAAGGCCCCGCACGAGATAGTGCGCGCCGGCATCGCGCACGCCCCGGAGGGGCGCGGGCTGTTCGCCAATTTCACCGTCGCCGAGAACCTGGAGATCGGCGCCTACGCCCGCACGGACCGGGCCGGGATCGCCCGCGACCGGGAGCGCGTCCTGGCGATCTTCCCGCGCCTGCGGGAACGGCTGGACCAGAGCGCTGCCACGCTCTCCGGCGGCGAGCAGCAGATGCTGGCCATCGCCCGGGCGCTGCTGGCGCGGCCGCGGCTGCTGCTGCTGGACGAGCCGTCGCTGGGCCTGGCCCCGCAGGTCGTGCAGACGATTTTCCAGATCATCCGCGAGATCAATGCCGCCGGCACGACCATCCTGCTGGTCGAGCAGAACGCGCACCTGGCCTTGCGCACCGCGCACTACGGTTACGTGCTGGAGGTGGGCCGGATGGTGATGGGCGCTCCGGCGGCTGAGCTGGCGCGCAGCGATCAGGTGCGGCGCGCGTACCTGGGCGTAGCCTGAGGCCGGCGGCGGCGCGGTTGTCCGAACGGCGCGCGCCGGTTACGATGCCGCCCATCAGGTTGGCGCGGCATTTTCCCGGTTCATCTGGCCAGCGCCGCTGGCGGAGCAAAGTCCGACATGAGCCGCTCGCAGGAACGGTGGGGGACGCGCATCGGGGTGATCCTGGCCGTGGCCGGCTCGGCGGTCGGGCTGGGGAACTTTCTGCGTTTTCCGGCGCAGGCAGCACAGAACGGCGGGGGGCTGTTCATGATTCCGTATTTCTGCGCGCTGCTGCTGCTGGGCCTGCCCATCTGCTGGGCGGAGTGGACGATGGGCAAGGCTGGCGGCGGGCTGGGCCTGCACTCGACCCCGGCCATCCTGGGGCAGCTCGGCGGGCACCGCGTCTGGCGCTACGTGGGCGCTTTGAGCCTGCTGATGCCCACGATCGTGTACCTGTACTACGTGATCGTGGAGTCCTGGTGTCTGGCTTACGCCTGGTCGTACCTTGGCGGGGCGATTGATCTGGGCCCCGACCCGGCCCAGTACGTCAGGCGCAGCGCCGAGGTCTTCACGGCCTTCAGCGGCGACGACGCCGACGGCCTGGTGTTCCGGGGCAGCGTACACATCAGCGTTTACTTCTGGCTCATCACGGTCCTGGCCAACTTCGCCCTGATCTACCGCGGTGTTTCCAGGGGCATCGAGCGCTTCTGCAACCTCGCCATGCCCATCATGATCCTGTGCGCTTTGTGCGTGCTGGCGCGCGTGCTGACGCTGCCCCCGTTTCAGGAGGGGGGACAGACGCGGACGATTCAGGACGGGCTGGGCTTCATGTGGAACCCCAAGCCGGTCGGGGAAGCGGCCTCGGCATGGGTCGCCCTGGCCAACCCCAGGGTCTGGCTGGCCGCCGCGGGGCAGATCTTCTTCACGCTGTCGGTCGGCTTCGGCGTGATCGTCAACTACGCCAGCTATCTGAAGCCGCGCGAGGACGTGGTGCTTTCGGCCACGACCGCGTCGGCCACCAATGAGTTCTTCGAGGTATGTCTGGGCGGGCTGATTACGATCCCGGCCGCGTACCTGTTTCTGGGGATGGCGGGGGCGTCCAAGGGGACGTTCGGCCTGGGCTTCAACACGTTGCCGATCGTCTTCCAGTACATGCCCGCCGGCCGGCTGTTCGGGTTCCTGTGGTTCTTCATGCTGTTCCTGGCGGCGATCACCAGCTCGCTGTCGCTGCTCCAGCCGGTGATCGCGTTTCTCGAGGAGGCGCTGGACATCGGGCGGCGCGCCTCGGTGACCATCCTGGGCGCGATCACGGTCGCGGGCAATCTCTTCGTGATCTACTACAGCAGGGGGCTGGCGGCGCTGGACACGCTGGACTTCTGGGCCGCACAGGTGGGAATCCTGGTCTTCGGGACCATCGAGGTCATCGTGCTGAGCTGGGCCTTCGGCGCTGCACGCGCTCACCAGCTGGCGCTGGAGGGCGCCGAGCTGCACCCGCCACGCTGGATGTACACCGTGCTGATGCGCTTCGTCACCCCGGCGCTGCTGCTGGCCGTGCTGGTCGCCTGGTGCTACTTCAATGCCGGAGACTATGCCCGCATGCTGCGGCGTGGGGGCGTGCCGGCACTGGCGATCGCCGTGATCGGCATCCTGCTCGTACTGTACCTCATCCTCGTGTATCGCGCCGATCGCCGCTGGGGCAGGGCGCAGCCGCGGGCCGCCGGGCGCGGGGCCATGCTGGGCGCGGAGGGCGGCACGTGACGACTGCGGGTTGGATCTTCATGTGCGTGTCGCTCGGCTTTGTGAGCGCGCTGGTCGGCTTCTGCTTCTATCGCGTCTTGGCGCGGCCGGGCGCCGGCGGGCCCGGGCGCGAGCCGCCCGATACCGCCCACCGCGACGTCGGCGCGGGCCGGTAGGGGCGCTGTGGCGCGGCGGGCGGGAGGCGGCGCGCTGTGGCCGCGCCCGGCCGCCGGGGCGCAAGGTCGGTGATCTGCGCGCGGCGCTGGGCAGGGTGCGGGATGGGCCGGCGGGGCGGCGGGGCCGTTTGTCGGCGGCCGGCGGCGGCTCTATACTGCGTCGGGCGACGGTCCACGTTCACAGGGCAGGCGGCGTTTCGCAGGCAGGAATCGGGACCAGAGCGGCGGGCAGACGGCGTGAGCGGCCGGCGGGACTGCGTCCGGCACCCGCCCCGGTTCCGGTATGGCGGGAGCAGCGAGCATGGGAGCGACGACGGCGTGCATCGGCGGCACGGCAGCGTACGACCTGCTGCGCGAGGGCGCCCTGCTGGCCCACCGACTGGGGCCGCAGAAGACGCCCTTCGGCGAGTCACAGCCGATCTACCTCTGCACGACGCGTTTCGGGGAGTTCTACTTTCTGTCGCGGCACGGCGAGTCGGCCTTCGACCTGGTGCCGAGCTTCGTCAACTACCGGGCGAACATCTACGCGCTGAAGGACCTGGGCGTGCGCTCGATCGTGACCTGGAGCGAGACGCGGGCCATTTCGCACAACTACAAGATCGGACAATACGTCATCGTGGACGACCTGATCGACGAGACGCGCTCGCGGCCGCTGACGTTCTTCGAGAACCGCGGCCTGGGCGTGGTCCGCCAGTGGCCGGTCTTCTGCCCCAGCCTGCGCAACGCCCTGGCGACCACGTTGACGGAGGAAGGCTGCGACTTCAAGGATCACGCCGTCTACGTCTGCATCGAGGGCCCGCGCCGCGAGACGCCCGCCGAGGTGCGCAAGTACGACTCGTACGGCGGCGACCTGCTGGGGACGACGCTGGCGCCGGAGGCGTTTCTGGCCAAGGAGCTGCAACTGTGCTACGCGGGCCTGTGTTATGTCGCCGGCTATGCGGAGACCGGGAGCGACTTTCGCCCGTTCGAAGACGGGCGCGTGCTGGACGTCAAGACGCAGCAGGCCCGGGCCGCCGCCGCCGTCGAACGTCTGCCGCGCCTGCTGGAACGGCTGATGGACGTGCTGCCGCGCACGCCCGGCGTCTGCAAGTGCGAGGCGTCCATGCAGCACCACATCGCCGCCGGTCAGATCGACTGGGATTGGCGCACCTGGTTCCAGGAGCCGCGGCCGGCGCCGGCGCCGCACGCACAGCCGCGCCTGCGCCACGCCGAATACGAGTACGACTACGAGTACTTCCTCGACCGCGAGCGCCGGCGCCACGAGCTTCAGCACGAGGACCCGGAGCCGCCCACGTAGAGCGGGCCGCGGATGTCCGGCTCCACGTTCATCACGGCCGCCTGGGTGATTCCGGTCACAGCGCCGCCGCTCCGCGACGGGTGCGTCGAGGTCGCCGGCGCGCGGATCGTCAGTGTCGGCAGCGCGCCGGCCGCGCGGCCTGCGGGCACAAATGTCATCGATCTGGGCGCGGCGGCCCTCATGCCGGGGCTGGTCAATCCGCACACGCACCTGGAGCTGGGCTGTTACGCCGGACTGCTGAAGCCCGCGCCGCTGTGGCAGTGGCTGGCCCGGCTGGTGGCGCTGCGGGCCGTGCCGGGGCAGTTGCCGCGCGAGCGGGCGGCCGTCGCGGAGGGTGCCCGGTGCTCGCTGCGCGCGGGCGTCACGT
>Ga0209018_1002414_pt1 | contig 13284 bp, 10 predicted proteins | sample YNPBryBLVA2012_FD_185814 | JGI IMG/M metagenome (GOLD analysis project Ga0209018, IMG submission 185814) | Anoxygenic and chlorotrophic microbial mat microbial communities from Yellowstone National Park, USA - YNP Bryant BLVA 2012 (SPAdes)... ...
AGGTCATCGCCAGCGCGCCGTCTTGAATACGGCACACGCGGTCCGCCAGCGGCAAGATGGCCGGGTCGTGCGTCGCCATGATCAGCGTCTTGCCGGCATTGCGGGTTAGTTCGAGCAGCAGCGTCAGCACGCCCTTGCCCGTCTTCTTGTCCAGGTTGCCGGTTGGTTCATCGGCCAGCACGACCGCCGGTTCGCTGACCAGCGCACGGGCAATGGCGACGCGCTGCTGTTCCCCGCCGCTGAGCCGGTCGGGGAAATCGTCAGCCCGGTCTGCCAGCCCGACGCGTTCCAGCAGGGCGCGGCCTATGCGTTCGCCGTCCCGACGGTTCGCGCCGCGCAGTTCGTGGGGCAGGGTGACGTTTTCCAGCACCGTCAGGGTGGGGATGAGGTTGAAGAACTGGAACACGACGCCGACATGATCGCGGCGGAACAGCGTCCGCGCGCGCTCGTCCAGCGCCGTGATGTCGGTGCCGCCGACGATCACCTGCCCGGCGTCGGGCCGGTCGATGCCGCTGATCAGGTTGAGCAGGGTGCTCTTGCCGCTGCCGCTGCTGCCGAGCAGGACGAAAAACTCGCCCGCCTGAATGTCCAGGTCGATTGCGTCCAGCACCGTGCGCACGCGGCCATCTTCGCCGTAGGATTTGCTCAGGCCACGTAGTCGAACGATGGGGGATGGGTAAGGTCCGTTAGGGTGCATCCGTAGTTCATCTTCCGATTTGTGTAATTCCGCACTATTCCGGCAAAGTGTACCGCAAAAGGCGGTCAATGGCCCGGTCAAATAAAAAGAGCGGCGGATGTTGTCCGCCGCTGTCATCTCACTACCTGAACGTTGCGCGTTTTTACTGCCCTTCTGCCAGACCCAGCAGCCCGGTGGGCAGCTTGGGCGTGCGGGCTTTTTCCTCGTCCTTGCCGAATTTGATGACCTCGCCGCTCTCACCGATGGCTTCGACGGCCAGGCCCAGGCTTTGCAGTTCCTTCACCAGCACGCGGAAACTGGCCGGGATGCCCGGTTCCTCAATCGGTTCGCCCTTGACGATGGCCTCGTAGGTCTTGACGCGCCCCTGCACGTCGTCGCTCTTGACGGTGAGCATTTCCTGCAAGGTGTGGGCCGCGCCGTAGGCTTCCAACGCCCACACTTCCATCTCGCCGAAACGCTGCCCGCCGAACTGCGCCTTGCCGCCGAGCGGCTGCTGCGTGACCAGGCTGTACGGCCCGGTCGAACGGGCGTGCACCTTGTCTTCGACCAGATGGGCCAGCTTGAGCATGTGGATGTAGCCGACAGTCACCGGGCGGTCGAACCGCTCGCCAGTCTTGCCGTCGTAGAGCCACTGCTTGCCGTAGATCGGGGCAGGTTCGCCTGTGCGGAACATGACCTTGTCGGCGTATTCCTTCAGCGATTCACCGCTCAGGTCCGCCGGGACCGGCTGATTGATCGATTTGAGCCACAGACGCAGCGCAATATCGCGGGCCAGCATGTCGCGTTCGGAGCGTTCCTGGTCAGTCAGCGCTTCCGGGTTCAGCAGCAGGATGGCGTCGGGGTCGTAGCCTTTCTCGCGCAGCCATTCGCGCAGCACTGACCGCCGGGCATACACGATGTCGAGGGCCAGCTCTTCCCGGTCATACGCTTCCATGCTGCCCAGCCAGTGGTCGATGTACAGGCGGCGGGCCTGATCGTCGTCTTCCAGGTATTCCGTCTCGTAGCCGACCTCTTTGAGCCAGGCCCAGGCGCGGGCCGTGACATCTTTCCAGGCCTGGTCGATCATCCAGGCGCGGCCCAGTTCGGCCTCGATTTCTTCCTCGGTCGCGCCGTCGAACACCGGTGTGATGGCCCGGAAGCCCAGCCGATCTGCGGCCCAACCGAGGTGCGTTTCGAGCACCTGGCCGATGTTCATCCGGCCCGGCACGCCCAGCGGGTTCAGGATAATCTCAATCGGGGTGCCGTCTTCCAGGAAAGGCATATCGGCGATGGGCACAACCTTCGAGATGACGCCCTTGTTGCCGTGCCGACCGGCCATTTTGTCGCCCTGTGTGAGCTTGCGCTTCTGGGCCACGCTCACGCGCACCATCTGGTCTACCCCGGCGGGCAGGTCGCGGTGCTCCTCGCGGGTGAAAATCTTCACGTCCACCACCTTGCCCTTTTCGCCGTGCGGTAGGCGGAGCGACGAGTCTTTCACCTCACGCGCCTTCTCGCCGAAGATCGCGCGCAGCAACTTTTCCTCCGGGCTGAGTTCCTTCTCGCCCTTCGGGGTGATCTTGCCGACCAGGATGTCGTTCGGGCCGACCTCGGCCCCCACGCGCACGATACCCTGCTCGTCCAGGTTCTTGAGAGCCTCTTCACCCACGTTGGGGATGTCGTAAGTGATTTCCTCCGGGCCGAGCTTGGTGTCGCGCGCCTCGATCTCGTGCTTTTCGATGTGGATGCTGGTGAACTTGTCGTCGCGGATCAATTGCTCACTGACCAGCAGTGCGTCTTCGTAGTTGCCGCCTTCCCAACTGATGAAGGCGCACAACACGTCATGGCCCAGGGCCAGGTTGCCATGTACGGTTGAGGAACTATCTGCAATGATCTGGCCGCGATGGACGGTTTGCCCTTTGGAGACAATCGGACGCTGGTCGATGCAGGTCGATTGGTTGGAGCGGTTGTACTTCCGCAGGCGGTAGACCCGCTCGCCAGTGGCCGTGCGCAGCACAATCCGGTCGCCCTCGACGTTGGTCACTTCGCCGTCGGTATCGGCAACGAGCACCTGCCCGCTGTCATAGGCAGCCTGTTCTTCCACCCCGGTGCTGACAATGGGCACATCCGGCAGAAGCAGAGGAACGGCCTGGCGCTGCATGTTCGATCCCATCAGGGCACGGTTAGCGTCGTCATGTTCCAGGAAGGGGATCAGCGCGGCGCTGATGCCCACGATCTGGCGTGGAGCCACATCCATGTAGTCTACGCGGTCAGCGGAGGTGAACAGGAACTTTTGGTGATAGCGCGCCGACACGCGCGAGCTGGTAAACTGCCCCAGATCGTCCAGCGGGGCATTGGCCTGCGCGATAAAGTAGAAGTCCTCCTCATCGGCGGAGAGGTAGTGCACCTCGTCGGTGACGAACAGGCGGACCGGCACTTCCTTGATCCCTGCGTTGATCAGCCGCTGCCGCAGCCCTTCGTCTACAATGGTGCCTTCCTCGGCCAGGACCTTGTTGCCGTCCGGCTCGGTTACGTCCTCGCGCAGGGCGCGCCCGATCAGGCGCGGGTCGTCTAGCGGCAGCGACTTGATCACCTTGCGGTAGGGTGTCTCGATGAAGCCGTACTCGTTGACGCGAGCGTAACTGGCGAGGCGACCGATCAGGCCGATGTTGGGGCCTTCCGGTGTCTCGATGGGGCAGATGCGCCCGTAGTGGCTGTGGTGCACGTCGCGCACGTCGAAGCCGGCGCGCTCGCGGCGCAGGCCGCCCGGCCCCAACGCCGACAGGGTGCGCTTGTGCGTCAGTTCGGCCAGCGGATTCGTCTGGTCCATGAACTGGCTGAGCTGGCTGGAGCCGAAGAATTCGCGGATGGCGGCCACCACCGGGCGAATGTTTACCAGCGTGACCGGCGTGATGTTCTCATTCTCGCGGATTGACATGCGCTCGCGCACCACGCGCTCGGTACGGCGCAAGCCGATGCGCAGTTTGTTCTGGATCAGTTCGCCGACCGTTTTGACGCGGCGGTTGCCCAGGTGATCGATGTCGTCCGGGTCAGCCGTGCCGTTGTTGATCTGAATCATGCGGCGCACCAGTTCCACCAGGTCCAGTTTGGTGACGGTGCGCGTGGTGCGTGGAATCTGGGTATCCAGGCGCAGGCGCTGGTTCAGCTTGTAACGCCCGAAGCGATCCAGGTCATAGCGGCGCTGATCGAACAACTGGCTTTCCAGATATTCGCGGGCGTTGTCCAGGGTCGGCGGGTCGCCGGGACGCATCCGCTTGTAGAACTCCAACAACGCCGCCTCACCAATGGTCTGGTGCTCTTTCAGCTCCCAGTTCGGCTCCATCTTCATCGTGCCGATGATGTAATGGTGGTCCGGGTCGTTGTCGGTGTCGGCATAAAGGGCCAGCAGTTCTTCGTCGGTGCCCTCCTGGATCGGCGAAATGTCGTCGTAGCCGTCCTTGACGGCAGCCAGGGCGCGCAGCAAGATTGTCACCGGGACGGTACGTTTGCGGTTGAACTTGATGGTGATGTAGTCGCTCTTGCGGGTTTCAAACTCCATCCACGCGCCGCGATCGGGGATCAGCTTGGCGGTCGAGAGCGAGCGCCCGGTGGCGCGGTCTTCCTCGGCGCCGAAGTACGCGCCGGGGCTGCGGATCAACTGGCTGACGACGACGCGCTCCGTCCCGTTGATGATGAAGGTGCCCTTTGCCGTCATCAGCGGGAAGTCGCCCAGAAAGATGTCCGACACGGTGACTTCGTCGCCTGCCTCGCGGTTGAGCAGCGCCACACGGATGTACAGCGGCGCGGCGAAGGTCATGTCCCGTTCCAGGCATTCTTCCTCGCCGTACTTGGGTTCCTCGAACCAGTATTTGAGGCCGAACTGTTGGGCTTCGGCGCTGTGGCCGGGAAAGTACAGTTGCAGGTTGCCGTTGAAACTTTCGATGGGGCTGATTTCGTCAAAGAGGACGCCCAGCCCTTCCTCGAGGAACCAGTTGAACGAATTCAACTGAACTTCAATCAGCGAAGGAAGTTGGTGGATGTCGTGAGTTCGTGCGTAGTTTTTACTGCCCAGCCGCCGTCTCATGAGCGCTCCTTTAAAGATGTACTGCTAAGCACCCGCAATAAAACGCGATTCGTTCTCAGAACAGCGATTTTTGTTGCTTTCAGAACCACCACTATCATGGACAAGAGCACGAGGCAGAAATACTGCAAATTAGTATTTTAGGCAAAAGACGCCTGCATGTCAATACCCGTTTTTTGAAGTTGCCGATTTGCGATGGGCTTAGCGCGGAGTCGGCTCGCGGAAGCCATAGCGCCCGTAGAGCAGTACAAACATCACCGGCGCAATGCGCTCGATGTGCCAGGTTTCTCCTGTGCGCCAGATATGTTCCAGAACCTGATGTTCGCGGTTGCCGACCGGCAGGATCATGCGCCCACCATCGGCAAGCTGGCTACGCAGTGGACCGGGGATGGCCGGAGCTGCTGCCGAGACGAGAATGGCATCGAACGGAGACATATCAGCCAGGCCCTGGCTGCCGTCGCCGACCAAGACTTCGACGTTGCGATACCCCAGGCCGGTCAGGCGTGTGGCCGCCTGGTTTGCCAGCACCGGGTCGCGTTCCAGGCTGTAGACCTGGCTGGCAAGCTCGCACAGGATGGCCGTCTGATAACCGGAGCCGGTGCCGACTTCCAGCACTACTTCGTGCCCGCTGAGCATGAGATACTGCGTCATCAGCGCCACGATGTACGGCTGGGAGATGGTCTGGTCGCGCCCGATGGGCAGCGGGCCATCGCGGTAAGCCAGGTGTTGCAGGTCCGGCGGCACAAAGACGTGGCGCGGCACTTTGCGCATGGCCGCCAAAACACGCGGATCGGTGATGTTGCGCCCTTCCAATTGCTCGATCACCATCTGTTCGCGTTGTGCCGTGTGATCCATCCCCGCCGACTCCCTGACTTCACGCTGATGGATTATCTCGCATTATACACCAAGCCGCAGCGCCGCACAGCCCTAGACTCCGTCCGGCTCCAGCGTGTCCGGCCTGTGCGCAGCGGGGATTTCGCGGTCGCCCAGGATGTCTTTGACGTAGATTTCTTCGACCAGCACCATCACCATCGCCGTCAGCGGAACGGCCAGCAGCAGCCCCATGAACCCCAGGAAGATGCCGGCCACAATCTGCCCGACCAGCACCAGCACCGGCGGCAGCTTGATCTGCTCCGACATCAGCCAGGGACCGATGAACTGGCTCTCCACCAGGCTCAGGCCGTAGATCAACAAAATCACCCAGGGCCAGCGTTCCGGCGCGTTGACGATGGCGACCGCTAGAGTCGGGATCAAAGCGACCAGCGGGCCGAAGTTGGGCACAAAAGAAAACACCCCGTTGATCGTCCCCAGCGCTGGGGCCAGCGGAATGCCCAGCAGGCTGAGGCCGATGAACGTGCCCACGCCCATCAGCAGCATCGAGGTCAGCTTGGCCTGCAAAAAGCCGCGCAGGGTCAGGTCCAGGCGCTCCAAAATCTGCTGCGCGCGCGGACGATAAGGGATGGGCACCAGTTTGATCACGCCCTGCTGATACAGTTCCGGGTCGGTGATGAAATACAGACTCATGAAGAGCACCACGATCAGGCCGACCAGCGTGTTGGCGATGCCGCCCAGAAAAGGGAACAGGGCCGACGTGATGTTCTGTACCACCCCCCCTAACTGTTCCAGGATCGGCCCCAGGCTGGTCAGGTCGATCTGAGCCAGCAGTTGGGCCAGCGCGGGGAACTGCGCGTTCAACTGCCCGCTGTTGATGAATTCCTGCACCTGTTCGATGGCCTGGGGGATGATCCTGGCAAGCACAACGAACTGTTCCACCAGACCCGGTACGACCAACAGCACGGCCAGCACAACCACAACCAGCATCAGCAGCAGCGAGATCACCACCGCCAGGTTATGTGGCACTCCGCGTCGAAGGAAGAAGCGGATCGGCGCGCTGACCAGCACGGCCAGGATCACCGAGGCCAGCAGCAGCAACATGATGTCGCGCACCAGCCAGAAAGCGATAGCCCCGATGACGATCAGAAAAGCGACCAGGACCCAGCGCGTCGTGAGGCCGAGTTGGTTGTTGTTTGCAGTGACCACTGCACCACCGCCTGCAAGATATGCCGCTGATCGGGAATAAGCAAGATACCTGCGCCGGTTGCTATTGTAACGCAATGTGCAGGTTTTGAACGCCGGGGACTCAAGTCCCCGGCTACGGACGTAAAGTCCACTGAAGTGGACTGGCAGCCGCTGTCTCGACCCGCATTTTTAGTCCGCTTCAGCGGACTTTGCGGATTTAGCCAGGGGTTTTGAACCCCTGGCGACCGGGGTAAACACGGTCGTTTTTGAAACTTGCACATTGTGTTATTGTAGCAGATTGGGGCGCGCCCTGACCACAGGTCTATCCGCGCTGCTGCCCAAACGGTTGCATGGTCGGGAACGCCTTCAGTATAATGTCTACACGGTCAACCCGATTTTCGATAACGAACACTTAGTTAAAGGAAATGCGCGTGCCAGAGCCGACGCGCCCATCGCTGCCTTCTACCCTATATACTGAAGACTATTTTCGCTCGGCTTGCGAGGGCTACGACGAGTTTAACCGCAGCGAGGGAGAACACCTCTCGCGCCGCCTCAAGGCGGCCTTTGCGCTGGCCGACGTGGCGCCCCATATGACCGTGTTGGATGTTGGCTGTGGGCGAGGGGAAATCCTGCGCCATTGCGCCCGCCTGGGCGCAGACGCCTGTGGCATTGATTACGCCGCCGTTGCCGTCAGCCTGGCCGCCGATGTGGTGGCCGGGACGGGTGTGGCACAGGGCAAGATCGGTGTGGCCCAGGCCGATGCCAAGCATCTGCCCTTCGCCGACGAGACGTTCGACCGGGTGTTGATGTTCGACGTGGTGGAACACCTGTATCCCTGGGAGCTTCAGCAGGCATTGCAAGAAGTGCGCCGTGTGCTCAAGCCGGGTGGAAAACTCATCGTGCACACCGCGCCAAACGTCTGGTACGACCGCTATGCCTACCCGGTGGTGCGTCTGGTGCGTACCCTGTTAGGTGACGGCGATAGGTATCCGGCCAACCCGCGCGCCTTTCTGGTCGATGTGAATCAGCACGTACACGTCAACGAGCAGAGCATGTTCAGTTTGCGCCGTGTGCTGGCGCGGGCGGGCTTCCGGTCTCACGTGTGGCTGGATAGCCCTCCGCAGGATTGGGGCCGGGAACGGTTGGGGCCGTTGCGCCGCCTGCTGTTTCGCGTGGTTCCATTTCGCTGGTTCTTTGAACGTGAAGTGTTTGCCGTCGCTACCGTGCAAGCCCGGCGCGAGGAACGCAATGCGCGATAAGCGGCCCGTCGATGAATTGAGTATCGAGGAGCTGGAGCGCATCCTCGCCGTGCGCAAGCGCGAGGAACGCCTCAAGCGCCTGCGTCGCATGAGTGAGGCCGGGCGACGTGTGTTGCCGGTCGAGCCTGCGGTCCAGGTCGCTCCACAGGCCGAGGCAGCGCTGCCGCCCGCGCCCGTCGCCGCGCCGGAAAGACCGGCCTTTGCCCCGGCGGGCAGCCTGCCAGAAGAGGGCGCGCCGCGTTTTGAAGACGATCTGGCAATGGAACAGGACCGGACATCTGCCACGCGCAACGAGGCGCGGGCGGCGTTCTGGAACATGGTCTGGAACCGTAGCCTGCTGGTGATCGAAATCGCAGCTTTCATCGGGTTGATCTTGATCGGCGTGCAGATGTTCCAGGCGCTCCAGACGTTGAACGCCGAGACTGCTGCCGCACAGGCCCAGGCGCAGGCGTTCGCCGGGTTGCCCACGCCGTCGCCCACGCCGGAGATTCGCCTGAACCGTCTGGTGCTGCCCGGTGGCCACACGCCGCCGACATCGCCGGGTGGGGCGCAGTTCAACTTCAACGAGATTCCGGAGCAATATCGGCCGGTCATCCAGCAGCAGTTGGCCGCGCCGATTGCCCTCCCGACCCCTAGTCCTGAAAGCCCGACCCGGCTGCGCATCCCACGCCTCAACGTCGATGCCTCGGTGTTTATCGGCACCGACTGGGAGGCGCTCCGGCGCGGTGTCGGCTACCAGTCGGGGACGGGTCTGCCTGGCCAGCCGGGGAATGTGGTGCTTTCGGCGCATAACGACATTTACGGCGAGCTTTTTCGCTACCTGGATCAACTTCAGCCGGGTGACGAGGTCGTGATCTACACCAGCAGCCGACAATATACCTACCTGGTGCGTGAGTGGAACATCGTCTCGCCCTACGCGGTGGACGTGATGAATCCCACCCGCACGGCGACGGCAACCCTCATTTCGTGTTATCCCTACCAGATCGATAACCAGCGCATTGTCGTTTTTGCGGATTTGAGGCAAGATTAGCCCCCGGCTGCGCCCGCGTATCTGTTTTTCTAAGGAGATGGTATGTCGCGCAAGAAATCGTCCGCTCGCCCGAACATCCCGCAGGAAACCCTGGAGCGTGCTCGCCAACGCGCCGCAGGGCGCATCGCTCTTCCGGTCGAGGCGTCTGCCGCGAGCGGTGGGGTGGCGCCCCGTTCCCGCGTGCAACAGACGGCCCCTGAAATGACCACGATAGAAGACCTGGCTGCCGAATACGGCTATGTCTTGGGGGACCTGCGTAATATGGGGCTGCTCGCCGGGGTGCTGTTTGCTTTGTTGATTGTCCTCTCGTTCATCCTCTGAGGCGCTATCCCGCCGGTAGGGGCGCCGGGTGGCCGCGCCCCTGTCGCTTCTTCTGTCGTGTTGTGACATTTTCTGTCACAAAATTTGACACTCCTCTGCCCCCGGCCTATACTGATACTCATTACGTGGCTGGTGTGCTTGCTCTGGCAGAAAAACGTTTCTGGCCGGTTTAGGGTGTTGCTTGTCTGGTGTGTGGTCCTGTGCATACCCCGCCTGTGTGGTTTTGATGGGTGCAAATCGATTGTCTTGAACACCGCTTATGCAACGAGAACGTGTTGCCGATGATATTTATGTCTTCACGAGCGATCTTTACGCGCAGGTGACGGCAGGAGCGGTGATCTCCTCGGAGGGTGCGATTGTCATCGACACCCTGGCTTTCCCCGAAGAAACACGCGCCATCAAGCATTTCCTGGAAAATCGCCTGGGCTATCCCGTGCGGGTGGTGATCAACACGCATTACCACGCCGATCACACCTTCGGCACGTATCTGTTCGACGGCGCGTTGGTGGTCGGGCACGCGCTGTGCCGCGAACTGTTGGATACGCGCGGTCGTAAGAGCATGGAGGATGCCCGCCAGAGCACCTCCGACTTTGCCGATGCCCGCGTCGTGCTGCCGGGGATGGTTTTCAAGTCCGGCACGCTGAGCATTCATTTGGGCAACAAGACGGTCGAATTGAGTCACATGCCCGGCCATAGCCCCGACTCGACGGCCTGCCTGGTGCGCGAGGACCGCGTGCTGTTCGCAGCGGATACGCTGATGCCGCTCCCCTATTTTGTCGATGGCAGCTATGACGACTTTCTGGCCTCGCTGCAAAAACTGCGTGGGCACAGTTTCGAGTGCGTGATCCAGGGGCACGGCGAGGTGATCTTGCGCGGCGAAGTCGATGAAAAGCTGCAAGAAGACCTGAACTACCTGACCCTCTTGAAAAAACAGGTCGAAAAGGCGATCAAGCGCCAAAACCCCGACAAATACCTGGATAATCTCGACATTGAGGCGTGCGGCAAGAGCCGTATCCCGCTCAACGGTGCAGTCCAGGCCCTGCACCGCGCTAACGTGCGCGCCCTCTATCGCCAGCTCCGGCAGGAAGCCGAACTCTCATGACCTGTGTCGCCGTAGCTGCGCGGCACTGCTGCGCGCCTTGCCCGGACGAAGGATTGAAGGAGACGGTTCGGTGAAGCCACGGATAGCTTTGGTGACAGACAGCACCTGTGATCTACCCGACGCCCTGGTGCAGGAGCGGCGGCTCTATGTGATCCCACAGGTTATTCTGTGGGGGCGCGAAGTCCTGAAAGACGGCATCAGCTTCAATTCCCGGCAGTTTTACGAGCGTCTGGCCGTTGACCCCGACATGCCTACCACATCGCGGCCTGCCCCGGTCGATGTGGTTGACCTGCTCCAGCGCGCGCGCGACGAAAATGATGCTGAGGCCGTCGTAGTGATCATCGTCTCTGCCGACGTGAGCGGGACGGTTTCCTCGACCCAAGAAGCGATGAAGGCCGTTGATTTCCCGGTCTACATGGTCGATACCCGCACGATCTCCCTGGCGCTAGGGCTGACCGTCTTGCAGGCCGCAGATGCGCGCGACCGGGGCGCCTCCGCCCCGGAGGTGGTTGATCTGGCTCAGCGGGTGGCGGCCCGCTCTAGGGTGATGTTCACGCCGGGGACGCTGGAATATCTCTATCGCGGCGGGCGCATTGGCGGGGCGCGGCATCTCATCGGCACAGCCCTCAGTATCAAGCCGATCTTGCATCTCAAGGATGGCCGGGTCGAGGCGCTGGAGAGTGTCCGCACACGCAAGCGTGCCCTCAAGCGACTGGTCGAAATCCTGGACGAGCAGATCGACCGTTCCAGACCGATGCACATCGGCGTGATGCACGGCAACGCTGCTGAAGAGGCTGATGCGCTGACGGCGGAAATCCGGGAGCGCCTGAATCCGGCGGTGTTACTGCAAAGCTGGGTCTCGCCGTCGATAGGCGTGCACGCCGGCCCTGGGGTGATCGGGCTGGCGATGCTGTAATTGCCCTCCGGGGAAAGCATCATTTGGTGCAGCGCGGTGTTGTAGAAAAGAGCAGTCCAGTCATGCCCCAACCAGGAAGGAGATGATCCCGTGCCTGCGCGCATTGCCCTGATCACCGACAGTACGGCTGACCTCCCACCCGCCCTGATCCAGGAGCGGGGCATCTATGTGGTGCCTCAGAACATCATCTGGGGGCGCGAAACTTTGAAGGATGGTATCGATCTCGATGCCGAACGTTTCTACAAGCGCCTGGCAGCCGAGTCTGAACTCCCTAAGACGGCCCAGCCGACCCCGACGGATTACGCCGAACTTTACCAGCGGATTCGGCACGAAACCGGGGTCGAAGCCATCGTCAACATCACGATCTCGGCGGAACTGAGCGGCACGTATGCCTCGGCGGAACAGGCCACGCGTATGGTCGATTTTCCGGTCTACGTGGTGGACAGCCGGAACGTGTCGATGGGCGAAGGGCTGATCGTGTTGAAAGCCGCCCAGGCGCGTGATGCGGGTGCGTCTGCGGCTGAAGTGACCCAGGTTGCCCGTGATATGATCAGTCGCAGCAACATTATTTTTACCGTCAACACGTTAGAATACTTGCACCGGGGCGGTCGCATTGGCAATGCCAAGTGGTTGCTGGGCACGGCGTTGAGTATCAAGCCGATCCTGCACGTCAAAAATGGTCGGATAGACGCCCTGGAAAGCGTGCGTACCCGCCGTCGCGCGCTGAACCGCCTGGTGGAAGTCTTTAGCGAGCAGATCGATCCTGCTAAGCCGCTGTGGGTGGGGGTTGTTCACGGTGATGCCGCAGAAGAAGCGGCGGCGATCAAGGCTGAGATCGTGGCTCGCTGGAAGCCGGAACTCCTCATCGATGGAACGGTGGGGTTGGCCGTCGGCACTCATGCCGGCCCCGGCGTGGTTGGCATGGCCTTTCTGCAAGGGTGACATGCCTCAAGGAGATTCTGTGTGATGGCCCGGTTCGCTCTGGTGACAGACAGCACCTCCGATCTCCCCGCGTCCCTGGCCGAAGAGCGGCGCATTTATGTCGTTCCGATGCATATCATGTGGGGGGAACGGGAGAACCTGCGGGATGGGATCGATCTCCCGCATGGCGCGATCTACGAACGCCTGGCGCGCGAGCGGGAGATGCCCACCACATCACAGCCATCCCCGGCTGAGTATGTGGATGCTTTCCGGCGGGCGCGTGAGGCGTCGGACGCTGAAGCGGTGATCGCCATGACGATGTCCTCGGAGCTGAGCGGTTCATATTTTTCGGCCATGCAGGCGTCCCGGATGGTCGATTTCCCGGCCTATGCCGTCGATTCGCGGACCGGCTCGATGGCGTTGGGGCTGGCGGCGCTGGCGGTGGCCGAGGCGCGAGATGCGGGTGTGTCGGTGGAGGCGGCGCTGACTCTGGCACAGGAAAGCGCCGCCCGGACGCACATGATCTTTTTGCTGGACACGCTGGAATATCTTTATCGCAGCGGGCGCGTAGACGGCTGGAAGCGGATGCTCAGCGACGTGCTGCGCATCAAGCCGTTGCTGCACGTCAGGAACGGGCGGATCAATCCCTTAGAGGTGGTCCGCACGCGCCGCCGTGCCCTGGAGCGCCTGCTGCAACTTTTCGGCGAACTGGTGGACCGCTCCAAATCGCTGCGCGTGGGCGTGTTGCACGGGAATGCTCCACAGGATTTGGAGGCTTTCGTCGCGGAGATCAAAGCCCGTTGGAACCCGGCGTTTCTGATGCAGGGGGTGGTCTCATCGGGGATCGCCGTCCACACCGGTCCGCGTTCGCTGGGCTTTGCCATGTTGCAATTGTGAGCAGATTCACCGCCCAGCGTGCTTTTTGCGCTGCCTTCCTGGCGGTGAACCGGGTTGGGGGAAGC